>Ga0209755_10004762_pt1 | contig 15845 bp, 11 predicted proteins | sample TergutCo191P1_FD_187301 | JGI IMG/M metagenome (GOLD analysis project Ga0209755, IMG submission 187301) | Cornitermes sp. P1 segment gut microbial communities from Petit-Saut dam, French Guiana - Co191P1 (SPAdes) (version 2) | ecosystem: Host-associated > Arthropoda: Insects > Digestive system... | reverse complement strand
CGCATTGATGTGGGCTGAAAATCGCGGCCTCAGCGGTGTGCTAATCAGGGATATCCTTTTGCGGACGGCAGGGGTTGGAATGAGCCCGATTATTGATACCAGAGATAACAGAAACAGGCACTATAACCGTCTTAATGCAGCTTGGGCTGTGCAGAATGCCACTCGCCAAACCGCACATCCATATGCAACACTTATAGGGTATGTTTCATCAGCAAGGACGCAAGGTGCTCTTGCTCTTGGCATACCCATTGTTGGCGCGGAAGTAAGGCTGTCTGTTCTGGGTGTAGAAGTGGGAACTGCTGTAACTAACGCGACGGGACATTTCAGCATATCCGGCATTGAGCCATCTGCAACCAGTGCTTTCCGTCTGGAGGTTACTGCCCCCGGCCGACCGGTGCTTGACAGAACCGTACGCATTACCACCCCCGGTGTTTTTGGGGAGCTTCTGGAGCTTAGCATGGTTGCTTCAGGCGATGCGCGTTCTGGCGGACCGATTTTGCGTAGGCCATCTCTCCCACGAACAGACCAGCCGTTCGCGCCCTTGTTCGCACCCTTGAACGAGCCAATTTTAGGGCCTGTTACGCTGCAATTCCGTTACGCATATGATGAGTACGGCCCGGCCTTTGGGGATGTTATCAAAACAATGGTAGTATATGATGGCCAATATGAAGTAAGTCTTCCGGTTGGAATATACACTGTCACCGCCACGGCAGAGGGCTTTTTGCCAAGCACCCGCAGGGTGATATCCTATGGCGGCTGGGATTTGCTTGAGCAAGACATAATCATGTATCCCATAGGGCGGGAAATAACCCCATACTTCACATGTCCGACATTTTTGGCCTTGGTTCGCTTCAATTTGGACAAAGGGCCGGATGAGCCCATCTTTGACTATGAGGTAGCGGATATCCTGTCCATTAGTTTTAATGAGCAGGGGATTACCAGCCTTGCGGGGATTGAGTTCTTCACATCGCTTGTGAGCCTTTATGCGGCGGAGAACAGTCTCACGCATCTGGACATTTCCAATAACAGGTATTTGCAGCTTCTGGAGGTGTGGTCTAACGACATATCCGGAATAAATATCACCAACAACAGATATTTATGGGGCATTAATGTCAGCGGAAACAATCTTACAGAGCTGGATATTTCCGCCAACAGATATCTGTGGACTGTCCACGCCTGGGGCAACCGGATTGTCAACTTGGACACATCGCAGAACCCGTATTTAGAGCTTCTAAGCATCGGCGTCAACAACTTGGCGCAAATTGATGTGTCCAACAACAGATACCTAAGTATGCTATCCGTTTGGGACAATCAACTTACGGCTTTGGATGTTTCGGGCAAGGAAAATCTACAGCTTCTAAGTGCGCAAAACAACCGGATGACCTCTCACAATGATGTCATAGGCTGGCAAGAAATCGGACTGATTTTAAATGATACATTTATCTTCTACCCGCAAGGCGTTTTACCCGTCGGTCTTGCCCTTGAAGCAGAATGGGAATGGGAACTCTGGCTGGATATCCCCTTTGAGGCATTTGCTTTCGGCCTTGACGACCCGAGCCTACACTTCACCGCAGAGGGCTTCACCGGGGCCGGATAATTAAAGAAACTTTGATATGAAGCCAAAAAAGGCGGGAATTCGCTTGCAAATTTAGTCATCTGCTCGAATTCCCGCCTTTTCTTCGCATCAGTTCTCGGCCCATTTGTTCATAGAATATTCACAAAGAATTTACGCCTATTTTGGATACATATGGTATACTGTGCGCGTTTTCTAAGAAAATGTCCGGGAGTGGTTAATTTGATTGAAGTGCGGAATCTGACAAAGGTTTACGGACAGCATACCGCCATTGACAATATCAGTTTTACGATTGACGATGGCGAAATTGTGGGTTTTCTAGGGCCGAACGGGGCAGGGAAGACCACTACGATGAATATAATGACGGGTTTTATAGCGGCAACAGGCGGCGATGTGAAAATAAGTGGTGTTGACATCGTGGCCGAGCCGGAACGGGCAAAGGCGAACATCGGATATTTGCCGGATACGCCGCCGGTGTATGGAGACATGCGAATCAGCGAGTATCTTAATTTTGTGGCGGATATAAAAAAAGTGCGCAAGGGACGAAAGGAAGCCATCGAGCATGTCATGAAAGCGGTGCATATCGACGGCATGTCCAAGCGACTGATAAAAAACCTGTCCCGTGGCTATAAACAGCGTGTGGGGCTGGCGCAAGCCATGCTTGGCGACCCTAAGGTCATAATCATGGACGAGCCCACCATCGGCCTAGACCCGAAGCAGATTATAGACATGAGGGAGGTCATAAAAAACCTTAGCAAGAAGCATACGGTAATTTTATCCAGCCATATTTTGCAAGAGGTCAGTGCGGTATGTGACCGTGTGCTGATTATCAATCGTGGGAAAATCGTGGCTACGGGCACACCGGACAGCCTTTCCGAAAGCCTCACAAAGGGCGCGGCTCAAATGCAGGTGCGCGTAAAGGGCCAGCGCGAGCAAATTCAAAAAGCCCTAGGCGAATTTTCGGTAATAAAGGATATTTCCATGGCAGCGGGCCTTGAGCAGGGCACGACAGACCTGCTGCTAAGGGGCGAGGACAGCACGGACATCCGCGAGGCCATATTCCGCTGCATGTCAAAAAACAATTTTCCTATTCTCCTGATGAAACCCAACGAGCTTACATTGGAGGAGATTTTCTTATCTCTGACTGACGCCGCAGCGCAGCGAGGAAGCGTAGCCGGGGCTTTGCCCGGCGGAGCGGCGGGGCTTGGGGCAGAGCCCCATTTGGATGAAGGGAGGGTCAGTTATGACAGCGATTTATAAAAAAGAAATGCGCACATATTTCACGCAAATGATGGGATATGTGTTTTTGGCGTTTTTGCTGTTGCTGGTGGGCATATGGTTTGCGATGGTGAATGTAACCGGGCACAATGCCAATTTTCACAATGTGCTTTCCCAGGTTACAATTTTCTTCTTTATATTGCTGCCGATTCTTACGATGCGGCTTTTTTCTGAGGAAACACGCCAAAAGACCGACCAATTAATCTTCACCAGTCCGCTGACCATCACGGGCATTGTGCTGGGGAAATTTTTTGCGGCATTGTCGCTGTTTATTATCGGTACGGCGATTACGATAATTCTTCCCGCGATGCTTAGCCTGTATGGTGAGCTGCCAGCCAGCCAAATCCTGGGTACGTATATAGGCTTTGTTTTGCTGGGGGCCTGCTGCATTGCCGTGGGCGTGCTGATTTCATGCCTTACGGAAAATCAGATTGTTGCCGCCGTGGGCACGATGGGCGCGATTTTTACCATGTTTATTATAGACGCTATTGCCCTTGCAATGCCGATTTCCACCTTTGCGTCATTGATGTTTGTGGCCTTGATTATTGCCGCCGTGGTGGCGGTTTGGTATAACTCCACCCGCAATATTCTTGCCTCCGTTATCGTGGGTGCGGGGGGGCTGGCGTTCTCTGCCGGTTTGTACATCGCCAATAATCTCATTTTCGACGGGCTGATTGTTCGCGTGCTTCTGTGGTTTTCTATTTTTGCCCGTTTTGCCAGCTTTACCCGGGGCATTCTTCACCTTGCGGATATTGTGTATTATATTTCCTTTGCCGCGCTGCTCTTGTATATTACCGTTAATATTTTGGAAAAAAGGAGGTGGCGTTGATGAAGTCCTTTAGAGAAAAACGCTTCAGATACGGCACTTTCTCCACGGCGATGATGCTGTTTGCCGTGGTGATTTTTGTGCTGGTTAATTTGCTGGCCGGGGAATTTAATATTTCCCGCGACCTGACCGCCGAGCAGATTTTCTCACTCTCACGGCAAAGCCGCGATTTTTTGGCAGATTTGGAGCAAGATGTTCTTATTACTTCTATTTCGCGGACAGGGCATGAGCATCCGGTAATCAGCCAGCTTTTGGAGGAATACGCCGCTGCGTCGCCGCGAATTCGCGTGGAGAACCGCGACCCGTTTCTAAGCCCGGCATTTGTGCATCAACTGGCCGCAGAGGCCGGTATGGAGGGCGGAATCCCTCAAGACAGCGTGGTGGTGCAAAGCGGAGGTTTCACCCGGGTTGTGCTTCCTCAAGACATGGTTCAGACTCAAATGGGTATGCCATGGGAGGCCCCCCGCGTTGTGGGCTTTAACTTCGAACGGGAAATCACCCGGGCAATAAACCATGTTTCTCAGGGCGAGCCGGGAATTATTTACTATGTAACCGGAAGCGGCGAAGCCCCCCTCGACCCGATTTTCATCGGCTTCCTTGAGTCGGAGAATTTTATTATCCGCGAAGTGGATTTAACATTACATGAAGTCCCCGCTGATGCGGATATTCTTTTTGTTCCCACCCCCAATAGGGATTGGTCTGGCGTGAAAGCCCAACGTATCCGGGACTTCCTTGACGCGGGAGGGCGTGCCTTTTTCGCTCTAGGGCTTACTATGGCCGAAACCCCAAATCTGGATGACCTGCTGGCGGCCTTTGGGCTGGGTTTTGGTAATTACGAGCTGTGGGAGGGTGATGCCCGCCAAAGCTTCATGGGTGTCCCGCGCAATATTATCCCCACCATGCACCAGCACGAAATCACCGTTGACGCCCAGGGCCGCACATTTGCCAATGTAATTCCACTTTCGGTAAGCATTGATATTCTGCCGCTACGCCCGGCTGCAACCGATATTGAACCGCTGTGGACTACCTCGCGGGATTCTTTCGCAAGGGTTAATATCGCATCGGAAAGCCAAGTGCAGCTCCCCGATGATATCCCCGGGCCCTTTAATCTGGCCGTGGCGGTCACGCAGCACACCCAAATCGTAGTCGTGGGCAGCGACGCTTTCATGGACCCCTGGGTTATCATGAATGTGGGCATGGGAAACTGGCAATTTATTTTAAATTCGCTGCATTGGCTGCAAGACCAACCCTCCGCCATTTGGGTTCCCACCCGCGTTCCCCCCGGGGCCGCTCCGCTGATTCTCACCGACCATGAGGCCAATATATTAAACGGCGTTGCCATGGGCGCGATTCCGCTGGTTAGCATTGGCATTGGCGCGTTTATTTGGTTCAGACGGCGGCATAATTAGGGGAGTGGCTGAAAGCCGTTAGTGAAGGGCGGCGCGGGGAGTGGCAACAGGCCATAGAACCCCTCGGCCGCTTCTTAGAGAATAGGCGACTTCATTCCTTTCAGCCCAAAGCATATCCCGGCCAAAGTGTCCATTCCGGAGGTTGCTCCCATCTCGCATAGCTCTTTAGCGGCGGATGTCAAATTTTCATGCGAATCGGAAGCAAAAAACGCCGTCATAAGCCGGGCGATACGTTCGTTAAAATACCCGTTTGAAGCGTTTCTCAAAAAAAACGCGCTAATGGAAGTTGTATGCGGCACAGCCCCCATAACCAGCGCATGGCACTGTTCTTTTGTCGTTTCCAAGCCATAAGCCGCACAGCCTCCATAAAGTGCCGCGGATACGCCAACCAAAAAATCATCGGAGGATGGAGTAAGTCCCTGCCCGCAGCCTGCCATTTGTTTCCCAAGTAGGCTGTCGGGAATCTCTCCGCTGCTTATGACTGTAAAAAACCTATGTGCCCGCTCCGCCAAAAATTCGCTGTAGACATTATGCGGCAGGCTAAAATTATCAAACAAGCCGTTTAAGAGAGGTGCCAAGCTGTTGGCTATATTTTCTTCCCGCGCCAAAACACCTGATATCAGGTGTAGACGATGCGAAAATTCTTCGCTGTTTATGTCAAAGGCCGCATCGGATACGGAAAGCGTAATCGCAACAGTATTGGAATCTGTGGATAAATACGGCCGCAGACGCGCCGGGGTACTCTGCTCAAATCCGTATGCGATTTCGATTAGAGCAGGCTCTTCAAAGGGCCGTGCCATGAACTCTATCCCAACCGGAATCCCCACAGGCGTTTTTTCGTCCGGAGAGAAGCCGCAGGGAACTACTATGGAGGGCCAGCCCAGCACAGAAGCCAACACGCCGTTACGCTGTGCCTGTTTCCCGCCTATTTTGCAAACCAATTGCTGCTGATGCGGAAACACCAGCGCGTCCAAGGACTCCCGCTTGAATAACTCAAGTAAGCTTTGCCGGAGTTCCCCCGCCAATTCCAGCCGCCGCGAATATTCCGTCATACCGGTGCCAAGGCCGTTTGCGGCAAGCAATACATCTTTAATATTGGTCGAATATTTGCCGCTTGCCAAAATGTCGTCTATGGAGCGAACCGGAGCTTGCTTTTGAGTCAGATACTCGGCAAGATACTCCTTTAATTCGTACAGATGCACGCTGACATCAGTCGTAAGCCACGCGCTGTCGATGGGAAGGCAAACGCTTACAAGCTGTACCCCGGCTTTTTCCAGCTCGCTTAGGGCGGGCTTTACAACTTGGTTGACCGGCTCATTTTCTTGGTTTTTGCCAAAAAAGCTTTCAAGAACGCCGATGCGTTTATTTTTCAGCCCGCCGGGTTTTAAGGAGATTATATACGACGCAGGTCTCCGCCCGTGATTAGCTATAACGTCCAAGGTGCGGACGGCATCCTCAACGGTGCGCGCCATTGGCCCGACTACGTCCTGTGTGTTGGAGTAGGAGACAATACCGCCGGTATCGCACAGCCCTACGGTAGGCCGAATCCCGCATAACGAGTTGGCCGAGGACGGGGAGCGGATGGAATTGATTGTATCCGTGCCGATGCCCACCAATCCGAAATCAGCGGCGATGGCCGCGCCCGTTCCGCCGGAGCTTCCTCCGGCAGTCCGTGTGAAATCGTATGGGTTTATTGTCTGCCCAAGAATGGAACTTATTGTCTCGCCCCAAATAGCGAATTCATGCAGGTTGACCTTCGCTAATATAATCGCACCGGCCTCCCGCAGCTTTTGTGTGACAGCGGCGTCGCTGCCGGAAAGCCAGCCCTCAAGGCTCTTAGAGCCGGCAGTAGTGGGCATATCAAATGTCTCGCAATTGTCCTTAAGCAGCACCGGAACGCCGTGCAAAGGGCCGCACAAGCCGTTTTTGGCGTAAACAGCATCAAGCTCTTTTGCGCGGGTGATTGCCTCGGAGTTTATAGCGATAATCGAGTTAATTTGCCTGTCGAGAGACTCAATGCGCCACAGATAGAACTTTATTAATTCTTCGCAAGTGAAAATTCCCCGCTCCAAAGCCTCATGGAAGCGGGGAATTGTCATCTCATAAAAATCCTTACGCATCAAATCCTTCAAATGCAACCACCCTACAAAACGCTGATTCGCCGTCCTTGAACTTCCATGGGAAGCAGCCGATTACGCAACGCTTGTTGGAGAGCTTGTCTATGTCACCGCCAACGCATTCTACATGAATGATTTCGCCGTATTTTTGGGGGAATTGCTGAATATGCATGGCTTGATATGTTTTTGGCCATTCGTAGATTTCGTTCAAGCCTTTACCGTAACGCTCTTGGAAAAGCTTGTCACACAGTTCCGCTTCGCGAGGCTCCCAATCGCGGATTTTTGTGTTCATGGGATGGTCGGCGGAGCCGCAGTCCACTGCCAGCCATTTGAATTGCATTTCATGACACCAGGGCACAAAGTCCATGCTGGGGCCCGGATGGCGCAGCATATAGCGACGTTCGTCGGCTTCGGGCTGGTCCCAGCCGTATTTGTGATAGCCCGTATTGATAATCAGCACATCGCCCTTGCGAATGTCGGCGCGTTTTTTTAAATCCTCCGGGGTGTAGATGCCAAAATCCTCGGCCATGTCGGACAAGTCAACCACGACGCCGGGTGCACACAGCTTATCCAACGGCAAGGATGCTACGTCGCGGCCCGCCGTATCGAAGTGCAATGGGCCGTCCAAGTGCGTGCCCACATGGTTTGAGGTGGTAATAACCATTCCGTTTGCCCCATTGGGTGCCAAACGCTTGAAATATTTGACCTGTAATGCCTCATAAGTAGGCCAAGGCGGTGTCTGTATACCCGTGGGTATCGAGAGGTCATGCATTTTGATTCCGTTCCAGTTCATAAAAATTCCTCCTTTTATTTAGACGGGAGCTTTGCTCCCAAGCTACAGCATGTAATACACTAGCAGTGCCGCTGCCAATAAATCAGCGCAGCCTCCCGGGCTGATGTTCCGGCTGATGAACTCGTCGTCCAGCGCGTGGGCGTATGACAGGTATTGGCTTATGTCAGTAAAGTTTGAGATTTCATTTTTAACCCTTGCCTGCAACTCGCGCAAGGCTTCAAGGCCGCAACGGGAGATGATATTTGTGTCGTCCAAGCAGGCAATAAGATGTATCAACGCCGCGACTGCCGCATCCTCAAGGCGGCCCGGGGCAAATTTGCGCAACACCGGAAGCGCGATTTCAAACACGGCTGGGAAGCCGGCGGCGGCCTCACCCAAAATCCCACGCAGTCCATGGCGTTTATACACCAGCTCGCCTTTTGTGGCGGCTCCTTTTTCGGCAGCCTTTTCCGCATCCCGCAAACGACTTCTCGAACGGACAATGTCGGCACAGGTTTGCGATAATATTTCATCTGTTTGCTTGATACTTTGCCTTTCAAGCACCGCAGCAGCCGCGCAGATTAAACCCAAGGAAAAAATCGCACCCTTGTGAGTGTTTACGCCCTTTGTCACCCGGAACATATCCTGCTCCGCTTGTAATCCCAGCGGTTGCAATTTAAGAAGCAGGCCGTCGTCCTCGTGGGTCTGGCTTAGACTTGTTATACACCTAAAATAGCCGTGCAACGTAAGCGCGCTGTCTATGAATGTAAATACATTCATATCCCGGTGCGCGCCGTTGTTTGCACGGTCTACCAAGCCCGGTTTGGGTGTAATACACACCTCCGTAATAAGAGCGCGCACAGCCAATTCTGCCATTTTGTCCGCAAAGGTCAATTTCCCGCCCCTTAAAAACATCCTGTTTTTTACCAATTCTTATTATACAGGAGCAAAAAAAAAAGGCAAATTCTATAATCAATTTGAAGCTTAGGCATGGTCGGGCTGACTTCCAAGATTCGTTCCGGAATCAAATAAATCGATTTTTTCAATTTTGCGGCATATTTTATCATCAAAGTCCATCCTTACGACCCAAGGTGTGATATACACCATCGCCATGTAATCCTCAAAGCCATAAGTACTGTCATAGTGATTGATAATCGTTGACAGAGCCGTCCCATGTGTCCCGATAACAATAATTTTGTCCTTATGCCGCTCTAAAACCTGATTTAACGCGGCTATATTCCGCGCCTGCACTTCCGAGAGGCATTCGCCATCAGAGAGTGTGTATGAAAAATCCGTCCATTGCCGCCTTGAGAAATCCGCAAATTTTTCAGGGATAAATACCGACCTGTTGTCGTCACTGTCCCAATACTCACAGACACTGTCGCTTGCGCGTTCACGAAAATCTTCGATTGTTTCGATTTCAAAACCGTGCTTGTCCGCAAAGCCGGCGATTGTGTCAATAGCGCGCTTATACGGACTGGAAAGAACAATTTCAATTTTTTTGTCAGCTAAAAAATCAGTCACCAGCTGCCGGTCATCCAATCCTCTTTGGGTCAGAGGCCGCACCCTGCTGTCGCTAATTGTATTATCAGCTTCTGCATGGCGTATGAAATAAATTGTTGTCATTTGGCACCTTCCATTCATTTGGAACATTCCATTATGTTGCAACGATAATTGTACAACATCGCGCTGTGCTTAGTAAACCGTCTTTGTAGATACATAATAGAAGTTAGAAGATTAAAAACCCTTGCATTCTAACCCCTGTGGAATGGAATTTTATGGGTTGATGATTTGGGGAAAGGTTCTTTTAACTCTGTTTGGATTTTATAGCTTAGATGAGGGGCGACTGTTAATATTGAGCATAGCGAGATATTAACAGTCGCCCCTTGCCCGGGCATGGGACATAGAACATGGAAGGTCTCACAAAAGTAAACGCAAATTGACTGACGTGTATAGACGCTTCAGTTGAAAATGGGCTCGGTCATTAGAATAGTAATGTTGACATGCACGTAATATACGCATATGCTTTCATCAAGATGCAAAATATGAGGGAGGAGTTTTATGCAAGGATTTACACTACACGCACCGACGGAAATAGTATTCGGTAAAGGCTCTGAGGAGCAAACCGCCGGTTTGGTAAAAAAATACGGCGGCACGAAGGTTTTGATTGTGTACGGGCAGGGCAGTGTGGAGAAGTTCGGGCTTTTGGATAAAATCGCGGACAAGCTGGTGTCGGAGGGAGTTGCCGTGTTGAAGCATGGCGGGGCAACACCGAATCCGCATCTTTCTTTTGCGCGGGAGGGTATTAGGGCCGCAACAGAGTTTGGGGCGGATTTTATTTTGGCTGTGGGTGGGGGTTCTGCCATAGATGCGGCAAAAGCCATCGCCCACGGAACGCGGAACCCCGACATGGATATATGGAAATTCTGGTTGCGGGAGGAGCCTCTGACCCGGTCGCTGCCGGTAGGCGTGGTGCTTACGATTTCCGCGGCGGGCAGTGAAACCAGCAATTCCGCTGTAATCACCAACACAGAAACTGGCCAAAAGCGCGGCCTTCTCACGGATTTTAACCGTCCGCGTTTTGCCGTCATGAGCCCGGAGCTGACTTACACCTTGCCCAAATATCAAATTGCCTGTGGTGTGGCGGATATTATGATGCACACCATGGACAGATATTTCACCCCCGAGGCCAACGAAAACAAAGTAAGCGAAATGACCGACGAAATAGCCGAGGCCCTTCTGCGTGTGGTAATCAAATACGGGCCGGCCGCCCTTGAAAACCCCACGGACTATCAGGCTCAAAGCGAAATCATGTGGGCGGGCAGCCTCTCCCACAACGGAATCACCGGCCTGGGCCGCACGATGGATTTCTCCGTTCACGGGCTGGGTCACGAGCTGGGCGGTCGCTTCGACGTGGCCCACGGCGCGAGCCTGACAACCATGTGGGGCTCGTGGGCACGGTATGTTTTGGCCGTAAACCCGGAACGCTTCGCCCGATATGCGGAGAAAATATGGGGCGCGAAAACCCCCGAAGAGGGTATCTCCAAAACAGAGGCGTTCTTCAAGTCCATTGGAATGCCCACATGCTTTACGGAGCTTGGCATAGGCGTCCAGCCCGATGATGTAATCGACCATCTGGCCGACGGTGCCGTATTTCAAGGCAAGCGTCTGGTAGGCACATTCAAGCCGCTGGACAAAAATGACTGCGCCGCGATTTACCAAGCCGCGAATAAATGAATCATTCGTGAAAGGGTGCGGGTCATGCAATTTAATATGTACAAGGATATCCGCGAATTCTATCGCGACACATATGATGTCCTGATGCGTCATGAGGTTCAGAATCTCATTATCCTGGGCAACATTATCCTAGGCAATGAGGGCAAGGACAAAACCGAATGGCGAGACCCGGCAAATTGGATTATGGCAACGGTCACGGATGGCACAAGCGGCGAAAACAAAGGTATAAAACTCACCGCCGTAATGACCCCGCCGTTTAACATAACCTTATACGCCACGGATAACGAAAAAGACCCTGCCGCGCTGTTTTGCTTAGTCGAGGGGCTTTTAGCTGGGAAGGTCTCCGTGCCCGGCGTGACAACGGAAAAGTCCTTGGCAGAGGATTTTACGGAAGTCTACACCAAGGCTACGGGGCAACGGCATACAATAATATGCAATCAACGCATATATGAATTGCTGCATGTAAATCCCGAAATTGAGACCCCGCATAAAATACGCTTACTTCAAGAATCAGACATGTTTTTCTTTCCCTATTGGCTTGAGACTGCCATGAACGATTTTTTTGGCAAGCCAATCTCCCCACTTGGGGACGCCGAAAAATATCTCAATCGTATCAATAAAAAGTCGTACTATATTTTAGAGGACAACGGTATTCCCGTTACCATGGCCTGCATCGCACGGGAAATGCAAAACGTCTGCGGTGTAGGCATGGTTTACACCCCGCCATATTTCCGGCGCAATGGCTACGCCACCTCCTGTGTGGCGCAGATTAGCCGGTTGGTGCTGGGCCGCGGATTCACCCGTTGTGCCCTCTACACGGATTTGTCAAACCCCACCTCCAACAGCATTTATCAAAAAATCGGCTACAAACCGGTTTGCGATTCGCTGGATATCAAATTCGAAGAGCCGCCCGCGCCTCACTGCTAGCGGTACAAAATTTGAATGAAATAATCCATCGTCCAATCTGAAGTGACAGAAAATCGAGGCAGTACAAAGGGATTTGAGTCCCTGTAAATAAAACCCTCATGAGTGGAGAAGGCGAATCTAACGCCTTCTTCTTTTAATACATTGATGACTGTGGGGCCGTAACCGCCAAAGGGATACGCAAATCCAGTCCTAAAGGTCAGCGGACCTTCGAAGCTTTGCAGAAGGTCGGCGCGGATATTTTCCGCGCTTTCAAAGGTCAGTACGGGGCGGCCGTCGATTCTGCGATGCATATCGTGGCTGTGGGAGCCATGCTCGAAAACATCCATAGACGTGATGATTTCTGCCTCACTCATAAACTGGGTGGGATAGACTACCATTTGCGGCGTTTCCTCGGAAATCGCGCTGGTTATCAAAAACATCATGGCGGTAAACCCAAACTGCCGCAGTATCGGCGCAGCAAATAAATAGTTGTCCAAATACCCGTCGTCAAATGTTAGGATAACCGGATTGAGCGGCAATTCCCCGCCGTAAAACAAGAAGTCCTTGAGCTGTTGTACGGTCAGTGTGGTAAAATCATTTTCATATAAAAATCGCATTTGCCCGTAAAAAACCTCTTCCGACAAAATCCACGGGTTGGGCACATTTATAGGATAATAAAACTCCCGACTCATCACCGAATGATATGCCAGTACAGGGATTCTTACGGCCGGAGTCCCAGCGGCTGGTTCCGGCAACAGCACCTTACCAAACAACACCGCCGCTATTATCAAAGCAAAAATACATAACTTTACAAGATTAATCACGACACCACCAGCTTTCTTAAAAACCTCCGTGCATGGAAGCCTAATCATTTTTAATGTCTTTTATTATATTGAATCTTGTTCTTGTTTTCAAATTCGTATAAAATGGTTGTCACGCCAGCCGATTCCCACTATAATGGCTGGGATAATTCACAAACGGGAGGTATTATATGAAGGTTTATTCGGCAAACGAGATTCGAAACGTGGCAGTGCTTGGGCACAGCGGCTGCGGAAAGACAACCCTTGTGGAAGCAGCCTTATACGCCACCAAGGTCACAAGCCGAATGGGGCGCGTGGAAGACGGCAACACCGCTTCGGACTATGATGCGGAAGAAATCCGGCGCGGTTCATCCGTAAGCGCGTCTATTATTCCCATAGAATGGCAAAACAGCAAGATTAATTTCTTGGATACTCCCGGCTATTTTGACTTTGTCGGAGCGGTGAAGGAAGCCCTTCGGGCGGCGGACGCGGCTCTGATTCTGGCAAATGCGAAATCGGGCATTGAGGTGGGCACAGAGCTGGCATGTGAAAGTTCCCAAGGTATGCCCCGGGTTATTTTCATAAGCGGAATGGACGACGAACACGCGGATTTCTATCGTGTTGTGGCCGATATGAAGGAAAGGCTTGGAGGCTGCATTTCGCCTCTGATGCTGCCATTTTCCGAAAACGGGAAATTCGCTGGTTATGTAAACGCCCTCAGCGGCAAAGCGTTTAAATTTAATGGCATGACCGCAACCCCTTGCGACATGCCTGCGGACATGCAGGACATATATGAAGAACACCACGCCTATTTAATAGAAGCCATCGCCGAAACCGACGAGGCTCTTATGGAAAAGTTCTTCGGCGACGAAGCCCTCACCCCAGAGGAAATGACCGCAGGCCTGAAAGCGGGCATCGCCGGCGACAGCATCACACCGGTGCTTTGTGGCGTGGCCACAACCGGCGTCGGAGTCCTTCCCCTCTTGGACATGCTGGTAACGGAGCTGCCCCCGGCCTCCGAGCTGTGTAAGGAAATCACCGTAAACAAGGGAGAAGAGGAAATCACATTAGCCTGCTCTGACACTGGCCCTGTTTGTGCTTTCGTTTTCAAGACAATCTCGGACCCCTTTGTCGGGCGGCTTAGTCTTTTCCGCGTATATTCCGGAACGGTTAAAAAGGACACACCCATTTTCAACGCTAATCAGGACACACCCGAAAAGGCCGGCCACTTGTTCATAATGCGCGGCAAGGAGCAGCTTGAGGCGTCGGAAATCCGTACAGGCGATATCGGCGCGATTGCAAAGCTCGCCGCCACAAATACTCAGGACACCCTTTCCACCAAGGCCAACCCTATCACCTGCAAGCCCATCGAATTCCCGGAATCTTTGCTGGCAATGGCCGTTTCCGCCAAGGGCAAGGGCGATGAGGACAAGCTCTCATCTACCTTCACAAAAATTTTGGCCGAGGATAGGACTCTTAAGTTTCTTATCAACAAAGAAACCAAGCAGACCCTTATTTACGCCATCGGCGATGGCCAGCTTGACGTGCTGGTCAACCGGCTAAAATCCCGCTACAAAATGGAAGTTGATTTGGCTACTCCCCTGGTGCCCTACCGCGAGACCATCAAGGGCAAATCTGACGTCAAGGGCAAATTTGTAAAACAGTCCGGTGGTGGCGGCCAGTACGGAATCGTTGACATGAAATTTGAGCCCTCCGGCGATATCGAAAAGGCATATGTATTTGAAGAAGTGGTCGTCGGCGGCAATGTTCCCAAACAATACTTCCCCGCAGTTGACAAAGGCCTACAGGAAAGCGTAAAGGCCGGCCCCGTAGCCGCCTACCCTGTCGTAGGCGTAAAGGCCATATTGTATGACGGCAAATACCATGCTGTGGATTCCTCCGAGCTGGCTTTCAAAATGGCGGCGCAAATTGCTTTCAAAGACGGCTTCATGCAGGCCAAGCCCACACTTCTTGAGCCCGTAATGAAAATAATCGTAACCGTTCCCGAAGACTATACAGGCGACATCATGGGCGACATGAACAAACGCCGTGGCCGCATCCTAGGAATGGAAATGGTGGGCAAAAAGCAAACCATTCAGGCCGAGGCCCCTCATTCCGAAATGCTGAAATACGCCATCGACCTGCGCTCCATGACCCAAGGCCGCGGAAGCTTTACCATGGCTTTCGAACGCTATGACGAGGCACCCGCCGATGTGCAGCAAAAGGTCATCACCGCAAGGAAGAAAGAATTGGAAGCCCTTAGGGATGATTAAATTTACAATGGGGTATTGAGTAGCCATCAAGCATAAATTCCATTCAACTAAAAAGGCGAGAATTCGTGCAGATGATTAAATCTGCAAGGGAATTCCCGCCTTTTTGGGCTTCACTTCATGTCAGAGATTTTTAATTGTGGCATTTTCCGTACCGATGGCAAAAATGCTATATCCTGAAAAGCCCTCGGTGGTGAGTGCAGCCTTGGGTCATTGAGGCCGTGTTAGCAACACAAATCCCACATTTATTATAAGCATAATTCGGGCAAATATCGGGGCAAAATCACGCTTTATAACCCATAAAAGAATACTTATAACATTAGCCATTGCAAGCGGAATACTGACAAAAGATAGCAACATTGATACGCCTACTGAAAAGGTATTACTGTTGTAGTAAGTTCCACCAAACATTGATATAGTGCTGGAAACACCTAAAGTTGTTGAGTGAAATAAACTAAAATAAATGAAAAAAAGTATAATGGACGCTGCAGCTGAAATTGCAAGGGACTTGTAAATTTTTGTTTTTTTTAGGTTCTTTCCCAAATCAGTTGAAGCAACGCCAACGCTCATACATCAAGGTCTTAGTTCTAAGAGTAGAAAAACCAGCTCTACCATACATGGTGTGTTTGATGCGTTTAATTTTGTTAATGCTCCCCT
>Ga0209755_10004761_pt1 | contig 15851 bp, 10 predicted proteins | sample TergutCo191P1_FD_187301 | JGI IMG/M metagenome (GOLD analysis project Ga0209755, IMG submission 187301) | Cornitermes sp. P1 segment gut microbial communities from Petit-Saut dam, French Guiana - Co191P1 (SPAdes) (version 2) | ecosystem: Host-associated > Arthropoda: Insects > Digestive system... | reverse complement strand
ATTCAGTCTTCTGGTTGTTTGCTTCACCACCAAGAGATAGTGGATGGTATTGCACGGAGTGTTACTAGAATATCTGTTCTTTGGTGGTGCAAGTGAAGAAACAGGTCACTGGTGAAAGGAAGCAGGGAGAGGGCTACAAGGAGAAAGTTGAAAAATCTCTTGCACATGTGATTCAGTAGGAAAGTAACGCCTCTTTGTTTTCATGTATAACAAGCTTTTTTGGGATGCATGGTTGACTTGTGCCCATGCAACTTGTGTGTGTCACGAGTTACCTGATGTGACATATTGTTGTCATAATGACTGTGGAAGCCCATGAGAGGAACATACGAGTTACAAGATTCCTGCAAAAATGTGTGTGGTGTCCATTGATGTGAGCAGCATCTCAGCTTTTGTATGTATGTAAATGCATGATTAGTGTTATGTATCTGTGCTATCCTTAGTGACTCATGTGTGTATATAGCCAGTATTTTTTAAAATGAATGTCATCAACCTTTGATAACTGTCTGAAATGGTATTGACCCACTCTGGATTGAGGCATCTTGCACTGTATTGTTTGCAGACAAATGTACTGCCTCACTGGTTGGTAGCCAGTACTCTGCAGTGTATTCCCTTGCAACATAAAATGTCTGGTTGTGAAGGAATAATTAGTGACATTCTGACTGTGTTGATTTCTGATAAGCCTCCCCTTAAGCAGCACTGAATAGTACTTCAGCACACAATCCATGTACTGTGTTGATGAATTGTTCAATGTATAAACCAGACACTGATGTATATGTTTATATATTCATTTACAAATCTGAATACAAATGCCTGTGATCAAAATAAATTATTTTTATAGATTTTCCTGTCCTACATGTACTTACTCATTATGAATTTCCATTCTGTTTCCATGACATGTATTTCACTTTGTAAAATAAGTTTCAGTAAGGGGAGTTTCAGTTGCTGTTAATGAAATCTTTGTTCACATGGACACACATTTATCCAACAGATGGATCTGTGCCTCTGCAAAGGCAAGAATTCATTGATTTACTGATTTTATACCAGCATACATAGGGGTAGAGTAATGAAGTTTATGTTCTACATATTTTGCTGTTAATACTGTTCTGTAATGTGTATATTAACAATCTACACTTATTTATGCCCAATTAATTAATGTGTGTATTTTCATGCTGACTATTGCAGCATCAGCAATGCCATGTGTTGTATTATATTCTTTCATTGCTTCTCTATGTTGTCACTGTTTCTTGTTATTACACTCACATGACCTCTACCAAATATGGCTGTGTAATTTCTGTAACTGTAATTCATTCCTCTAAGATTCTTCTGTGCCTTTGGTACTTAGCATGTCACATTTGTATGTATGTTGCAATAGTTAGCATCAAAATGTGCGTGTCAATATACAACATAAGTAGGTGTGGTGGTGAATACAAAATAGCGTGAAAGGTTGACATAGTGCTTGGTTTAATATGTTCCATATCCAGGCATTATCAATTGCTTTTGTCATCATCATCATCATCATCAGGGTAGCATTCCAAGAGTACTAAGAATACGGTAAACTGCATAAGTGTAAGTGGAGCTACTTATGTTTGAGACATTTTTTTATAACATTGAGTGGTTCTTGATATCCAATGTGGCAGATTATTGTATTCTTCATACTCTTGTTAAGCTACCCCGATGATGATGGCAAAAGCGATGGAAACATGTTGGTAATTAATAACATGTGATGAAACGTATTTTTTACACATGCATTTGTTGATTTTATTACATAAGTCAAAGTAGTAGGTGGCTATTCCACCGACGGATCTACCGCTACTTTCGTCGCTGGAGTTAGTACAAACGCCTGGAATATGTTCCGTATTTCTCGGTATCGGTGTTTTAGTACCATAGATTCTAAAAGATGGCAGTAGAGTTGACCATCCTATATCAGTGAATTTCTAATCTTGGCCATATATGATCTGTGGCGCTGGGGCAAAGTGCGGTGTATTCGTCCTCCGCACGACGTGTATCGTCCGTGTTTTGACAGGTCACGTGTTCTTGGCTTGAAAACCTCCAAAAGGAAACCGCTAATGCAAATCAGGGTTTAAGTTCGCATTCGGAAGAAACAAAAAGGTAAGGTTTTTGGAATTCTTAGTAAGCTGAAAAAAACTGAATAAATCTAATGATGCGGATGCACAAAACAAAATGTTTTTAAGCAGTACTTAATTATATTGCCGCTGAAAATTGGTGGCGACATGACGATTATTCATTAATGGGTAGTTACGTGCGTTACAATGTATTTTTATAGTGCATGGTGTTTACACAATACGTGGCCGTAGTATTGGATGTTCATGTCATTTCCTGTTAATTGACGTGAAGCAAAGTATTTTTTCAAGAAATGCAAAAAAGTGCCATATTGTGGTAAGTGTAAAGAATAAAATTTAATGTATTCGCATTCCATGCACCCGTAATAGGAGTAAGTGAAGAATGTAGAACATGTCAGGGCCTAATCTAACACTTTACTTAAATACAAGTACGTAGTTTTCCGTTAGTTATTAACAATTTTAAGGTACTTTTTCCATGTAACTACTCAGTTTTTAGCATGCAATTTTTTTTTCGGTTATTTAATGAAGGCAGGTTCCTGTACAGACTACGATTGAGCATAATAGGCACTTCCAAATCGGTGCCTTAAAACTCCTGTATATCGTGATTTAAATTTTTTATGTTCGAGGGAATGTTTATTGAATAACTTGGTTGCAGGATAGTATGTAAACTGTGCCATTTGTGAGGCTTAGTATTCAGCATGTAAAAATTATGTAGTGTGTATGCCTGCGTGTGTTGGAAATTATTCCATCCAAACAATAGATGGTGTTGTGGAAGGTGCAGGGATATTGAACTTCCTAAATATTTATTTATTAATTCTCCCCATTATTCTGTTGATAATTCTCGGTTTTGTTGTTGAGTTTCCTCAGTTGTACATAAATGATTCCTGTTCAAACTGTCAATTTGCAGGCCTGACCTTACTGGCTGATGCTATTGTTACCATGTACTATTGCGTCCTGAAAGATGTCAACTTCAAAATTGCCTTGACAGTGCACTTGCCGAGTTGGAGAATTGGCTTAAAGCAAATAAACACAAAACCTAACCATATGTGTCACAAGCAATAAAATATATTTTTATTAATTTACATATAGGTTATGGCAATGAAACAATCAAATTCATTATTAAAACAAAATTTTTTTGGTGTCCAAATTGATAATAACTTGATGATAATATATCAAGTGTATGTATCCGTAGACGTACTTCAGTGTGCTTTGCCATGGTGGCAGTTACAGATCCTTTATATTTTCATTTCATTATGTCTTTTTGAGTTAGCTTTTGGGGCAGTAGGGCAATTTTTAGGGCAGCAGGATAGACAGCAAACAAATTCAGAAATATGTAGTGTAAATGAGACATAGAGGTCTGCCTGGTATCGAAGCTAACAATGATGTTGCCAAAAGGATATGTGTTGTACAAGGACAAGATTGTTTTTCATCTATGATTTAAATAATCAGCCATGATGTAAAAGTACTTGAAAGTGAGCACTGAAAGATTCTAAGTTAATTTCTTGTACCTTGTTTTAATAAACTGCCTATAGTCATTCAGGAAGCATTTAGTGAATGAAATTTTGATTAACTTAAATGAGAAGTTAATTAGCATGTGTGGTGCCAGAAATATGAGCTACATGACAAAGCAAAGTGTCAAATTTGTTTGCCACACACTGTTTAAGTCTCATAGCTAGCACAGAACAGAAATTTGTGACAATGGTTAAGCAAGCTGTTATGTAGGAACATGAAGTGCAAATGCAATTTGTCAAGGTATTTGTAGGTCCTTCTGGCTGGGGTGTAATAGTATACAAATTATATGCTGTGTATACTTGTATGGGGTTCATGTACGTCCTATTGTAATGTGTGTGTACCCAATTCTGAATTACTGCTACAAGAACAAGGAAAGTAAAATTGTGTTTTGTTGTTGGAGATGGCATAGTCACTGTTTTAAAAACAAACAGAGATATGAGGCTTGCTGTAGCAGTGATTGATACAATATGAAATTGTTTTATGTACCTGTAGCTATATGTGCGTATCTGTTTATTTGCAGACTGCGAGGGCCAGTCCATTGAGACCCATTGGATATGTTACTGAAGCTGAGACATCAAGCTTCAAATGTTGAAGTTATGGAAATGCATCAGTGTGAATGAGAACACAAAGGGGTGCTGAAAGAATGCCAGTAGTTAGTGAGCTACTGACATGCTTGACAAGGTAAAAAGATGGGTGTTATGTCTTCCTGACAATACTATGGCCAGATCTGAGGGACATGTGGCTTTTTTGCCTTTACAACTATCATCAAACAGTAGGCTGATAGGAATCAAACAGGGTGGAGTCTGTTTTCTTTGGCCATAATGTTAGAATATTCTTATGCAGCATGAACCAATTAAATGCACACTTTTCAAATGAATACTTTAATTCAATTTTTGACGTCTTCCGCATGTTTTGAACCTCATGGGTTCATTCTCAGGATGGTTCGAAACACGTAGAAGATGTCAAAAATTGAAAAATTGAATTAAAGTATTAATTTGAAAAGTATGCATTTCATTGGTTCATGTTGCATAATTGTATTACAATGCATGGTGCAAAAAACATAAAAGTCAGAATATTCTGTTAATTGTACAGCTAACTGAAACACTGTGTTATGTGTGTAAACAATGAATTGCTCAAAATTCTCAAATAAATGTTGTAGGTAGTGATCCAGTAGCATGGAATAGAGAAAAATGCATTTAAAGCATGGTTTATTCAGGTCCTGAAGAATTAGAGCATGCAGATCTTAATGTGACACTGTTGTGAGCTGCCATACAGATTGTACAGTCCTTCATTACATGGATTAATGAATCAAGTCAAATCAACACACCACACTATTGTCTATTTTGGTTCAGTGCAGTATTCTGAGCTTGTGGACCCTATGGAAGAAAATGGAAATAGCAAATAGTCTTGTACCTGTTGCTGCTGTTTCGTACCAAAAATTAATTGTTTTAACCGTGACACAACCTGCAGAGGTTACTACAGTAGAAATCACAATATGACACGTTTGTGGGACAGACTGTGTGTACTACAACGAAATTTCATGACAGTGGAAGGCAGTAAAAGCTTATTAATGAGCTAAGATGTTGTTTTCACAAACATTTACACTTTTGTGAAATAAGTGACAAGCTGCGTGTTCACTGTGATGTTAAGCATAAGAACAATTTGTCATATCCTGCTATTACAATGTGCACTACATCTGTAAGACATAAACAAATATGTGATCATTTTTATGGTTCAGTAGGGCCCACAGGGCATGACAATTCAGTTGCAGTGCAAGATTTCTGACGCTTTGCTACACGTATAACAAACCACTAGTTTACTTCTGAGTTTAGCCATACACCTCAGGTACATGATACTCACCCCATTCTAGTGCCATGATCATGGTAGAGTAGAGCTGTACCTCTACCCACCCTCTGGGCTACACCGGGCCTGTAACAGGATCACTTTACCTTTTTTTACCTCAGGTACATGAAAACATGGAACTACAATAGGACAGACACCATGACCATTAGTTACACATTCATAATGATAAGTAGCAGGAGCAAAATTCCCTCCAGAATACTCAGACAGGAATCTGATAGTGAAGACAGTGTGTGATGCAGATGTGGCAATTGCAGAGCTTCTCGAGTTGTATCTGTCAGTAGAAAGACATGACTTGCACAGCTAATCCGGTCATCACTGCAACAGCCTGTGCAACACAGCACAGTAGTGGCTGTATTTCTGTATGTCCTGCTTCTTTTATACCTGTCACTGTCACTGATCCTCATTCCACAAAATTTGGCTTATTATCTCACATTTCCCCTTGACACTCTCAGTCTCAGAATGTTGGTATTGAACAGCAGTTATGATTGGCATTGGCATTGTGGGTTTTAGAACTGTCAAGTTTTAGTGCTTGAAATAAATCTTAAGAGTAGGAAAAATGGGGTCACAAGTTTTTGTTGTGAGGCACTTAATTCAAGGCACTGAAATTACGGGAAGGTGTCTTGCTATCATCTCCAGCTGCCATCAGAACAGGCTGTTTTAGGCAGTTTTGATGTTGTTTATTATTTGATATGAAAGAAAATAGTCCAAACATTGGGTATGCAATGTTTGGCATATGTAGCCAACTTCAGACAGAACAGCTGTGTGGCAATTTCTGTTACATAACCTCTCAAACAGTACACAGCCTGTATTTGTAACACAAACTACATGTGGTACAACACATCAGGACTGATCTATACTGTGGAAAACATTCTTAGGTCACTTTTCCCACCGTAGGTAGATGGCTGTGACTGTTAGTCATGGACGTCTCACCAAAGGTGCCCAGGTTCACTTGTAGGCCAGTCCATATGGGATTTGTGGTGGACAGAATGCACTGGGCCAGGTTTTTGTCTGAGTGTTTTGATTTTTCCCTGTCAGTATTATTCTAACAATGCTCTACACACATTCATTAATCTGACATTGATACTGTATGATCTTAGCAGCTGTCGGTGTCGTGAAACGAAGTGCCCTAGTAAGATGTACAAAATGAGACTTAAAAATCTCAGACCTTGAAACTTCATAAAAGAGCTTAATCACATCCAAAATTTACTATGCTGCAGCTCGAAATTTATCCTATGTTTGTAACTGGCTGTTAGGGAGGGGTTAAAATATTTTGTGGCAGAGTACAGCAGTTAAACATCTGAACTTGTTTGGTATCTGATACAGTGTAGTACTCCTCATTTATTTACCTTACTTAAGTAATAAATAATTCCATTTCCTTAGAAGATGTCAGCATTATTTTTACCCAGTTCCTCCTGTTAATGTGACACCTGAACACACAACAGCTCTAAATTCTCAGTTCTGGACGGGTTCAGAGGGGGGACATCACCATGTGTTTTGTAAAGTGAGAAACTTAATGCATAACTTTTGAGGAATTTGATGTTCCATTCCATGACCCTGGGGCTCATATATATTAAACCTAGGCATGTGATAGGTAATGGCTTCAGACTGTTGAGAATAAAGTCACGGGATGTGACTCCATGACTTTTGGTAGATAAACTCAAACAAGTTGGAGGAACCTACTTCCCCTCTTTTCAGGGTACTATAGTTCTTTCCTTCTAAGCCTGAAGATGAAAATTCCAGGTTGTTGATACCTATGTGTCAGACACCACTGCATCACATACCATGAACCCATAATCTTAATACTTTCTACACTGAAAACACAGTTTTCACATGCATTTTGTTAGTTTTTAGAGTAGCCCAACGTGACTCTTCTAGCTGAAATAGGGCCATAGTTAAGCTGTGTCATGCAAGAAAGTTGACTTTGCTACAAAAGAATTGTGAGGCGTAGATGCCTGCAGTTTGGTATTTTCAATCCTGTAGGATCTACAAACCTGGTGAATTTCAGTGCAGTATGAATGTATGTTGCAAGTTGCACTTTTATGTGTTAATTTGGTGTGGATTTACAAACTTTGCAAGCACCAGTTATAAGAGTACACACATTGTGTTTATTGTTTGCATTGTGTCCTGAAGTACAGTAAGCAAGAGACCTTATTGGTTGCAATGTTTGTTGTAAGTATAGTATAATAAATATAAACAGTTACAATTAATGTCCTGATGATAATCATCAGTGTGGTTTATTTTGCTTGCTATAAATGCAGCTTGCTTACTGACAAGCCAAATCCTATACCTTCCACATTTTCAACCTGACTCTTACCAGATCTATTGGGCAGACAGTGCAGAAGCATCTTGCACATAAGCCAGATAAGAAAATATAAACTTGCAATTTTTTTCTGTATTTGAACTGCTGTAAATTATGTCAAGGACTGTAGTATGGTGTTACACAGACAAGGACTGTAAGGGTGGTCTAAATCTGCAGTAGTGGTCTTATGTTAGGCCAGTAAGTGAAACTGCATTCCAGGCATGTTTTATGTCATTGGTCTAATGGTCTTGAGTAATCTAGGACAGGATGTTGGAGTCCTCAAATGTTACCTTGCTCACATTATATCATGTAGTTTCATTGTGAAAAGCATCCCACGTCTGGTAGTTGCTACATTTGTGGGCAGAGCTATTCTGCTGCCCTTACATACTTCATGGGGCAGAGTCCTTCTTCAGAAGCTAGCTGGTTTTCAGCTGTTCATTACCACATTCACAATTGCCCACCATCTGCACCTATCTTTAGCCAACTTAATCCAGTCCATACCCCCTACATCCTACTTCCTGAAGATCCATCTTAATATCCTCCCATCTACACCTGGGTCTCCCAAGCGGTCTCTTTCTCTCAGGTTTCCCCACCAAAGCCCTGTATATGCCTCTCTTCTCCCCCATATGCACTACATGCCCCACCCATCAAATTCTTCTTGATTTTAGCACCCAAACAATATTGAGTGAGGAGTACAGATCATTAAGCTCCTCATTATGTAGTTTTCTCCATTCGTCAGTTACCTTATCCCTCTTAGGCCCAAATATTCTCCTCACTGCCCTATTCTGTAACACCCTCAGCCTACATTCCTCCCTCAAGTGAGTGACCAAGGTTTACACCCATACACAACAACAGGAAAATTATAATTCTTTATATCTTAGTCTTTAAATTTTTTGATAGCAAACTGGAAGACAAAAGATTCTGCACCAAATGATAGCAAGCTTCAGTCTGCTCTTAATTTCTTCCTGAATAGAATTTTGATTTGTTAAGGTTGTTCCCAGATATTTGAATTCTTCCACCCCACAAAGGAACTATTATAAATCTTTTTGCTGTGACCTTCCCACATTCTGATCTTGAGACATAACCATTTACTTAGTTTTATCAGCCTTTACTTCTAGTCCAATCTCCATACTAGCCACTACCAAAGCTTCTGCGTTTTCCTTTATAGTATGTATGCTTCCTCCCAGTATATTAACATCAGCAGCATAAACTAAAAGCTGATGTGTACCATTTACTTTCAAGCCATCTTGGTTTCCCTGAACCATCCTAATGGCATATTCGAAGCAAAGTTGAAAAGCAATGCCAATAAAGCATCTTGTTGTTTGAAACCATTCTTAATAGGAAACATATCAGACAAATGCTTGCCTACATGGGCTCTGGTACAGGATTCATTCAGACATACTTTTTACTAGCCTTACCAGTTTCATTGGATACCAAACTCAATGAGAATATTATACAAGTCCTCCCTCCTAACTGAATCATAAGCTTTATTGAAGCCTATAAATAGCTGATGGACTTCATTTTATTCCCATTTTTTCCCAAGCATTTGACAAATGCAGAATATATGATCAGTAGTTGACCTGTTGCATCAAAATCCACACTGATGATCCCCAATAATTTCCTCTGCATTTGGAGTTAACCTTGACAGGATGTTGGATAAAATTTTGTACATAGTTGGCAAAAGTGATATGCCCCTATAATTACAATCTGTCTTATTGCCCTTCTTATAGGTAGGTAAATGATTGACTCCTACTCCTCAGGCAATTCCTCCTTATTCCAAATAGAAATAATAAGTTTATGCATCTCACAGCGAATTTTTCTACCCCTGTGCCTTAATCAGTTCTGTTGGGATTTGGTCAGTACCTGGTGATTTGTGACTTTTTAACTTTTCAGTAGCCAACCCAACCTCAAAGACATTTGGCTCAGGCACTAGTGGTTCTGCTGTGTGTACTGTTGTCTGCCTAATATCACTAACCCCTTGTACATTCACCAGCTGGGAGAAATAGTTCCTTCACTTAGTCAAAATACTGTGGGAGTCTGCAACCAAATCATCCTTCTCATCCTTTACTATATTAGGTCTAGGCTGGTAAGTCCCTAATATTTTTTAGCTTACTGTTATTTTCCTCAGCTTTAGCTTTCAGGTGTTCTTCATTTTGTTCCTGAAATGTTCACATGTTCCATTATTTAGATTATCTACCTTGCTTTGGCTTGAATCCTGAACCCACTGCATTTTAGCCTGCTTCCTGTGATCTAAAAACCCTAACTTTTTCATCAAACCGTAGTTTATGCTGCTTCAATTCACGCAGACCTAGACTCTCTTTAGCTGAGATTTTGTTGTTCTCTTTAATGTTCTCCCATGCCCTATTTATGTTGTCGCCATCACTTCAGTTCTCCAAAGCTGCCAACCTGTTTGTAATCTCACTCTGATACTATTTCCTAACCTCCAACTCATTTAACTTCCTGAGATTCAGTCTTTCCCCATCAAACTTTATGTTGACTTACTGCCAGTCTTTCCACCTTTTGCAGCCACCAGATAGTGATGAGTATCACAGTCAGCTCCCCTGAAACTTTAACCATCTAGTATACTCCAGTACCATACCCTGTCTATCAATATGTTGACAGTCGGGTTGTGAGTCTTCCCATCAAGAGAGGTCCAAGTGTAATTTCAGTGTGGGAACATCGTGCTCTTGACAACTAGATGTTTTGATGTGGCAAAGTTTACTATTCTGTCATCATTATCATTACTATCCTCATGTAGACCTTAATTCCTAATTGTCAGTTTGAAAATATTCTCTCACTTCACTTTTTCATTAACATCTCCCAATATAATTTTCATATGGTACTTAGGAAAATGTTAAGTAACCTGTTTTAATTCCTCATAAAAACTGTCTTTTGAATCATCACTTTTCTCCTCACTTGGTGCATGCACGTTCATAACAATGATGTTACACCAGCAACCTCTCAGAGCTATATATGACATCATATCACTAACAAACTCTCCTCTCTTAACTGCTGATACTGTTCTGTGGTGTACAAAAAATCCTGTTCCCCATTTGATGATCTTCATTTCCTTTTCCATAGAAAAAATTATATTCTCCTGCTCTTACCTCCTGCACACCCACTAAATTTAATTTATATCTTGCTGATTCCCTGGCTGCTGCTGTAAGTGATCCTGCCCTATACAGGCTCCTAATGTTCCATGTACCAAATCTCATGTCCCTTTTGTGTTGCTTTGGTCATACCAAAGTATCAATCCAGGTCCACAATCCCCAAGCTGGAGGACCACCCCTTATCTGCTGTCCACGATTGCTTATTCAATATATTCGCAGCTACCCTCCATATTGGAGGCCATTCCTCCAACCACAACATGAGGACAAGCCATAACATGGTGACAGGGACTCACTTATCACTGTCTGCTGTCCTTACTGATGTTTTAACACTGCAAGGCTTTATGCTTTCTTAAGCATATAAACACTAATACTGTGGTGCAATGACATAAGCTGCATGTATTTCAGAGCTTCCTCGCGTCCTTTTCTTTGCTTAGGCCAGCTGTTCCTAGTCTGGGGTCCAGATTTCAGGGGGTCTGTGAACTAGGATGGGAAAAAAATTACAGCTTTATTTGCACTAACCTCTAACTGAAATTTAACTTTTTGCTAAATGATGATGTAGGCAACAAATTAATTTTATGGCCTCTCTTATCCAAAAATGTTTGTTAACTTTGATAAATCTCATTATCTAAAATTAGTATAGCCTAAGAAAGGGAAACCAGAACTTTTGCAGTGGATTGTCTTTTTAAAAAAATTAAATTTAATGTCAACTTGCTGCCTGCCTATCTTTTAAATGTATTTATTGTCTTCTTGTTGATGTAATAGATTAATAAAGAAGCACTGTATTACCATAATATTTATTTATTTTTTAATATTTTTAAAACTATTTGAGCATAATTGGTTTCCTTTGCAGTACAATATATAATGCAGATTGTAATGCTAGATATACAGTCTGTGTCTGTTTAATTTATTTTATGTATTTAAAAACATTTTTGTAAGAAGGGGTCATTAGATTTCACCAGACTCTCAAAGGGGTCCATGGCACAAATGGTTAAGAACTCCTGCCTGTATAACAGTTGCACAAGCACGTTCATAAATAGAATTTATTCCTTACATTTAAATGTAAGTAGGTCCACAAATGTTTTGTCTCTCTTAAGTCCAAAATTTCTAATCTCAAAAAATGAAATGAAAGTGGCAAACAAAATTTGGGCAATATCAAAGCTCTTTTGGGCCAAGGGACCAAATTTTGGTGATGAAGTGGTTGTATGTCCAGTGGGACTGCTGGCCATTAAGGCTGTGTTTCCCAGAATTGTCAAAACCTCCATACATAACTGTGGGTAAATACCAGATAATTTCAGAGCTCTGAGTCTCTTCCACGTCTGTTGGGAAGTCCTGGATTTTATCTGAAAACTGAACTGCTTCATCCTGGCAAGTGACCACATTCACAGTGATAATTTTTTGAAACTACAATCAGCTTCTCAAAGGAATTCTGTCCTTTTTTTTAACTTCTTAAAGTTCTTATGAGGTTTCTGTAAGTTAGTGACTTGAAACTAAATTGAAATGTAAATTGTGTTGACAGTGGATGCATTTGGCATTGACGAAGTGTAATTTAAAGAGGTGAAGAAAATGTAGAGGGAGATGTGTTGATAATAAAACTATCTGAGCACTGTGTGCAGAAACAAGTAAAACCCTGCAACAGTGTTATGACTTTGCGGGCAGACATAAAGGTACTATAGTAAGAATAAAGCAGGCATTAAACAATACTGGCAGGATGGTTTCAGTAGCATGGGCTACAGTCTGCTGGGGTGTGATGGTGTGTATCAGGGTTGGCCATGCAGATGGTGATTCCTTCTCATCAGACATCTGCGCCTGTCAAACTGCACACTGTCACGTCCCAAACGTTCTAATATTCTCGGCCAGCAAGAATCTCGTATAGAACATATTCCAGTCTGCAGGATTGTGATGCCATGTTGTTGGGCGAGTAGTTCTCAGCATTTCATAGGATTATAGTGTCTTGGTCTTCAGGGTCAGGCAGGCCAAGAACAATAGTTGCTCTTTGCTATTACAACATTCTTGTAGGGCAGGGTTATCAGATTCTAAATTCCTATGCACACATATCTCACCCCTGTGCACAGTGCATTACCCTAATGCTTTGAATGAAGTGTAATTTTCTGAGGGTATAAATGTGAAAGTTGTGGCACCGTGTAGTCTGGCAGATACGCACAGACATTTCAGAGTACCTGCTGCCTCCATCATCAGGGTGATGGAGGCGGTAGGTTCCTCTCAGACAATGTTACATATCTACTGGTTTACAGTGGCTAGACCGAGATGAGAAGCAACATCATTATCACCACCTTGAGAACCTCAGATCTCATTTTATATGGCACTCATCAAGTCCTTGAAATCTTGGCCAATATCTGATTGATATGAGATTGTAATTTAAGATACCTAATTGTTGTATGGGGGCATGAGGTAGTTTGTCAGGGTGTGTGTGAACAAGTCAGAAGGTGTCATCTGCTTGCAGTTGAGATCTGAGCTTCTCAGTGCAGTGATATGTTTGCCCTGCTGGGATTTGCAGTTTGACAGACATGCATCAGGACTGTAACTTGGCACAAGGAAACCAAACATGATTAATCCTGGCATTACTACATACAAAAGCAACACCATTTTGGGTCCATTTGTACCCCATTTTATTTACCTTATGCAACATAAACCTCTAGAGTCTTGTATTATTTGACTGCATTTTTTAGTCTCATGGTACAGAAATTAGCTGCAGTGTGCATGCTACAGCTTTTTAGTGGATGCAGGTATCAGACAGAGCTGAGATAGAAGTTGATATATTGAGTATGCCACAGGATGACAGCTGAGGCATCACAGTTTGATTCCTGGCAGGGGAAGAGATTTTTCTGTATTCCAAAATGCACATGCCAGTTCTGGTTCCCACTTACTCCTGTTCAGTGGGGATGGGGGTGGCCTGGCACAAAGCAGACCGAACATTCACGTGTGTGTGGAGCTGAACCTCCACCCCCCTGCATGCCTGCATGGCACACACAGGAACAACTTTACAGATACCAGATTGCACTGAAAACACTGAATTAGACTCCTGTCTGAAGAGTGGCTTTTACATGTTGTTGAGTTCAGTTCGCATCTGCTGTTCCTGGACACAAATGACAGTGTTTTTTCTTCCTTGAATTGGTGGATTGGTTGCTGCATCTTTCTGCGGGTTTGTATGAACCCCAGTAACTTGCCGTGCCACACAGTTGGAAGCTGTTTGGATGTTGTAGGAATGTAGCATTTGATTCCCTAGTTACAGCAGCAAAAGGGCTGACAATGCCACATTTTTTCTTCTTTCCTCCCATCCTACATTCTACAGAAAACGGAGCCCTTCTCTTGTGTGACTTCTTGTAATAGTGTCTCAGAGGAGAGAGAAAAAGTTTGCACCATTTTCATATGTTTTTTTTTTTTCTGGGGGATCACTTCACTGCTTTTGGTGTACTTAACATGTTATGAATGCAGTAAATGTATCGCAGTCACAACGTTTGTGTTGTTTTATTTACTTTGTGTTGTTTTATTTACTTTTTGTGTAATGAGCCTAAATTTTCATTGATCAAAAAAGTGGTGTGAGTTGTTTACCAGCTGCAATGTATTCTGTATGGAGGCCTGGAGTTCAGAAACTTCCAAATCAGAGCCAGGTTATGCTCTCCTTGCCATTATATCTTCAGAGCATACACAAGAAAGAATTTGACAGAAAGTTGCTACACTGGCACACTGCAGGGTCCTACTGTTGCTGTCAGAATGTTCACAAGCATACATTCAACGTTCATCCTTCTGTTCTTAACTGTGAATGTTCATCATAAACAGTCTCAACAAATGATGGATTTCAGCCTATTTCTTCTTGCTCTTTACCTGTCGTGAGATAATATTCGTATATCTGAAATGACCAGCATATGCGCGACCAACACAACAAGCAAAACGCCCTGCTGATAGCAGAAAACGTAACACTTCCACAGTTGCGTGATTTCGGGCTACGAACGCTGTGTAAATGAGATCTGCGTTCTTCTAGGATTTTAGGCAGCATCGATTGGTAGTTTCTTGCCGACGTTTCGGGACAACAGTTGGTGGTTGTGACATTCTCACAGCGGTGTTGATGAAGATTCAAGTCATGTGGGACGTTTTGCCCTGTCGACTGGTCAATTACCTTCATGTGCAGGGCCAACAGTCCAAGATGAAGGTGAAGGGTTACGGACGTTTCGGTAAAACCGAAACGTCCGTAACTCTTCACCAGTCAACAAGGCGTAATCTTCATCAACACCTGTGTGAGAACGTAATGTCTCACAAAAGAAGACCGTGCTGGGCCGAGTTAATGTGTATGACTCGTCTTTTACGGATCTCTGAAGATCGTTGCCACATTCAGAAAAGCCCTATACTGGACATATTTTTCATTCCGTGCATTATATTATAACTCTAGTTAACACCAATAAGTGCACAATTCTACAGGCTATGTATTCTTTCTATTACACGTAGAAGCTAATAGAAAGAATACGTAAATTGTAGAATTGTGCATTTGTTATTTTTTTAAAAATATTGTCCCTTCTATGCGTGACTTACCGACGGGGTCATTTTTACTGACATTTATGGACCGAAATGTTGTGTGCAATTCTTACCGGGAGATCTTCGGTCTTATGCGATGTTACGCAGCGTGTATTGCTAGTTAGCTACCGACGTTTCGGGACAGCCTACCGTTCCCATCATCCAGGGTCCAGCAGGACATTGGTGGTAAGAATTACCATTCTACGCTGCGTGAAGTCCCAAAAGATCGCAGATCTCACTTCATAGTTGATCACATATTTCCAGCAAAGCCAGTTCTTTTCCTAATGGAAAACCAACACTGTAGTATATAATACATTGTCGGGCAATAATACCGCAAGAGTTAGTTAATAATTGTCTGACGTGCATAAAACGCGCAGAAGCTTCGTATTCTGTGTTGTTGTGAATGTTTGTGTGTTTTATCACATTTACTATCAAGAGGGGTCCGTTTTGTTTCGGGAT
>Ga0209755_10004760_pt1 | contig 15852 bp, 10 predicted proteins | sample TergutCo191P1_FD_187301 | JGI IMG/M metagenome (GOLD analysis project Ga0209755, IMG submission 187301) | Cornitermes sp. P1 segment gut microbial communities from Petit-Saut dam, French Guiana - Co191P1 (SPAdes) (version 2) | ecosystem: Host-associated > Arthropoda: Insects > Digestive system... | reverse complement strand
CGAAGACGAAATCGACAGGCGAAACGCGGCCTACTCCAGAGCAAGCACCGAGATCATCAAAGCCTACATCGAACCCGACAGCACCGTGGCGGGGAAGATCGGCCTTCTCATAAAAGCCATTCACGGCGGCGACGATGGGATTCAATCCCACATAGCCCACGGCCTGTACCGCATCCGGTTCCTTTCGCCTTCGTCGCTGGCCTTTCAGCAAAAGCGCGAGGAGGGGAACTTTAACGCCGCGCCGTCGAAGGCCGACATCGAGGCGTTGGCGCAAACCGAGAAGGAATTTTTCGAGCGCATGGAAAAAAGGCTTTCCATCAAAAAGATCGGCGCATGGCTTGACGAACATGGCGGGAAGGATCGGATCCTGCTGCCCGCTGAACTGGTCGCCGACGAGAATTCCTACATTCGATTTATCTACGCCCTGCTCTACGGCGACTCGCGGAAAAGTTTTGGCTATATTATTGAGGAAGACGAAAACGCTGGGGCGGTAAAAACCGCCGACTACATGGTTCCAGATATTCGCTTTCGGAAAGTGGCGCACGAATCAAGACCTTGACGCACTCAATCTGAAATTTCCGTGAAAGAGCCACTGATTAAAAGATTTCCCTTAACATAAATCCTAACAGCCAACATTTCTCAGCGACTGGTTTTCAGGGAACGCTCCTTCTCGAATTTTTCCATCGCCAAGGTGATCAGGGTGCTGATAAGCTCCGTGTATCCGATCCCGCTGGCCTCCCAGAGCTTTGGGTACATGCTTATTTTTGTAAAACCCGGCATGGTGTTGATTTCGTTGATCAACACCTCGCCGTTTTCGCACAGGAAAAAATCCACCCGGGAAAGTCCCTCGCACCCAAGAACCTGAAAAGCCTTTACGGAAAGGCTTTGTATTTGCCCGGCAATCTCGCCGGAAATCCTTGCCGGCACTTCCAGCGCGGCGCCGTTTGCGTCAAGGTATTTCGCATCGTAGGAGTAAAAGTCATGACTTGGGATAATCTCGCCAGGAACCGATGCCGCGGGGTTTTCGTTGCCCAGCACGGCGCATTCTATTTCTCTTCCCTTAATATGCTCCTCTACGATTAACTTCGTGTCGTATCGAAACGCCTCTTTGACTGCGACAGAGAATTCGCCCGCGTCATGAACTTTGCTTATCCCCACCGAGGATCCCATGTTCGCTGGTTTGACAAAAACGGGGTTGCCCAGCTCGGCCTCGACTTCTGCAAAGGCGGGGGGCGACTCGTGCGACCGCAGACTCAGGAATTTGCCGATGGGCAAGCCCGCATCCCGGAAAAGCCGCTTCATCACGTCCTTGTCCATACCGACCGCAGAGCCCAAAACCCCGGAACCGACAAAGGGAACGTTGGCCAGTTTAAGAAGGCCCTGAACCGTGCCATCCTCGCCGAACGGGCCGTGGAGCACGGGAAAGACCACGTCCAGTTTCAAGCCGTTTTCGGGAACCAGGGCCACAGCCTCGCCCGGATTCAGCAGCGAAACGGAATCGCCGGTCAAGCGCCACTTTCCGCCCTTTTCTATGCCGATAAGTACCGGCTCGAAACGGTTTCTGTCAATAGCATCATAAACATTCCCGGCGGATTGCAACGAAATCTCGTGCTCCGCCGATTTGCCGCCAAAGAGAATCCCAACTCGCAATTTTTCGTTACCCGAAAGCATTGTTTATATATACAGGTATTTTCGATTCAGGTAAAGGGGCATTCTCACACTTTTTAAGGGAAGCGCTGATTAAATCCAATGGGGACGCGGCATATACGATGCCGGAATCAGTGCTACTTAACCGCATCTGCGCCATGCAGATGCAAGGTATAGTCTGCGACATAAAACCACAGGGGAAGTAACAACCCCGCCATCGGCATCCGAAGGCGGGGGGTTCGAACGGAAATCTTAACTATTGTTAGCTCTTCCAAAGCCAACCTGGCCTTGGAAGAGCCCAGCGTAAAAGAAAAGCCCCTTGGGAAAAGGAGGTGAGGAAACCCAAGGGGCAGTCTGACAAAACAAGGCTGTAAAGCAAGTTGCTACGCAGTAGATGATTGCTTAGGCTAGCGTTGTTTGGTTCATCTCTGTTGTCTTGTCAGTCTGGATACAATATACCAAATACATCTGGGCTATTCAAGTACCTCTGGAAAAAAAGCCGAGAGCAAACCATAAAATTTTTTGGCTTTTCGAGTTTTGTATTTATTGTTTTGGGATTTCGAGCCAGATTTTGACCACTACCGCGGATTTTCGCGCCATCTTCATCTGCGGCGACACCAACATACACTCTAAGTGCCATTTATCGCAACCATTTGGGAGTTATCGTGTCGGACACAAACCTGTCAATGAGGCACAAGAACATGCCGATACATGAATGGGGGTCTATGCGTTTGCAATACACGGATGTTTTTATGCGCGCTTCGGCTTTTTTTCTCAAAATTGGGGGAATGTGGAGCCAGTTCCTTGACGACATCAAAAGCAGTGAAAATTTCAAGTTCCGCGTGGCGGGAATCGCCGCCGCTACGGCATTGGGAATTTTTGCACTGGTGATGGGGTTGTCGCTTTTGGGGGCAGTATTTGGAATCAGAACATTCAACCCGCTTTTAGGGTCGTTTTTCTCTCATTCCTACGGGATTCTCGCTTTTTTCGTACCTATTTACCTTGGGTACGCCGCCTATATTCTGATTGATCCCCGTTGGCGCCCTGAGAAAATTTTCACACTTAACGTATCGATTCTCCCCTTCCTGACTCTCGGGATTGGCTTTATCCTTATGCGCGACTTTGAGGGACTTGCCCAGGGAAATTCCTTCCTATATATTATCGGAAGAACTGGCTTTGGCATACTCATTGTCACGCTGACTTTTGTGCAGGTGATTGGTCTGCAAGCGTTAATGAGCGCCCTGTTCCCGCCGGCCAAGATCACCGAAAGAAGGCGGGTCTGGAAACTGCGCGAGCAGGGGCCTTTCCTGCCTGCGCCAAAAACCGAAACCGCGCCCGAGGAAATCGAAGGCCAGGACGAATTCACGGACGCATCCGCCCAAAAGACTGGATTGACGGAAGCGTACATCGACGCATCCTATGTCGGCGAGTGGGTTAGCAGCGTGGAACCGAACGCGGGAAAGACCGCAACTTACAGCCGGGAAGAGAGTGAAATCAATCTGTCCGTGGTCAGGCCCTTCAGAGGTCCTATTGCCATTGAATACCTTGGGGATACGGTCTCGGAAACCGGAACCTTGAACGAGGCAAGTGTGAAACTGGACGAAGGGACGGAGGAGACCGCGCTGCCTCTGTACGAACGAAGCGCAGAAGTTGTAATAGAAGACATTACCGAAGATGATTTTACCATCGATGATTTCGATGCCGACGTGGAGCGCGCCCTGGAGGAAGCCGAGGCCGCCGCAGCGATCCACAGCGAGGAGGCCGCCAAAAAACCGGCAAGGCCGCCAGTGCGTTCCCCGCAAAAGAATTACGGTGTTCCGCTGGAAATCCTCAACCAGTATCCCGACGGCGAATACTGGATCATCGATCAAGCCACGCGGGGTGCGGCGGTAACGCTGAAGGAAACGCTGCAGGAGTTCAAGATACAGGCGGAGGTTACCGGGATCAGGAAAGGCCCGGTGGTAACCATGTTCGAAATCCTGCCGGCGGCGGGGGTAAAACTTTCCCGCATCGTCAACTTGCAGGACAACATCGCCCTGCGCCTTGCCGCATCCTCGGTGCGTATAGTCGCGCCGATCCCGGGAAAGCACGCCGTGGGGATCGAGGTGCCTAACGCAAAGCGGAACATCGTTTCATTCCGGGAGATTATCGAGTGGGAGATGCAGCGCGAGGGCAAACGGCCAGAGATACCAGTGGTTATGGGGAAGGACATCGGCGGCGAGGCCCAGACCATAGACCTGACCCAGACGCCGCATCTTTTGATCGCCGGGGCCACCGGCGCAGGCAAGTCGGTCTGCGTCAACTCCATGATCCTGTCGATACTGTACCGTCTGCCGCCATCGAACTGCCGGCTCATACTTATCGATCCCAAAATCGTGGAACTGAAACTTTACAACGACATCCCCCACCTTTTGACCCCGGTAATCACCGAGCCCAAACGGGCGTTTCAGGCATTGCAGTGGTGCATCTACGAAATGGAGCGGCGTTACGCCTGTCTGGATTCGCTTGGGGTTAGGGACATACGCAACTACAACAAGCGCATCAAGGAAAGGAACATTGCGCAGGAAAAGATGCCCTACATCGTGATAATCATCGACGAGTTCGCCGACCTTATGGCCACGACCGGGAAGGAGCTTGAGTCCACGGTCGCCCGGCTTGCCGCCATGAGCCGCGCCGTGGGCATTCACCTTGTGCTTGCAACCCAACGGCCTTCTATTGACGTCATAACCGGGCTTATCAAGGCCAACATTCCCAGCCGCATCGCCTTCATGGTCGCCAGCAAAATGGACAGCCGAATTATCATAGACATGGTTGGTGCGGAAAAACTGCTGGGCAAGGGCGACATGCTTTACGCCGGGGTGGTAGATCCGTTCCCGACCCGTATGCAGGGGGCCTTTGTTTCCGAGGACGAAGTCGAAGCGGTGGTCGCCCACGTCAAGACGCTAGGCGCGCCTGACTACATTGACGACGAGATTTTCTTCGACGACGAGGAGAGCGCGGATCCCGCGTTTCTTTCCGAGGGCGACGACCCGCTGTACGACAAGGCCCTGGAGATTGTCGTGCAACAGGGGAAGGCCAGCGCGAGCTATATTCAGCGCCGGCTGAAGATCGGGTACAACCGCGCAGCCCGTCTGGTGGAGATAATGGAACACCAGGGCGTGGTGGGGCCGGCGCAAGGGTCAAAGCCGCGGGAGTTATTGCGGGGCGTTTAGCATCCTTTCCATTTCTTCTACAGGGAACCGCCCCGCACTTGCCAAAAGCGCCCCGGCGCACCATAATTGACGCATATGCAAGCCAACAGGGAGTACAAGAACAGCGTGTTCACGCTGCTTTTCAGCGACGAGGATCTGTTGCGGGAACTATACTGCGCGCTGGAAGACGTAACCCTGCCACCAGATGCGCCGGTCGCGATAAACACCCTAAGCGATGCGCTTTTCATGGACAGGATAAACGACATCTCCTTCGAGATAGACGGAAAGCTGGTGGTCTTGCTCGAACACCAGTCCACGATGAACCCCAACATTCCCCTGCGGATGCTGATGTACATAACCCGTATTTACGAGAAGATGATCGGGGACGACAAGGCCGTCTATGCGACCAAGCGCATGAGGATCCCCTTCACGGAGTTCTTCATGCTGTACATCGGAACGGCGAAATGCCCCGACGAGTATACCCTGCGTCTTTCGGATCTGTTCGAGAGGCCGGAGTCTCTGGGGCTGGCCGGCAGGAATTTCCCCGCGCTGGAACTCAAGGTAAGGGTGATCAACATCAACCACGGAAGGAACGCCGGCATCGCCGGCAGATGCAAGACCCTGTATTGGTATAGCGCATTCATAGCGAAAGTGCGCGAGTTCGAGAAGGGGCTAGGCGACAGGACGGAGGCGATCAAGCGCGCAATAAAGTATTGTCGCGAGAACGACATACTAAAGGATTTTCTGGAAAAACACGGGACGGAGGTACAGAGAATGCTGACGAAAGAATGGAAACTGGAAGACGCCCTTGCGGTACGGTACGAGGAAGGGTTGGAGGATGGCCGGGAGGAAGGCTGCGAGGAAGGCGAGCGGAACGTTATCGCTATGCTGAAAAGCGGCAAATCGCCGGAGGAAATTATCAGGGAATACGACACCAGGACGGCGACGGCGAAATCCGCCCCATCCGCTTCCCTAGGGAACCGCTGAATAAATCAGTGGAATAAGCGGTTCCTTAGGGGGGCCCGTGGTGAGGGGATGCTCGAAGACGAAGAGTTCATGTCATTCTCGTACTCTTCCAGATCCAGTCTGATGGCATTGCAAAAGGCCAGGTGCCACTGTATGTCATCCGCTCTCTTGCTTTTCTCGTTTTCCAGTTCGTTGTTCGTGTCCACCAGTGGGACAAGCATACCGCAGGATGCGGCTGGAAGTAAGCTGGCCAATTGGCGCGGAAGCGAAGTATTCGCTGCAACCCCCGTGGCGATTACCATGCGCGGCCGAAGCCGATGCCAATCATTAAATCGGCGGTAACATTTCCGTCAGTTCGCCATTCCTGCTCCCACCTTCCCCACCGCGACAGCCGGGCATAATACCCCCTTTCCCCAAACACCATGGGAACGCTTATAAATGGGTTCACAAAAAACGCCCCGTTACGGCCGCCAAGCCTTGCGCCAAGAGCTGGGTTCAACATAAACCCAAAAGCTTCAACAAACCGCCTGTTTACCCACTCATATCCCCATGGTTCACTGTAACGATACCCTTCTCTCTCCTCGCGATAAATCCAACCAAATCCCATGCCAAGCTCAAGGTAAAACGGAAAGCCCCCTGGAAAAACACGAATAGTGCCTAATACGCCAATATCAACATGCCAGCCCCATAAAGCGGTTCCCCCTAAGGAAAGGAATCTGTTTATATCCCTTTCATACCGTATGCCTGCAACTAAAAAACTAAAAGCCAAATCCCCAGAAAAATTGCGATTATGACGATACCCCCAATAAACCGAAAGCCAGTTCACGCGGGACCAGTCTGGATCCCGCGGTTCCCGAGGCACTCGCGGTTCCCGTGGCACTCGCGGTTCCCGCCATCGCCCCAGAACCCTTCCAGCATCTCCCAACAAAAACGAAACAATGCTATCGTTACGAACGTCCACCGTGGAAACGCGCCGAATGATTGCGGTTTCTATCTCTGTCACCTGCACTCTCATGCGGTAGACGTTGCCGAATGGTTCGAACGAGCCGGTCATCATGAACTGCACGCCGGCGAACCTTCCTATGGCCTGCGCCGTCGCGTCGTCAATAAGGCCCTCCAAGTTGAGCTGTTGTTCCCTGGCGATTAGCTCAAGCTGCGAACGGTTCAAAACCAGAAACCGCTGCATGTTCACGAAGGCTATGGTCATCTCGTCCGAAAGGTGGTTCGACATTGCGGTCGAACCAGCACTCATAGATATAATCGCAATCCTTGCGTTCGGCTCCATGCCAACGGAGAGATCCTGAACCAGGTCGTCAATCGCCTGGCCCAAACCGACTGCCTGGGCATAAGCCCTTTCCGCACCGAATGCCGCCGCCAGCACCATTGTCAGCGCAACCACCTTAAAACCCTTTACTGCCATTGCTGCCTCCTTATTTTTCCGCGGTTGCGCCAAGACTGGCGAACCCAGAACCACTTTTGTTTGCGACACATATACCTTCTAACAAAACACACAAACTTATATTCATAATGGCCCACAGGCAGACCTAAAACGAAAAGTGCCGAATGGGCGGTTTCATAAAAATCATGCCATGTTTCGATAGTCACCTGCTCAGTTTTGTTTATACCCCGAGCGGCGTGGCATTGTCAAGCCAGCCGCAGAAAATTATGACCCGATCTCAAGCGACACACGCCGTGATGTGATTGACAGTTTTTCCAAAGCCTTGTATACTGTCTTGGTATACTTCAAAGGAAGTGGGGTGGGGAACCTGAAGGTTCCGAATCCTCCGCTAGCCCGTAACTGTAATTGGGAAGATTCCATCACGAACGGCCACTGGGCAACTGGGAAGGCTGATGGAAAATCGCTATTTTAGTGGCGCGCCCTTGAGCCAGGAAACTTTGGTATATGCGCCGTGATTGCGGCTTGGGTTTCTTGCAAACTCAAATCTTTTTCAGGTTTCGTGGATAGAACCTTGAGAGCTGTGCCGTTTTTTATTAGCATATTTTTCTCGGTTTAGAACCGCAAGGGTTTGGAAGGTCTTGCGTTATTGGGAGGGGTAATAATGTTTGCGTCGATTATAAAAAGAGATGGAAGGACACAGGCGTTTCACGAAAGTAAAATCACCGATGCGATATTCAAGTGTCTTCAAGCCACGGGAGAAAGCGATCGCACACAGGCGATGGAATTGACGCTCGGGGTTATCAGAAAAATAAAACAGGAATATGCGGAAGACAATTTCACTGTCGAAGACGTTCAGGATATTGTTGAAACCGTTTTAATCGAACATGGCCACCCGAAAGTAGCAAAGTCCTATATCCTGTACCGTGAAAACCGTTCCAGACTAAGGGAAGCGCGAAGCGAAATGATGAACGCGGTTTCGGAAATCTTGCAGGAAACAAACCGCGACAATGCAAACGTCGGCAATTCGCCTTCGGCAAAGGTACTGCAGATATCGGAGATTGCTTCCAAAAATTATTATCTAAAACGCATCCTTTCCGAAAAGGAAGCCAAGGCGCATACCGGCGGCGATATTTACATACATGATTTATCATGGTATGGCAAAACGATGACATGCCTGCAAATTCCCTTGGACCGTCTATTGCGCGAAGGGTTTAACAACGGACATGGCTACATACGCCCCCCAAAGGGAATAAAAACCGCAGCTTCGTTGGCGGCGATAATCCTGCAAAGCAATCAGAATGACATGCACGGTGGGCAATCCTTTGCATATTTTGACAGGGATTTGGCAACGTATGTTGAACTGGAAAAAGAGAAGCAAGACAAACTTATACGCAGCAACCTGGAAGATTTGGGGCTAAACGCAAACGAGGACAAAATCCAAGCCTTGGCGCATAAGCGTACCAAAGAGGAAACCTATCAGGCAATGGAAGGGTTTATCTACAACCTTAACACCATGCACTCAAGGGCGGGAGCGCAGGTTCCTTTTTCCAGCGTCAACTTTGGCACCGACACAAGCGAGGCCGGCAGAATGGTTACGGAGTGTTTTTTGCTCGCTTACGAAAAAGGTTTGGGCAAAGGTGAATCGCCGCTTTTTCCAAACGTGTGCTTCAAAATAAAAGAGGATGTCAATTTTGAGGAAGGGGATCCCAACTATGACCTGTTCCGGTTGAGTATGCGCGTTGCCTGCAAGCGGCTTTTTCCCACGTTTTCTTTCCAGGATTCAAGTTTCAACAAGCCGTTTCGTGACGAGGAAGTGGCCTACATGGGTTGCCGCACACGCGTCATCTCTAACTGCAACGGGTCTGCGGTAACGAACTCTAGGGGTAATTTATCGTTTACAACCATTAACCTACCGCGCCTCGGCATACGCGCGGACAAGGATTTGGCGTTGTTCTGGAAATACCTTGACGAACTTTTTGACGTTTGCGTCGAGCAATTGCTAAGCCGGTACAACATCCAAAAGAAACTAAAGGTAAAGGATTTTCCGTTTTTGATGGGGCAAAAGCTGTACCTCGAAAGCGAGGGCCTGTCCTGCAATGATACTGTCGAAAAAGCGATCCGCCATGGAACGCTGAGTGTCGGGTTTATCGGATTGGCCGAATGCCTTGTCGCATTGACGGGCAAGCACCACGGCGAAAGCGCGGAAGCCCAAGCTCTTGGCGTTGCGATTGTCAGTCACATGCGGCGCAGATGCGATGAGGTCTCGAAAAAATACAGCCTTAATTTCTCGCTGCTTGCCACTCCCGCCGAACAATTGAGCGGCAAGTTTACCCAGCTTGACCTTGAACGCTACGATAGAATTCCCGGCATAACGGACAAGGAGTGGTACACCAATTCCTTTCATGTGCCGGTGGAACACCAAATTAGCGCACTGGACAAGATAGCAATCGAAGGGGCTTATCACAAATACTGCAATGCGGGGCATATATCTTATGTCGAGTTGCAGTCCGCCCCGGACAATAATCTTGAGGCGTTCGAGTCTCTGATAAGGGCTATGGCGGAAGCGGACATGGGTTATGCCGCCGTGAATTTCCCTGTTGACATTTGCTGCGACTGCGGGCTGAACAGCGTCATTCAGGGAAACACCTGCCTTCAATGCGGTGGAAACAATATCAGCCGCGTGCGCAGGATCACTGGGTATCTTTCGACGCTTGATCGTTTTAATGACAGCAAACTGGCGGAAGTCCAAAACCGCCAGATTCACCAAGACATGTGAGTTTGGCGGAACGATTATGCGTTTGTCGGGCATTACGCCAGAAAGTTTTGTTGACGGCCCCGGATTACGCTACGTCATTTTCGCCCAAGGCTGTCCGCACGAATGCCCGCACTGCCAAAACCCCGAAACCTGGGATGCCCATGCCGGCGAAGAATTTTCCGTGAAGCAAGTTTCCCGAATGCTAAGGCAGCACAAGAAAACAAAACGCGGTATCACTTTTTCCGGTGGCGAGCCATTCGCACAGGCTGGTGAACTTGCGGAGGTGGCGATGACCGCCCGTCAACTTGGCTGGGATGTGGTGACCTATACGGGTTTCACATACGAGCAATTGATTGAAAGCAATGATAACAACATGCGGGCGTTACTGTCCGCCAGCGATATATTGATTGACGGAAAATATGTGCATGAGTTAAGATCCCTGTCATTGCAATTTCGCGGTTCGTCAAACCAGCGTGTGATAGATATGGTGGAAACGCGAAAAAGCGGACGGGTTGTGTTGCGGGAGGAAAGGCGCGATGCAACCCACCGCCCCGGAAATTGAGGGCGGCAGGGTGGGGCTGTCATTTCACTTTTGTTCTTGAGTGGATGTCACCATCAGGCGAGGTAATTGGGTGATGGGTTAAACTTGTTGGTCAAGCCAAGATCCTGCCGAAAAACCAAAAGTTGATACAGCGGGAGCTTGAGGGCAACGACAAGGTGGAGGGTGTCTACCGAAGTGGGTAAAGGCCATCTGCTCTTTCTGCGCCTCCATGATTTGGCGGCATTGAGATTTAACAAACCCTGCGCACCATCAATTTTGAAAGCAATCTGCGCCCAGCCTTTGGCGGCAAAACCAAAGACTGGGCGGTGAATCGCCAATGGCGCTTCCCGCAGGCTTTCAGCCCGAAGCGCTTACTTGGAAATTATTTCGATAATCACCAGCTCTACGCAACGGTTGAGACTTGCGTGCTCTGCGTCTTGGGCTAAATTCCTTGGGTTGAACCCGACGTTAATCATTCGTTCGGTATCTATGCCCTTGGCCGTCAGCTCCTCGACTATTGCATCCGCCCGCGCCCTGCTTACCCTTTCCAGATCTGCTTCCTCGCTGGGACTCTGCGTAACCCGGTTGGCATGACCCGCCAACTGAAGCAGGAAAGTGGGGTTTTGAGAAAGTATCCCGACCACCTCCGCAAGAGTGGCAATGTTGTTAGCAATTTGCAGATTAGAGAGATTCGAGATCGCCGGAGGAACGGCGTGCTGCTGGTTATACGTCACCGAGTCCCCCGCGAAATCGATGAAGCTGACGTTGATAATCCTAATCTGCCTGACGATAATTTCGGGCGTGGTTTCCCAGTTGGCGTACAGGGTCATGTTGGAGGTAACTTCCTTGTTGAAGTCCCACAGGGTGTCGAAGTTCAAATTGGTAAACCACCCAAGAAAAACCGCGCCGGGGAGGGTCGCGACTTCCGCCGGCACCACGGCTCTTGTGCCATGACGAACCCTCTGCACCGGCGGCTGCGGGGCGGCCGCGCTTCTGACGGCGAACGACACGATGTACTCGTTCACGACCCACTTGGCGTAAAGATAGAAAGTGGTATCGCCAGCCTCCACCTCGTCATCCGAGAAATCCCAGGGATGCTCGAAAGTCCCGTCGTCGCTAAACCAGCCAGCAAGGGAATAGCCAACCCTGACAAGGGGGCCCGGGTTCTGAATCAGGCCGCCAACCGGCACAACCACGTTTGTGCGGTTCAGAAGCGAGCGATCGGGACGTGTTCCGCCGTTTGCCCTGAACTCCACATTGCGGGTCGTGTATTTCCAGCTAGCGTAAAGGGTGACGTCCTTGTCAACCGTCCAACGGTCAAAGTCCCACAGCTCGTCGTTTGGCTCGGATCCAATCCGCCAGCCGGCAAAGCCGCGGCCGTCGTCGAGGGTTCCTGGGTTGACTGGCTGGATAATCCTGCCACCGTGGGGTATCAACTGATCTGGTATGGCGGGAGCGGGGCCAGTGACAAAACTCACTGTATAAGGGGTGGACAGCCACCTGGCGCGAAGAGTGATAAAGCCGTCCTCGTTAACGTCGTCGCTCTCGCTTACCTGCCGGGTTTCCACGTCCCACAAGTTGCCATTCTCGTCAAACCAACCCAGAAAGCCAAGCGGGGGATTCGACATGGGCCTGAGCCTTCCGATTACGCCGCCCCAGGCTATGTTCAGGGCTTGTGGGGCGGGAACGCCGCCGGCCGCAATGAAAACCACGGCGGCGAAATTATGCCCGCTTCCTCCTCCGTTGCCATCAACGATTATTTCAGTCGGCGGCGGTACCGGGTCCTCGGCCCACCATCTTTCCACAATCGGGTTATGGCATGCCGCAAAAAAAGCGCTCGCAAACACAAGGGCGGACAACGCCAAGCCAAAATAGATTTTCGATATTCCGTTTTTCATGTTTCGCCTCCCCTTTGCCTTTAGTCGGCAATCTCCTTGATTATCAGCTCTACGCGACGGTTCATGTTCCTGTGGTCAAACTCCCTGGCGGCAAGTCTCGCGCCGCCGAACGCCGCAACCACGATTTGTCCATATGGCACGCCCCTTGACCTAAGCAGCGTGGCCACCTCGTTCGCACGTTCCTCGCTGAGTGCAACAAGCCCCTCGAATTCCGCAGGAGTATAAGTGAGTGGATTCGCATGGCCTTCCAGCCTGACTATGTAATTGGGATTTGCGGTTAGGATTTCCACCGTATGCCTAATGATAAGATCGTTGAGCGCCCTGGCATCCGCATCGATACCGACGTTATACGTCGAAATGTCCGGCCCGAAGATGATGTACTCGACCTGGGAAATAGTGATATTCCTGACAATCTCGACGGGGGGGAGTGTCCGTATGACCTCGACGTATTCGGTTCTTGTCATCTGCCTTAACGGAAATCTGACCCCCGCGGTTAAGCTCGCCCCCGCAATGAACGGATACCCGCCGCGAACCGAAGGCTCGATTTGCCATCTGTCGCCCAACGGAATCGTTATGCCAGCCGTCACGTCGCCGAGCACAGAGCCGCGGGTCATGCGCACGTCGTTCCCTCTGTATGCCGCGACCAAACCCACGCCGCCCTGCATGAACATGTTGAGGGGCCGCTCGACGGTGCCGCGGTGGAAAAAGTTCCAGCGCAAGTACGCCTGCGTTTCCAGCGCAACTATGTTCGTGGTCTCGTCGGTGCTGAAATTTATGATGTTTTTGCTGCCAATCATCAGCCTGGGCGAAATGCTGATCCTGGGATCCAGGACAAGCCCGAAAGACATTCCCCTGATGAGCAGGTCGTTTGATGCGATTCCAGCATTCAGGGACCAATACGGCTCCCAGTTGTTTTCCTGAGCGTGTAGCCTGCTCGCAAAAACCGAAATCACCAAAATTGCGAAAAACATCAAAATGTATCTCGCCGACCGCTTGGAAATCATCGCTTCGAAAGGCGCGTTTTTTCGCCGCTCCGTTTTTTTCCGATCCGTGTTCCCTTCATTTTTCCTTGACCGCATGCTCCTTCCTTTTCGTTAAAATCTGCGCACCCATTGAGCGATCGCGCGGCCCTGATTCGAGCGACTCCATGCGACCAGTCATGGGGCTTTCGGGGTTACTCTTGCAAGACCGAAGTCGTGCAAGCACCTCATCTCCGAGTTGATAAAATTATGCCAAACCATTTTCCGAGTGGCACTAAAAGATAATCAAATCACGCCAAAAGTCAAGGCCAAAGGCAATGCGCCCCCGATTTCAAGCTTCATTATCTCGCCCCTCGAGCCGATAATCAAAGATATGGGAAAGTCTTTTGTCCGAGTGGCGTCGCGCCGTATCCTTGTGTTGCTGGTGTCGCTGTTATCGTTGCTTGCGTTTATGGTACCCTCGCCGCTTTATGCGCAGGATATGACCATCGCATCGGGCGATTTGCGTATCGAACTTCGGCAGGATGGCGGTTTCCATCTTTTTATCCGCCACAGACCGGATATCTCCTCGGTGCTGCTTACCGAAACTACGCGGGACCCGTATTTCCGCGAGGCAAACTTCGCCTACCGCGCAGCCGAGCCGAACGACATTAACAGGAACGAGATTCGGCTTATCAATGGGCTTCCCATTACGAACGAGGGCGAAAACTACTGGTTGATTTCATCGACCCCCGTTTGGCATCCCGAGCTGGGCTGGGCCTTTCATATATACATACCGTACAGGATTCTCTACGGACACGAGGGCGGAAGGCATGGCGCGGAATATGTGGACGATGGGCTGTACCTGAACATCAGGGCCTTTTACTATGCGCACGCCGACTACAGGGGGCCTTTTCAGGACAATCCATTTGTCCTGCGCATCTCGCAGGAGTTCACGCGCGCCCCGCCCGCGGAGATCGCTCCCCCCACCGCGCCAGTCCCGCCCCCCGGCAGAAGGTTCCTGACCACAACCACGGATGCCTTTATTTCCCTTGCGGGTGTGGAAAACGCGACTTTCGCGGGCGTTCCCTCCGAAATGATGGATCAGGTAAGGCTTATCTTGGGGCAGGTGGATACCCCTACGGTGGACATCGTGATCTGCTTGGATGTCACCGGCTCGATGAGGGCCTTCTTTGACGAGATACGCAGGTATTTGATTCCCTCGGTGCAGGATATGGTGGCCGAACTCGAGTCGGTCAGGGTTGGCATGGTGTTCTACAAGGATTACGATCGCCAATCGGACTTTCTTTACAGGGTCGTTCCCTTTACCACGGACTTCGACGAGCTGCAGCGCGGCATCAACGCCATCAGGGTCGGCGGTGGCGGGGATATTCCCGAGGCGGTTTACGAGGCGCTTTACGCCGGGGCGACTCAGCTTGCGTGGGAAGGTGATACGCGGATAATGATACTTATAGGCGACGCACCGCCGCACCCGCAACCAAGGGGAAGGATAACCAGGCAGATGGTCGATGCGGAAATAGCGCGCCAGGGCATAGACCTGCACGCCATAATTCTGCCGCATCCCTGAGTTTGTTATCGCCTATCCCAGAAAGGACGGTTTTCCCTTTCCTCTATTCGATCAAGAACCAAAAGCGCAAGAACCCTGAACTTTTCGGGAAGGGCTTCCCCATAATGGGTATCGAAGCGCTCCAGCACGCCATTCAGCCATATTCTTGCCTCGTCGAAATTTCGCCGTCTTTCGTGGATAAAGCCGATTTCATACATTGCGTTGACGACCAAATCGGGGCTGTCTGGGAACCTTTCCAGCAGGGTTTCGTAAAACTGCAGGGCCTGGCCGAAACGGTTTCTGTCCGAGGCCTCCTGCGCTCGCTGGATCAGTTCCTCGGGGCTTAGGTCGTAGGAAATAACGAGTCTGGTGGCACAGGCTGAAAAAACCAATACCGTCAGTATGGCAGACACCGCCAAGGGTAAATGCTTCATCCAGTAAGTATACCACAAAACACGGGCCTTGTGCTACTGATTTTTCGTCATGGAAAGCCGCATGTCAGACGGGTGCGCGGCGGGAATGTTGGTTCCCTGGCTGCCCTTCAAAGTGCGAAAACTCCATGCTGAAACTCGCCCGCCCTTGGCTGATGCTCCGCAGCGAGGTCATGAACCCGAACATCTGCGCCATTGGCGCTTGGGCCTTGATCTCGTCGATGTCGGTCTTTGCGGTCATGTTCAGAACTTGGCCGCCGCGCTGGGTGACGAAGCTCATCACCTCGCCGACGAACTCGTGCGGGCAGACAAGGTTCACCGCCATGATCGGCTCCAGCAGCACCGGACCAGCCTTGCGGCAGGCCTCGTCAAAAGCCATGCTCGCGCAGGCCTCGAAGGCGAACTCCGTGCCAGTCAGGTCGGAATAGCGCACGTCGCAAAGCGTCACCGAAATGTCGATGCAGGGGTACCCCATGACGATCCCGGAAGCGAATGCCC
>Ga0209755_10004759_pt1 | contig 15852 bp, 15 predicted proteins | sample TergutCo191P1_FD_187301 | JGI IMG/M metagenome (GOLD analysis project Ga0209755, IMG submission 187301) | Cornitermes sp. P1 segment gut microbial communities from Petit-Saut dam, French Guiana - Co191P1 (SPAdes) (version 2) | ecosystem: Host-associated > Arthropoda: Insects > Digestive system... | reverse complement strand
GTTATATGGCGGGGTATTGAATTGCGGCAAAACTTCGGCGACAGGAATATCAAGGCGCATCAATCCGTCCTCGACAAGTTTCATAATGGCAACCGTGGTAAATGTCTTGGTAATCGAAGCGATGTATCGCACCGCATCCGGTTGAACAGGAGTGTCATCGTCTTTGCGGTAAGAATTTTTCCCTACTGCGCCGTGCGCGAAAACTTTACCCCTGCGCGAAAGGCAATACGTTGCGCACTGAATTTCACCGTCATCAATGAGACGCTGCAAGTGGGTATTCAGCACATCAATCCGTTTTTCATCGTAGCCTATTTCGCCAGGCTTACAATCCGTTTTTCCTTCTGTGTAAAGCATATATTTCTCCTTATAATATTTATATCATTTTATAAATTCTATAATGAACAAATTTGAACATTTTTTAATAAATGTTCAAATTGAGATTAAACAACTTTTTTCTGCGTTTTAATCGTTCCAATACCGCGTTGAAAGATATTGTTTTAGATTCTGATATTTATACCCAAGTTTGCTCAGCAGTATTTCGGGAGAAACAATCTTGAATTTGCTTTGATCCGCGATGGAACTTCTCCAGGTGGTCTGCATATCATTTCTGCTGCATAAATATTTTTTTTCCAGTAAGTCTGTGTTTTTATACGGAATAACATATACCTGCAAATAATTATCCGCAGAAATTGTTTCTGTGTCATTATGGCCTACCATTTGCTCTGCCCATAATGTTTGACGCATAATTTGATAAAACGGCTCAAAATAATAACAGCTTTTTCTGTTTGTTATATCGAATATTAATTGTGATGATTTAAAGATTAATTCATCGTATCTTTTCCGCCTGATTTCTCCTATTTGTCCGGTGCTTTTATCAATGTCATTATAAGATTCTGTGTATTTCCATTTTATCGGGATTATCCATTTTGAACCGTTTCTATGTATTGCGTAAATACAGGCGCTAATCGAGGTGCAAATTGATCCTCTTGTCGGATGCCCTTCGTTTAATAAATCATTATCACTGACCTGTTCAAATGAAATATAGGCAGGAGCAAATTTATCTGTAATTATTTGAATAACATCTACAAAATTATTTGAAAACGAAGATAAAACAGCCAAGACAGCTTCCTTATCATTTCTTATATGAAACAAATGATTTAAACATGATGTTTGCGCCGACAGAGTATGCCCGGTCGGTTCAGTACCCCTCCACCAAAGAATATCGTTAAATTTAAAATAATCTTTTACATTCTTTAAAATAGGCGGATAGAAATTATTATCACTGTTTTGCAGAACATATTTGTGGTTATGATCAACAAATATTCCATCTCCGGGATCATTATTAAACCAGCCTTTTTCTATTAACGCTATAGCTTTCTTTTTTTCGCGATTCCTGTAAACTTCCATTTATTTCCCCTCACTTTTATTATATACCATTATATAAAAAGTTCCCATATATAAAAATCCGTTAAATCAATTTCCATAATTATAAATTATTTACAATTAAAAAATCTACAGTGCTGCTGCCAGTTTTGCTTCTTCGCCGTCCGACATTTCACCGGGAAGGATGAGCGGAAAAAACGGCGACGGCGGCAGTAAAAAGCCAGTTTCTAAAAATCTTTTAAAAAGCGTTTCCCATTCCGAAGGAGCCGGCGTTTCCTTTAAAGTAAGATAAATCCCATTGCGCTGCCAGCGGCTTGTTTTTAACGCTTTCGCAATTTTTGGAAAATGCGGCTTTCCCCGCTGCGGCGCGGCAATTATGTCGTGGATACCGCGAGCCGCCGCAGAAAGAAGAACCGGCGAAAGTCTGTCAGAAGGCGGCAGATTGGAAAGCGCTTCTTCGCTTTGAGCCGCGGCAATACACAACCCAAATGGCAGTCCGCCGCGCCACGTTTGAACGCCGGGAATGATGGGAATAAGTAACCGTGTCTCATCTGCGGCGAAAGGATTATCAGGGTTAACATAAGGCCGCCATAGTTTTACTGCGCTCAATTCTTCAGGCGGCGCGGCGTAGAGACGAAAAACACGTTCGGGAATAAGTTTTAACAGCGCTTTAATTAAACGGTTTTCTGTAAAATGAGGATAAGGCGCGAAAAGACCCCTGCTTGCGGTATTTTTTAATTCACGCAATTGATTTGCCGGAGTGTGTCCCAGAATTGCCGCGCCGCCGCAGAGCCATAAATCCACTAAACGCTGGTTATTGGACAAATAGAGACGAAAGCCCCTTGCGCGAAGAACTTGCGGAATAGTATTTAATAGATAAAGATCGTCTTTATTATCCATTTTATTATCTTATCACAGGATGAAAAATACTTTAATTAGTTATCGTCAACTTTTTCGTAAGCTTTGCCCTGATACTCTGATAAAAAGCGTTTTTCCTGTCCATTGTCAAAACGGACGCGAACCAGCGGACCGTCTTCGCTGTCTTTCACTTCCATGACAGCGCCGTAACCGTGATCATCATGGAACAGGCGCTGACCTCTGCGCCAGCCTGCGCGTTCTTCAACTTCTGTTATTGATGCGGTTTGCAGATTCAACGGATTGAAACTTCTCCCCGCGACAGGGCGCTTGCCGTATGTAATTAAACCGCCTGCGCGCGAAGCCATGTCAATAACTTGCAGGCAGCTTTTATCGATCTCGCGCAGAAACAGCGATGGCTGCATTGCCGATGTTTTTCCGTACATCCGCCTTTCTGCGCATGTTGTTAAAAATAATTCGTCCATTGCGCGTGTCGCGCCGACATAAAAAAGCCTGCGCTCTTCTTCAAGCTCATCTCCCTTTTTATCTTCCCGCGGAAAAATGCCGTGTTCAAGTCCTGTCATTATAACACGTTTAAACTCCAGCCCTTTTGTATTATGAAAAGTAATAAGCGTTACAGTATTTTGCGCGGCACTCTGTTCGTCTGAACTTTCCGCCGCAGATCGATCAAGTTCGATATCTTCAAGAAACTGTAATAAGCCTTCGCGGGTATTTGGATATTCGCTTGCAGCGTTTAATAATTCCTGTAAATTTCCAAGTTTTGAATTACCTTGTATTTCATCCTGCGCTTTGTGGTAAGCTGCAATGCCTGAATCGATGAGTAATTTTTCTATACAGATTGACAAACCCTCACCGGATTTTAATCCTTCCTTTTTGCTTTTTTGTTTTTTTATCGATTTCTTTTTATCCTCTGTAAAATCTTCTTTCTTCGTGTCTTCGTGTGAAGTCTTTTCTTCATCAAGTAATATTCTGGCATCTTCTATCACTTTATAAAATTCATCCAAACCTTTTCGCGCTTTTTTTGCAAGTTCTATTTTATTTCCTGCTTCCATTAAATCGATGCTGTCATCTATCGCAGCTTCGACAATTTTATCTGCTGTTACATCGCCAACACCTCTTGTTGGTTTGTTCACAACACGCCTGAACGCAACTTCGTCGCGCGGGTTTATAATAAACGCAAGCAGCGCAAGCGCATCTTTAATTTCTTCGCGTTCGTAAAATTTTAATGAGCCGACAACGCGGTAGGGTATTCCTTTTTTAAAAAACAATGTTTCAAATCCAAGCGATTGCGCGTTGGTGCGGTAGAGGATTGCCCAGTCCGACCATGTTGTTTCTCTTTTTTTTACCGAGTTTTTAATTTTATCGGCGCAGAAAGACGCTTCCTCATTTTGATCGGGCAGGGTGACAAGCAGCGGAAGCGGACCGTCGCCTTTTTCGGCGCGAAGAGTTTTTCCAAGCCTGCCGTGATTACAGTCTACTACCGAAGACGCTGCTTTTAAAATCGGCGAAGTGGAGCGGTAATTTTGCTCAAGGCGGATAATATCGGCGCCTGAAAAACGGTCGGGAAACTCAAGGATATTTTTTACTTCCGCGCCGCGGAAACGGTAAATTGATTGATCGTCATCGCCGACTACGCACACGTAAGTTTCTTCGCCGCAAAGTTCTTTAAGCAGACGAAACTGCGCTACATTCGCGTCTTGATATTCGTCTACCATGATAACCGAAAACCTGCTGCGGAAACGCTGCGCTACTTCGCTCTGGCTGCGAAGAATTTCCACAGGTTTTTTTATTAAGTCGCCGAAATCGACATTGCCAATCTGCGCCATGCGCTCTTCGTAGCGTTTATAAATATCGCGGAATTTTTTATGATGATCGATTACCGCAAGCTCGGGATCATCGGGAGTTAAAAAATAATCTTTCGCTCTGGAAATATTATGCGCATAATGTCTGACTTCCGCTCTCGGCAGATTTTCAGCGACTGAAGATAAAAGCGAAATGACATCATCATCATCGTAAATTACAAAGTTCGAATTCAATCCTGCTAAACTGCCGTTGCGCCGTAAAAACCACGCGCCGAACGAGTGAAAAGTGCGCAGCATCGCGTCTCCCGCGCGTTCATCGATCTTTTTCGCGCGTTCCGCCATCTCTTTCGCCGCTTTGTTCGTAAATGTAACCGCCAAAATGGATCGCGGGTCCATTCCTTTTTCTCTGATGAGCCACGCAATCTTTGTAGTTATTACCCTTGTCTTACCTGAACCCGCGCCCGCAAGAATCAAAAGCGGCTTGCCTGTGTGCAGAACCGCCTGCCGCTGTTCAGGATTAAGAGGATCGAGGTAGGAAGGGGATTCCGCGCTGTGCATAATTTTATTGTAGCAAATAAAAATGATGACCGCCACTGGTATATTTATTATGTAATTATATATATAATATCAATTCAAAGGAAAATATTTATGCTGCAAAATATGGAATTGGGTATTTGTTCGTGGTTTGGATATAAATATCCGCATGAAGAAAGAATTAAATTGATTAAAGACGTCGGTTTTCAATCCGTTATGACATGGTGGGGAGAAGGCTCCAAAGAAGGAAATGAAGTCAGCGAAACTAAGCCGGAAATTATCAGAAAGTATGGATTAAAAATTGAAAACGCGCATTTTTCTTTTGCGGGTATAAATTCAATATGGGAAGATACGATTGAGGGAGAAAACTTTCTTAAAAAATATTTTTTGTATATTGATGATTGCAAAAAATTTGAAATCCCAACGGCTGTAATGCATCTTACAAGCGGTTTAGTTACGCCGCCTTTCGGACAGGTTGGGCTTAACAGGTTTAAGCAGCTTGTTGAAAAAGCGGAAAAAGCCGGCATTACGATTGCTCTTGAAAATGTCAGAAAATTTGAATATCTGGATTTTCTATTTTCTAATATTAAATCCGACAAATTAAAATACTGTTATGATTGCGGGCATGAAAATTGTTTTACGCCGGGTATTGACTATCTTTCAAAGTACGGCGATAAACTGATCGCGCTGCACCTGCATGACAACGACGGCACCGGAGATCAGCATAAACTTCCTTTCAGCGGTACGGTAAATTGGGAAAAGGTAATTAAAAAAATAAAAGAGCTGAATTATCAAGGCGCTTTATCTTTGGAAGTTGACGCTCAATACAGTAATGTTATAGATGAATATACCGCGGAAAGTTTTTTACAAGAGGCTAAAAACAGAGCGTGTAAACTTATGAATATGTAAATGAATGATTTAAGATATGAAAAAAATGAATATCTGACTCAACAGCTCATCACTTATATAGGCAATAAGCGTTCTTTGCTTGGTTTTATAGATAATGGAATTAACATAGTGCAGAAAAAACTGCAAAAAGATAAATTAAAAATATTTGATGTATTCAGCGGCTCAGGCATTGCGGCTAGATATTTTAAGCAATTTTCCGATTTGTTAATCGCGAATGATATGGAAAAATATTCCTATGTAATAAATCAATGTTATTTATCCAATGAGAATGAAATTGATCTTTCTTCCCTGCGTGAATATCATCAGGATTTAATCTTTAAGTCAGAAAATAATTTAATAAGGGGGATAATCTCCGATCTGTATGCTCCAAAAGACGATAATGATATTAAATCTGATGAGCGGGTGTTCTATACAGGCAGGAACGCGATGTTTATTGATACTGTAAGGAAATTAATAGACAAGCTGCCTGAAAATATTCAAAAATATTTTTTAGCGCCTTTGCTGTCGGAAGCGTCTATACATGCGAATACTTCCGGAGTGTTTAAAGGTTTTTATAAAAATAAAGAGACAGGCATCGGGCAATTCGGCGGGAAAAATCAGGACGCTCTGTTCCGAATTAAAGGCGACGTTAAGCTGCCATTCCCGGTATTCAGCAATTTTAATTGTGACACTATTATCTGCAATGATGATTCTAATAAAATTATTAAAACATTGCCGGAGGTTGATGTGGCATATCTTGATCCGCCTTATAATCAGCATCCTTATGGTTCAAATTATTTTATGTTAAATCTTATACTCGATTATAAATATCCTAAAAAAATGAGTAAAGTATCCGGCATACCGGAAGACTGGAAACGTTCTTTTTACAATAAGGGAAATCATGCGTTAGGCGCATTTACGTATCTTGTAGAAAATATAAACGCGAAATATGTATTAATTTCTTTTAATTCCGAAGGTTTTATAACTATCGAACAAATGAAAGAAACGCTGGAAAAAATAGGGAAACTTGAAGTACTAGAGACAAAATATAATACTTTTAGAGGAAGCAGAAATTTGAATAACCGCGAAATCCATGTAAAAGAATATTTATATTTACTTGAAAAATGAATTGTTTATAAACAATAATAGGTGTATGATAAAATATGTTTAAAAATAAAAACGAGTATATTAAACAGTTAAAAAAACTCATAAAAATATATCATCCCGATTTATGCAATAATAGTTATTTGGAATCAATGTATAATGAAATTACTAAAATACTGGTTAATAAATTAAATGAAATTAAAGCAAGTGACAGCATAGAAAATAAAACAGATTTGGATTATGAATATTATAAATTAGGTGTAAAATATTACAGGAATATTCATCCAAATCAATTTTACAAAAGGAATACAGATTCAACATTTCAAACTAAAACTTATGATGAATTAATTTCATCGTTAAATAAAATATATTTGTCGTTTAGTTTATCTGAATATTATTTTAATATAATCATTAACAATTATTCACAGTCTCCGTATTTTGATGATTCAAAAGCGAAAATTAAATTATTAAATAAATTATACAAAAGTTATGAAAATATAGTATTGGAAGAAAATAAAATTATAAACAACGATAAATATATTAATGATATGGGATTAAAGATATTATGATGAATACTATACCGCAAAATGAAGAAAAAAATAAGAAAACTTTTATCGCTTCTAACATTATTTTATTGGGGCTTGTCAGTTTTTTTACTGATATCAGCACAGAAATGGTGTATCCCATTCTTCCGTTGTATTTATCTACAATTATGGGCGCTACGCCGACAATAATTGGAATAATCGAAGGAATTGCCGAAAGTCTGGCAAGCGTTATTAAATTATTTTCCGGGATTGTTGCGGATAAATACGGGAATAAAAAACGTATTGCCTTTTTCGGCTATTCCGCTTCAGTACTTAATAAAGTAATTATTTTGTTATCTGCAACATGGGCAGGCGTTTTACTTGCAAGAATAGTAGATCGTTTCGGAAAGGGTATACGAACTGCGCCCAGAGACGCTTTAATCGCTGAGTCTTCTGATAAATCGCAGCTGGGAAAAGCGTACGGACTTCACAAAGGGATGGATTTATTGGGAACAGCAGTTGGAATATTGCTGGCATATATTATTTTGAGTCAGAATAACAGCGATTTTAAAAAAATATTTTTGTATTCGTTAATTCCAGCGATTATTGGAATTATAATCATTTTGTTTGTTAAAGATAAAAAAGAAGAAATTAGTAAAAAAATTGTATCATTTAAGTGGAAAACTCTGGATAAACGTTTAAAATTATTTCTGGTTTTTATTTTTATATTTACTCTCGGCAATTCATCAAACGCTTTTATTTTATTACGGACTTACAATGCCGGATTTACCGCGCAAAACGCGATTTTATTGTATTTTTTATATAACATCGTAGCTTCGATATTATCATATCCATTCGGAAACTTGTCTGATAAAATCGGACGTAAAAATATGTTATGTCTTGGATACTTTTTATACGGAGTTGTATATCTTGGAATAGGATTATTTTCGGACAAAGCATTATTTATAATTTTATTTGTTATTTATGGTTTTTACACGGCGCTAACAACAGGTATAGAAAGAGCGCTCATCGTAGACATTGTGCCGGAAACGCAGAAGGCAAGCGCGTTAGGTTTACACGCCGCCATTGTTGGAATCGGGTTGCTGCCGGCTTCAATAATCGCAGGGATTTTATGGGATACAGTAAACCAGTCAATGCCGTTTATATTCGGCGGAATATTGGCTTTTATTACAAGCGTAGGTGTGTTTATTATTTTTTCGATGCAAAAAAAAGACACGCCGAATTAAACAAGCACTTCCAAATCAAAACCGCAGCGGGCTGTTACTTTACACGTAACGAAGGATCCCAACTGAAGATTTTTTTTATCTTTACCGCTGACAATTACCGCCGTGCCGTCGATTTCAGGCGCTTGACAATACAGCCTGCCAAGCCATAAATTTTCTTCGTTTTTATCTGATTCGGAAATAAATTGCTCTTCGATTAATACTTGAAGAGTTTGCCCTGTAAAACGGTCCATATTTTTCTCTGTAATTGTCATTTGGAAATCTTCAATTTTTTGTTTGCGTTCCTGAGCAATTTTCGCTGGTACGCGCTCTTTCATCTTAAATGCAGCTGTTCCCTCTTCGCGCGAATAGGTAAAACAACCGAGCCAGTCCAAACCGGCTTTACTCTGAAAATCGAGTAACGCTTTAAAATCTTCTTCCGTTTCTCCGGGAAAGCCAACCAAAAATGTAGAACGTATAATTGAATTTTGCAATTTCGCGCGGATTGTGTTAACAAGCCCAAGATATTTTTCTGCTGTCCCGCAGCGGTTCATTGCCGCAAGTATTTTGGCTGATGCGTGTTGAAAAGGAATATCAAAGTAAGGAAGAAGCCGAGAATCTCTTTCTATTATATCCAGTATCTGTAAAGGAAAATGATCAGGGTGAATGTACAGCAATCTGACCCAAAAATCTCCTTTAAGATTCGAAATCGCCTTTAATAATTCCGCTAATTTTGACGATCCCTTTTCATCGTCCATCCCAAAAGCCCCGATATCCTGTCCAATGATGCACAGCTCTTTAATCCCTCGTGCAAGTAACGCATTACATTCATCGATAATATCGGGGATTGAACGGCTTACAAGCTTCCCCCGAATTAATGGGATGGCGCAATACGAACAATTATTATCGCAACCCTCAGTTATTTTTACATAAGCCGATCCTGGCAGCGACAATAAAGGTCTCTCTCCGGTTAATAATTTTTTGGTTTTTTCACATTCTTCTTTCTTTTCGTCATTCGCGTCCCTTCGTGTTCTCTGCGAGAGCTCTTCCCCTGATAATTTATTTCCAAAAATCTCTCCGGCTTTTTCCGTAATCTTTGCTAAATCTTCCACGCCCATAAAGCTGTCTGCTTCTTTTAATTCCTGGGAAAGTTCTTTCGCGTAACGCTGCGTAAGACATCCTGCAAGAAGGATTTTTTTCTTTGGATAATGTTTTCGCCATTCAAGAACAGCGTTGATCGATTCCTGTTTTGCGCTTTCTATAAAACCGCAGGAGTTTACAATTATTAAATCTGCCGATTCTGCATCGGCTGTATTCACCCACCCTGCGTTATTAAGATGAGCCATCATGTTTTCAGCATCAACTTGATTTTTTACGCATCCGAATGGATCAATAAAGTATTGCAATGGTAATTAACTGCCGGTTTCCAGCCGTATTAAAACAAGGCGGTAACGGTTTTCTTCGTCCCTTACCCAGCGAATATCGGCTACGACTACTTCGCCTGCCGAACCAATGTCTACTGGAATTGTCCGCCCTCCGCCGATAACTTGAATTCTTGCAGTCTGAGCGTTAGACGCCCAAATGCGGATGCCGTTCTGAGCCTGTATATCCAAAACTTCCGAACGCTGGAAATATCTTTGATTTCTGTCTCTGCGATCGCGCTCATTAAGAATTTCCCAGCGGAACATGCAGTACCCTTGAAAATTTACCTGCATTGTAAAAGGATACGCGCTGACAGAAGCAGGTATAACAGTAGTGCTCGCCGCGCTTACAGTGTTTGAAGAATAAGGAATCGGCGGCTGTTCAGTTTCCGCGCTTGTGTAGGAAGAGGCATCTGCAAGATAAAAGTGAAGGAACGCGCCCATCTCGGATTTATTTTTCGCAAAATCCGCGACCGTTATGCGCAATTCAGGAATGCCGTCGCTATTCAGATCGATATTCACTTCCTGGCTTAAGTCCAGCACTTCAAAACCGCCTGGTGTGCGGATGGTTACAGCTTCGCCAAGGTTATAAAGTTCAAGTTTATATGTTTCGTTGTTTACCGGAATTAAAACCGAATCATTTTTATACATCCGCTTTTCCATCGAACTGCCTTCCATCATGTATTCGGCGGCAGTACGTGCAACAGGCGCAGTTTCCGCAGGATTGTTTTGGCGGTTTTTTATCAGTGTCATAATTCCCCAGCCGCCGAAACCCAGAACAAGCAGGATGACAACAACAGGAATAATAAAACCCGGAAGCCGCGGTGGGCTTTTTAAGAGCTGTTCAACAGGAACAGGCTGTTCTTGAATTCTTAGCGCTCTGTAAAGCGAAATTACTTTTTGAACATCAAGATCAAGATACGCTCCGTAATTTTTTAAAAACCCGATTATATACGGTTCGCCGGGAAAGATGGCGAAATTTTCCGATTCCAGCGCTTCAAGATATCTGATGGAAATATTTGTCTCGCGGCTTATTTGATCGAAACTTAATCCCTTTTCGTTACGTGCATTTTTTAATTTTTCTCCCAGAGATTCCATTAAATTCCCCTCACCTTAATCAGCGTCTCTGAAAAGAAAATTGTTATACATATTCGCCGATGCCGGAGTGTCATAAGCAAACCGCGCTTCTGGGATTCCGACATTTGTTCTGATATTTGCAAAATCAAAACGAAGTTCGCCTTCGGCAATGGTCCGCCCTTCGATACGGCGGATAAATTTGGTGTCAGGATTGATACTCAATGTCAATTCTCTGAAGCCCTCGGAAATTGTACGTCTTGTAAGGCGCAGCTTTATTACTCTCTCGCCGGAAGTGCTGTCAAGCGGTTCGGGGTTAGGACCTGTAAGAAAAGACGAAACATAGTTGCGCCTTAAAAGCGAAAGCCCTTGAGAACTTGCCAACCCGGCTCCTGAAGCAGCGCCCGATCTTTTATTAACAGCCTGATTTAACACCGCTCTGTATTCGGGCAGGTATACAATCAGCGCTTCACCGTTAAAAACAATAACCTGATCCGCAGGACGCGTAAAATCGATACGCATAAAATTGGGAGTCAGATAACTTGCATTTCCGATCATTTCGCTGCTGCCTGAACGAATAGTTATAGTTGCCTCATAATCCCTGATAGACGCGTAATTATCCGACACCATTTTTAGATAATCTTCCGCGGTTATAATATCCTGTCCAAAGAGAAAAGCGATACTAAATATAAATAAGAAAAACAGGGAAATCCCTCGTTTTGTCACAATAAAACCCCTACTATATATTATTCTTTAAATATTAGATTATTGATAAGGCTTCGTCAAGTTGACAATACCCCATGCGGGGTGATAACCTAAGCACTACAGGTCCAGTAGCTCAGGGGATAGAGCGGCCGCCTCCTAAGCGGCAGGTCGGCTGTTCGAGTCAGCCCTGGATCACACTTTTTGAAGCGTATTTCTGAAGAATACGCTTCAAATGCATCGAAAAAGCGGCCGTCGTATAACGGCATTACCCTAGCTTCCCAAGCTCGTGACGCGGGTTCGACTCCCGTCGGCCGCTAAAAAAAATATTACCAATGACTTATATGATAGGTGTAAAAATAATCGCCTTTTAATAATGTGGGAGTCGAAAAGGAGCCGCGGCGCCGAAGACGCGTGAGCGTCTGAGGGGTAAACCGGCAGGATGCCGGTTTAGCGGCGTAGACGGCCTGTAAGGAGCAAACAGGATGTTTGCGACTGGAAGGCGACTCCCGTCGGCCGCTAAAATATATAATAGTAATAGACTGGAAGGCGACTCCCGTCGGTCGCTAATGTAAATATTACCAAATTCTATTTTTAATAAAGCACATTTTAAAATATTTTTCTTAAAAATGAGCGGTAAACCTATATGACTAGCAAGCCGTCCGTCCTGGCACCATCCCAACCTTTAAAAAAGGTTCCTGCCATTAAATCTTGCCATCCAAATCCAATTTTTAATCTGGAAGCTATGTCAAAAAATGTTTAATTTTGTCTGAAATAATTTAATTTCTTATTGTATCATAATTAATACTCCTAATAAATTTCATTTATTATTTTTCTTGTTAATTTTATTATATTGTTTGTATCTTTTTCATTTACATCTTGTTCAATAATGAATGAATAAATTATATTTTCATATAAATCAATTAAATCAATATTTTCAACTCTTCCATTTTTATTGAGTATATTATTTCCATCCCCTTTTATTAAACAGTTATTTTCATAAAATAAATACGTATTGTCTTCATTTTTTATTTCCGTTACACTTAAAATAAATTTTCCAATATATTCATTTATTAAAATTATTAATAGGATATCATTTACTTCATAATCATTATTAGGAAAACTTTGTACATAATAATTTATTAAAATATTATCTTCCTTTATTGTATTTATTGCTGACACCGGAATAAATTCTGATGGGATTATTTTTTCTGTTAAATTAATATTATTGTTATATATTTCCGGTAAATCTTGTGTCGCCCAAGAAATAACGATACCTTTTTCTATATCCAAAGTTCTAATTTTAATTCTAGGTACAATATTATTTCCACTATACAATGAACTTATTACTAAATATTCTGATTCTTCAAATTTATTTTTTTCATTAATTTCACAAGAAAGTATAAAATATATTAAAATTAATACTGCCAATGTTTTAACACATATTTTCATTTTGTTCTCCTTATATATCATTTTTAATTATATTTAATTTATTTTCCGCCCAAGCCTGCACGGGAAAGAAAACAAAAAAACCAATTGCAATGGCGTATGTAAATGAAAGCAAAGAATTTGCAAGGTTAGGCCCTAACTGTTCAGGAGATCCTATATATCCAAGACTGATAACCATACAGGCTATAAAACAAAATCCTCCTGCCGCAAGAATAAACTTTATCGTGTTTTTTATTGCAGAAGATAATTGTTCCAATTCTGTTTTTGTGTAAGTATTATTCTTTTTAAAACTTGTTGTAATATACTTACCGATAATTTTTCCGCTTTTTGATACAAACAAGAAAAAAAGCATAGGTATCAGAATTAATAATAATGCCGGCAGATTAATCAGCATATTTACAGCAAATGATCCTGCTGATACTCCAATAACAGCAATAAAAAAAAGCATGAACAAAAATCCTAAAAATAAAATCATTTATTTTCCTCCTAAATGTTTCTTTATGTTACTGATTTTTTCAACCAAATAATCATCTAAAATTTCTATATTACCTGACATTGTTTTATTCCAATTCAGATAATAATCATCCACAGCCATTTTTAACAGCTTTGTGTTTAAAGTAAAACACATTGAAAAAGTTAATACAAATGCAACGGCAAGCGCTAATATTTTTTTTATATCAACCCTGTCATTTTTTGCCTTTTGAAGTCCTCTGTTTACAGCAGTATCAAGATAGTCTTGTTTACAATCACAATTGTTTTCAATCAATTGCAAAAACAATTCTTTATTCATTCATAACCTCCAACCTTAATAAATTTAACGCCCTGTTCAAACGGCTTTTAACAGTACCTTCAGGTATTTTTAATATTCCCGCTATTTCATTAAGAGTATAACCGGAATAATATTTTAGGCTGATTATTTCACGCAGATCAGGCTGTAATGATTCAATCATTTGGTTGAATTCCATTTCGTTATAATTTTCATGATATATGCCTTCGGGCACGTCTTTCATTATTACTTCATGTTTTTGTCTCCTATACAAGTCATTTGCCGCATTTATTATTATGCGGATAAACCATGTTTCCGCAAATTTAGGTTCACGAAGCCGTTTTATTCCCTTAAAAGCACGAAAAACAGCTTCGCTTACGGCATCCAGAGCCAGTGATTCATTGCCAAGAATCCCTTTTGCGGTACGAAAAAGCTTATGTTTTAACAAATCGCATAGGCTGACAAAACATTCCTCATTCCCTCCTATGGCTTGTCTTGCCAAAAATTCCATCGTTTCCTTTGTATCTGCCACTGTTTTTTTGCTTTCCTTACATATTAGACTATTAATACTTCAATTTGGTTCTTAAATATTTACAATTCATTATGCTATGTAATAATTCATATCTTTGTTAACCTTGTTTTATTAGATTATAAATGATATTTAGAAAGTATATATATTAATAATTATGTAAAAAATGTACTGCCCAGAAAGTAAGATCGACAATAACCTCATTATCGGTTTTATAATCACTAGAAGAAAGTCCTGCCTCACAGTAAGGACCAGTGTACATTAAACTTTGCTTAAATCTTCTTTTTTCATAACAGTTCTTAAAGTTAAATCTTATCATTCCGTCTTTTCGTAATAAGTCATTTAATATTTCTGCGTTTTGTTTTGTAACTTCAACATCCTTTCCAATACCGCAAAGGGCTATGTGAGTCAAAACCCGTCTATTACAGCAAATTTGTTCTTGCAAATTGTTACTATAAGGTTTTATCGAATAACTAAACCCGCCGCATGGACTATAATAACGACTCCCTAACCTTATATGATACAAATTATTGTTTGGAGTTATTTTATTAATATGATTTATTGCATTTGACAGCTTTTTCTTAGATTTTTCGTTCTTCCATGAGTAGGTATGAGCAAGGGTTTCAAGATGATAAAGGCATGGCCATAATTGATTTGATTCTAAATATGGATAATTGTATTTTTTCTTTGATTTTGGATTGAGTTTTGCTGCATCCATAATAGATGAAAATAAAGTGGTATTATCAAAAGCATTTAAACTGATTTTTATTAAACGCTGACAGTATTCGTCTCCGTATCCGAGAATTGCTATAACTGTGTCTATAAGAAGTTGCAGACCCCATCCACACTCATTTCCAATAAAACGTTCTTTAAACCTAACAATTTCCGGATTATTTAACGAGAATTCTTTTTCCAGTACTTTATCATCCGTTAGAGCTTTAATAAACTGTTTGATAATTTTTGAATCTTTTGGTATGCCGTAGTCACATAAAAGTCTTGCCGCAGTTTCTCCATCCTGAAGGGGAGTTTGTTTTAATTTATCCATACCATGCATACTTATCCCAATATACCCATTTTCTTTTTGGTAGTTTTTAACCAGGATAAAATGCGGTGTTTTTACTACTCTTTTTAATAGTTGTTCTTCTTCTGTTTTATTTTTTAGTATTTCTTTATTCAAACGATATTGTATGACTTCGCTTCCGTTTTCCAAAAGAAAATCAATTGCTTTACTTGTATCCATAATTATTTTTCCTTGTTTTTTATAATATATTATTAAAAGTATGTCAATATTTTTTAGAAAATGTTGTGGTATGAGGTGTGGAAATGGCTTTAGCCATGACCTAGCTGAACGAAACTCAAAATGACCGAATAAGGCATTTTGCAGTTACCGTTTGTTATGTGCAAGTTTTTTGAATTGAAAAATGTATACAAAATCATACAGTAAATAAAATAAAAAATGATCAAAAAAGTTCATTTAGATATAGAAATTATTTGTAAAATTATGTATAAATATTTTATTGGAGAATATATGAATGTTTCATTAAAGGAAATCAATGAAAATAATTTTCATGAGATTA
>Ga0209755_10004758_pt1 | contig 15854 bp, 19 predicted proteins | sample TergutCo191P1_FD_187301 | JGI IMG/M metagenome (GOLD analysis project Ga0209755, IMG submission 187301) | Cornitermes sp. P1 segment gut microbial communities from Petit-Saut dam, French Guiana - Co191P1 (SPAdes) (version 2) | ecosystem: Host-associated > Arthropoda: Insects > Digestive system... | reverse complement strand
GAGCGCTATTTTCAGCAAAAGCAAGCAGACAAGGAGCTTGAAGGATGAGCAACGGTTATCTTTTGGACGCATGCGCCATCATTGCATATATAAATGATGAAGAAGGTGCGGACGTTGTTGACGACCTTTTTGCTCGTGCCTTTGATGGCGATGTATTGATTTCGATGAGTTCGGGCACTTTACTGTCATAGTCATATATAGCCCGAAAGATATGAGGACAAAAATGAAAAAGATTATAACCGTAATGCTCTGTCTTCTGCTGCTGACAGCGTGCGGCAGCACTGTACAAGAACCGCCTGCGGCTCCAGAGCAGCAGGGTTCAGAAGCGTCGCCGACGCCTCCCGCCGAGGACAACACACCAACGGACACGGTGCATCACGTAGAGTTTAATATTCAAATTGACTTTGCAACTGACGATTTCCTGAGCACATTCGACCTTATCCATGAATTTGATTATACAAATCTCCGTGAAGAACGCTATGGCAGTCCCATCGAGCTTTTTAACGGCGACAGGCTTGTGGTTTGGGCGAATGCTCCTTTATATGACTTTTCCGTTATATCAATAGGCCATGACTTTTTGGACGACGAGCTACTCTTTATCCCAATCAGCAGATTCGGCATGATTGACGAGCTGCTGCCCGGTCAGGCATATGTAATCAACTCATACATTAGTATGGGTACCCTTCCATGGAGTGGCATAACCTTTACAGACGAGGACAACAGAATACGTTATTTCACATTGCTCCAAGATCAAAGCGATGAGTTCCCGCCTTATCGCTTGCTGGAGTTTGAAAACAGGGCGGATAATCTTCCGGAGGGCTGGACTCCGTGGTGGGAAGAGGAAGATAACGAACAGATAAACATTGATGGATGGATCGATTCGGCGTACAGTTCCCGGGCGGCGGCTTATTTGGATGTAATCAACGATCTTATCGAAAGGTACGGCGAAAGCCGGGTAGAACAGTCTTCATCTGGCGAGGTATTAAATCCGGGCGTCGGTGTTGTGCGCCTTATCGACTTTGACGGTGACGGGTCGCATGAGTTATACGTCGCTTTTTCCGTCGAAGATACGTTTTGGATAAGTCATCAAATGATTTACGGTTATGATGACGGGCTTGTTGTTTTGATGGATAAAAGCCGTGTAAGTAACCCCGGAACAGACCTTTCGCCCGGAGTCAGATTTATTCATAGGGACGGGAAGGTGTATCTTGAAAATGTGCAGGAAATAGTTGACGGCAGATATGATACGCTGATAGACGGAAAATGGGTTACTGTGCTGACCTATTATTATGATGTTTGGGAAGATGACGAGCATCTTGTCAATGGTGAAGCGGAGACAATAGACGAGCTGTTTGCGGCTATGGGGATGATGAGATCCGGCGCAGTGACTGAGATTGCGTTCGCTCCTTGCTGTTTCGGTCAGGATGAGCTTGAAGAAACGCAGCGTGTTGCACAGGCTTTTTGATAGTGGCGGCGACTACGAGTAGCGGCATTCCCGCGCAATCCCCGTATATCATAAGAGTAGAAAGACCTACAACACAAACCAACGTTTCCGTTGCCGATTTTGACACAAGAACTAATAGTGTAACTTTTTACGACGCCGCCGGAAATATAATATCCTACAGCTATCTTGAAAGTGAAGACGCCTTTTGGACTCTTTCCGCAGAATATGGGTTTTCAAGAGCGGTAGTAATGGAAACTGTGTCAAGCGCGGGTGCTGAGAATGAAGTTGCCGACACAATTGCTATAGCGTTAGGTGAAGCAACAGTGTCTTGGGAGTGCGGAACGAACATTTCTTTGCCGGCAGATCAGCAATTACAAGCAGAAGTGTTTGCTATGGTTGAGCTAGGCGTTCTTCCTCCTGCGCTGATCGCTTTTCTTGAAACAAATGGGTATGAGCCTGTAGTACTGGTGTCCTTGACTGAAAGTGTTCAAGAGTCGGCAACCGGCAATACTGCTGTGCATGATACAATCACTATAACCGAAGATGCCTCGGCTTCACAAAGCCGCCGTCCGTCTGCCCTGATATTTGCAGAATATGAGCAATGGGGTTTAAGTATTGAGGGGCTTTACTCAAACTCGGATGGCGGCTTTATAGCGACACCAACTCAAAACGTATTTTTCCAAGGGCAGTTGATAAGGGGCTTTAGCGATTTTGGGCATGGTGTGGATATGTCTATTGCTTCCGTTAACCAAAGTGAGGGCATTTGGATTCATGTAATCCGTGACGCCGATGGGAATATCGAAAGACTAGACACAGAGTAGCCGGATAAATGGGAATAATCCTTGCGCTCGTGCCGGGCAAACCTCAAAAAGTAAAAAAGGTCATTTTGACCTTTTTCACTTTTTATGCTGTCATTGCGGTCGGAACAACAAAATTCGCGCACGACCACTTCATCGGCTCACTCGCCCCTAATTAATAGTCGTGTATGTCTGTTTGTACATTTGAGGAAGTCATTGACTGCATTGACTCTATATCTGTCGTTATCCGGGTTCTAAAACTCTCAAAATCATTTTCACGCATGTCTTCAAAACTCTGATCAAATCCCACAAGTACATTTGGATTTATTTGCTTAATTGTATCCAGCAATACTATTGCACTTTCTTTGTCGTCAATCGGTACAATATATCTTTCACTTGAATCAAAGCGAAGTACCAGTTTATAGCACCCAATACTCCCATATCTTCTGCGTGATAGCATAAGCGCAACATACGCCCACAGCAAATTCTTGACCGGAGCTATAAACGCGTATGTTTCGCGAGGAAAGATGACAAAGTCATTTGTCAAACAGAGTATGCCACGCTCAAGCTCTTGCCTGGACTCAGCAATACTCAGCTCACATTCCTCAAAAAGCTCTTCGGGGTCGCCGTATCCGGACAGATGCCAAAAAGTTTTTGATTTCTTCGGCTGCCAAAGTATCGTGCCTTTAACGGATGCTCTTCCTAAAAATATTAAAAAGCATATAAATAACAACGGTAATAAAGTCTCCGCAAGGACTCCACCAGCTATCCCTGTTACAATCATCCCTATTACGCACGCAACGCATATGACGGCATCATTAAATGTTTTCCTCATAAAATACTCTATGAGTTTCTGCTCCTCATATCTTTCCCCTTTTACATATAGCCCAACGCGGGCGAAAATAGCATAAAGTGTTTCATTTCTAATATACCTTATGGGCTTATCTTGCTGCTCAGGCGATTGCGTATCCGGCTGCAGTTTCACCTCTTCTTTTGGTTTTACATCAGCATTATATATTGGTGGTCGGCTTGCAGATTGCCTCGGCTTCGCCGCAGTAGTTGATTCAAAACCCGGCAATGCTTCTTCTGAGGCAGGAGTAGGCTCATCATCTGAACTTAGCTTAACTTCCGGCATAGGTTCCGCAAAAAGAGCAGGTTTAATGACGGGAGCCGGCTTCGCGTTAGAAATAGTCCCAAAATCTGAGCCGCCGGTATCCACAGGCGCCAGAGCTGCAGCACATTTATAGCAAAACTTCCTATACTCTGAGTTATGCGCTCCACATTTTTCACAAAACATAATTCCATACCGACCTTCTCTTTGATTCAGTTCGCGCTTTGAACTATATCATTTTGACAAAGTTATGGCAAGCTCAATTACAAGGTGTGGCTCATATCACCACATCAAAAAGGGTTTCACTATTGTCAAGGGATTTGAGAAAATTATTGTTAAAAACTCTTGACAGTCGTAAAGGTTTGCAATATAGTTAACACGGTTAATTATTCTTAGTGTTAACAATGAACGGCGAGGTGAATTGCAAATGAATCAAGACATTGAAACAAGTGCAACTGATTACATCAAAGAGTCCGTTAAGTCATTCCGCAAAATTGTGTCAAAGCGGGACAGGGATATGTTTGAGCATATGAACCGTGAAAATAAGGGTGAGATATTCGTTCTGAGATTCTTATCCATGAGGGATGATGCTGTCTTGCCTTCTGAATTGAGTGCCGCACTCCAAAGCAGTCCTGCACGAATTTCCGCTGTGCTTTCCGCTTTAGAGAAAAAGAGACAGATAGTGCGTGAGATTGACAAGAGCAATCGTCGCAACATATTAGTGACAATAACAGAAGAAGGGCGTGAAAGGGGCGACATGGAAGTTAGGGCAATGGAAGGAGCGTTGGAGGCTGTCTTTTTTGAAATGGGAAAAGCGGATACAGCGGAATTGTTGCGATTGATGGAAATGTTTGCTGACCTTATGCAAAAGCACAGGAACGATTCTGACCAATAACGAAAACTCAAAAACAGAAAGAGGTTGAACATGAAAAGAGGTATTTTTGTTTCATTCGCACTTATCGTTATAACAATCATTAGCTGGGTCTTTTCTTCGCCCGATACCAACTATACGCAAATATATTTGGTGTCGCACCTAATCGGAGCTTTCTCATTAGTTGGGTTCGCGCTTAACTTTTTTATCTCAACACGCCATCAAATATTGGACGAATTTTGGCATGGTTTGGATAAAGCGTATGTAGCGCATAAATGGATAGGCATTAGCTCTGTCGGTTTAGCTATATGCCATATTGTCATGTTGCAAATGGCACGTCAGATGGAGATACTCCCGCCTCTGCTTGCCCCACCCGAAGGTGATGTCCAACCGGGATTTTTCAGCATTATATTATTTTTGATATTGGTTATTACCGCTCTTGTTGCTAAAAGGATGAAGTTTGAAGTTTGGAAAACTATTCATAAATTCTTGCTGTTACCTTATGCTATTGGAGTGCTGCATTATTATGCGGTATCTGTTTTCAGCTTTACATCGCCATTTGGCATTTGGATGAACATAATAAATATAATTGGTATAGCATCAGCCATTTACAGTATTTTTCTATATGGGAGATTAGCTTTCAAATTTAAGTACAAAGTCATTTCTGTTTCTCATGTAGCAAAAAAGACACTTGAAATAACCGGCAAAGCAGTAAATAAGCATCTAACTTACAAGCCGGGTCAGTTTACATTTATGAAGATAAACAAAGGCAAATCAAAGTTTTCGCCCCATCCATTTACTCTTAGCTCTGCACCGCAAAGCGATACTGTGCAGTTGACCATCAAAGGTATTGGCGACCACACAGCCAAACTTATGAACACCATAAGAGTTGATGATGAATTTGTTTTGACAAAACCACATGGCAAATTTGATGTTAGTGCCGGAGGTAAAAATCAAATTTGGATTGCGGGCGGAATTGGCGTAACTCCTTTTAGAAGTTTTTGTCAAGCAGGTATACCAAAGGACTTCTCTGTTGACTTTTTCTATTCATACAACGGTGAGGAAGGGGCGTATGTTGAGGAATTACAGAAATATGCTAAAAATATTTTGCGGATTCATTTAATTGACAGCACAACACAGGGTTATTTGACAATAGACAAGATTGAGGAAATGGCAAATATCCAAAATCCTGTTGATGTATATTTCTGCGGACCAAAACCAATGCGCAACAGCTTTAGAAAAGGCTTTAAGAATAGTAAAATCCGTGTACAGGGTTTTCATTTTGAGGAGTTTGGATTTGGACGTTAAAAAGGTATCTGCTACTCACAACGGGCTTCATTTGGTCTTATTATTTCAGAAGGTACACAGCCTTCTGTAATAATCAGACCCCCTTTCGCAATAACCCTTGTGTGAGCAGGCACTTCATTATATAATGTGTGAGGTGGACTCCATACCTAAACGGCAAGCGGGGGGTTTTTCATTGAGTGTAAAGTGTTACTTACAGGCGTTTGATAACGGCCATGAGCAATTAATTCCGCGTGACAGAATACTGTCCGCATTTTCTGCATATCAAACAAAAATAGAATATGGGAGTATTGTTGTCACATTGCCGGAAGGTGACGTAGAATTCTACATGAATGTAGGAGATGAAGTGTCACGCATGGTGTATGAAAGACCGATTGAAAGCCTTGCCCTTGACAGCTTAATTTATGAAATAATGAGATGCGGCTCATTCATTCTATTTTCTCATAATGCAAACTTTCCAATTGTTTTGCAAAGCAATGTCGTAGATAATTTGCCCGCTGAGATGCTGGAGAAATTTGGCAGACCGAAAGTAGCGGACAGCCTTGAGCTTTATTATTGTTTGTCACGAGAAATGTTTGAGGACTCGCTTGATTCAGTAGAGCGATCCACAGAAAGTTTTGCAAAAAGTCTGCATAGATACAATAGAGTGCGAATCCTGTGGCTGACAACTTTGGTTTTGTGGGTAGTTTTTTGTGCTTGGCTCATATATGAAGTTCAAAATGACTTATCACATATTGGACACGGGCTCACAGCTTTTATAATAGTTGCGAGCTTCTTCTCTTTTCTTTTAGGTGTTGGAACATTCCTCTACCCTTATGAATTTTGGGAATTCACACACGGATTGAGATGGGATGTGGAAGGTGGTGAACCTACAAGTCTCGGAATTGTTGTATACCAGTTTAGTGGCGTCGTTGGGGTAATTGCTCCGTTTTTTGTTCTCGGAATGATACTGGCAAGGGTATAATAGCTCTTGAAAGGAAATCAAAACATGCAAATAACAAATGACTCAATCCACAGTGATGCGAAAGCTGTCACAACTCGTATGTACGGAGAGGGTGCTCAGTTTCGCGATGAGCACTATGCTCTCGGCTTTGTTTCCCCTTCGTTCCCTGCCCTCTTTCGCAAGGCTGCCGCTGTCTGCCTACCTCTTTTTGTTCTTTGCTAGCATACGGTTTATATATGCTTTTAGCTCCTTAAACGCGCTTCGGGGATCGATTTCGTCCAACGTCTCTATCAGGAGCTTGACGCTCTCGCTGTCAAGACTTTCCTTTTGACCTGAAATCTCAGTGGCGCGGCTTCTGACAATAGTTTCTAAAATCTCATCCTGCCCGGCGTTTTCGGCAACGAGACCTGTGATTTTCTTACTCTTTGCTGCAAACTGAATAAAGTCCTTATTCATCAGCGCATAGTTGATCTTGCCCTTTTCATCCGTGTATCTGGCGACAATTGCCTGATATTCCTTGGACAATGTCATATCCACCTGTTCGGCGGGAGCTTCTTCGGATACATCGTCCGGATGAACCGTCTCTACTGCCATGAGCTTAATATTGCCTCTCGCCGAATACGGCAGGCTATTTGTCAGCTCAAAAGCCTCGTCAAATGCCTCCATCGGAAATAGCTCCTCATCCACTTTTCCGTATGGAATCATTTCCGCTGAGCGCTTGTCAACGGTGCATACGGCGGTCTGTCCGTCTGTACGCATAATTTTAATACCGGAGCCGCCGGTTGCAAGCTTCTGCTTATATGCGATAGCGGGGATAACAGATAGTTCTACTGCTTGAGTACGGATAATGTTCATGTCTTACACCTCTTCTTGAAAACATATATTTTGAAATACTTTGCGCGTTTTGTGTTACTTAAAATGACGGCGTGCAGTCATTTTATCATACTTGAGGATATACTGCACGTCTTTTATCAACAGAACGTACCCTCCCTATACAATGTACAACACATTATAATACTTGTGTGAGCAGGCACTTCATTATATAATGTGTGGGGCGGAGCCGAAAGCGCGATGGCAAGTAACTATAATGATTACCGGAGACAATCGTGATGATAAAGGAACTTAAAAAAGATGAAATACGGCAGGCTCTTGAGCTCGTAAATCGTGTTTTCTCCGAGTTTGTTGCCGTAGATTATTCGCAACAGGGGCGCAAATCTTTCAATGACTATTTGAAATTTAAGTTTGATGAAGTTTCAAACGATGTGCAAACGGGACATAAGAAAATATGGGGCTTGTATTTGGATGATGAAATAGTCGGAGTCATTGCAACAAGGGATGTATCGCATATTGCTCTGATGTTTGTCGATAAGCGGTATCACAGAAAGGGTATAGCAAAGCGGCTTTATCATATCGCTTTTTCCGAAGCGGCGAAAAATACGGACGTCACGCATATTACGGTCAATTCTTCCCCCTACGCGGTAAAAGTCTATGAGCGTTTAGGCTTCATAAAAACAGGTGAGCAACAAGAGCTCAACGGAATTATTTATGTGCCGATGTCACACACAGTAGTGAGGGGGTCAGCCGTGCGTACTGACACTATTATCAGGGAAATCAACAAGACTGAATATCCTTTGCTTGATGATTTCTTGTATAACGCTCTCTTCATACCGGAAGGCGCGGAGTTCCCGGCGCGTGAGGTTATATATGAACCTGAGATTTACATATATGTTAAAGATTTCGGCTTGGAAAACGACTGCGGAGTTGTCGCCGAGCGTAACGGTGTTATAATCGGCGCGGCGTGGACAAGGATTATCCCTGCTTACGGACATCTTGACGACAGCACTCCGGAGCTTGCGATATCCGTTTTGCCGGATATGCGCAGTCAGGGCGTCGGGGCTATGTTGATGCGCCGCTTGTTTGATTTGCTTTGTGAGCGTGGGTATAAACGAACTTCGCTTTCGGTTCAGCAGGATAATCCCGCCGTGCGTTTTTACAAGCAGCTTGGGTACGTAATCACCGATGAAAAATTAGACCATGCGGGGCATGGGGATTACATCATGGTGAAAAATTTGGAGTGCGGCGGAATCATGGAAAACGTGGAGTGACAAATTTTTTCATAAACCGTGAAGATCTGAAAAATCTCAATTTCAATTACGTCCTCAACACGTGGGATTGCAGTTAATGAAACGCAACTATACAAGCTTAAGCGATAACAAAATAACACAACCGAGGTAATTACTATGCAACCAAGTCAAACATCAATTAAGCTAAAAGCCGCCACGCTTGAGAAAATTGAAACAGACTATCCCTTTGTAGTCGAGGTTGCAAAGAAAAACATACCGAAAATCAGCAAAAACATTTCGGGCGATGTTTTACATAAATACCTTACTGAATGGGAAGCTGCGCTATCTGACAAGCGTATGCTGATGACTCTCGTTGCTGATAATACCACTTATGGCTTTGATTTGTGGCAAATTAATCCTTTCACGGGGATTTTTTCTCCGCAAGAAAGATGGGATATACTTAGGTAACCACTGATTAAATCCACCCGAAGGATTTGCGAGAGATATTTTCGACTGTTTTTCGGGTTTTGAAGGCGAATACTTGCTGTATTTAACTGAAAAACGCGGGAAACAGACGGAAAAAGTTCCGTAAAGCCGAGGAGTGCGATTTAATCAGTGGTTACTCAGAGGTGAAGTATGTACAAAAACCAATTGGAACACATTATAAGAGCAGCTTGCAGCATAACGGGCGAGGATAACATTGTGATTATTGGCTCTCAAGCCATTTTGGCGAGTTTTCCGAATTCCGTATTGCCTGACATACTAACACAGTCTATAGAGGCTGATGTATTTTACTTGACTGAAAACAGCAAAGAGTTAACAGACCTTATTGACGGAACTATAGGTGAGTTATCAATTTTCCAAGACACTCACGGCATATATGCGCACGGTGTTGGGAAAGAAACTGCCGTTCTGCCTGCCGGGTGGGAAGAACGACTGGTTAGGCTGAGCAATAGTAATACATCCGGTTACACAGGAATTTGCCTAGACCCATATGATCTATGTGTGTCGAAGCTGATTGCGTGCCGCGATAAGGACATCGCCTATGTCAAGGCGCTCTTAAATACAGGACTTTTAGACATCAATGAATTAAGAGCGAGGCTAGATATTGTAGAAGATTTTAGTGAACAAAAGGGCATAGCATTTGCTATCATAAAATCATATGAAGGGAGTCAAAAGCCATGATTAAAGCGAGACATAATTGGAAAAAGGAAATCAGCGATATTGAGTTTTCGTTTAGTGACCGCGGCGGCGAGGGCAAGGTTTTTTGGCGAAAGCGAAAGGAGCTTGTGCTGATTGCAGGCGCCAAACTGTCGCAAGAGCCTCAAATGAATAAGGACGGCACGCTAAATTACTCGGCTCGTGTTGCAAACATGCTGCGCGAAGAACATGCCGACAAAATCAGTAATGGTGTGACGACTGAAGATATCGTGTTCCCTTCGCCTAATGAGTTGGGGATTTTTTTGCGTTATGGCGGGGAAAATACATGGACAGAGCTTATAGACAAGGACGGCAGAAGCCTGCATGACTTGACTGTAGTGGAATAATTTGGCTTCGCGGGCAAAGCCAGTATCGAGTTGCGCAAAGGAGTATTTGTCTCAATTTTATCCGAAAAAAGGACAGGGGGCGGGATGACATCATGGGTTTGCTTGATAAAATATTTTACTAAACTCATCAAGGTTAAGTTTAAGAAAATACGGTTACAAAAACTATGGAGTTACAATATGTACTGTAACAAGTAGTCAACTCTGATGAAAATTCATCGCTCGTATCTATTGATGTTGTAGCCTAATTGTGCTACAATGTTATTGTTCAGATAAAAACAACGATATTAGAAAGGTTGGCTGTTGATGCTAAATACATATGCTCGTCCGGTTCGTGATTTGCGGAATAACTATAATGAAATAATTGAACTGGCAAATGATGGAAATCAAGTGATAATAACACAAAACGGGCGTGAAGCCGCTGTTGTTATCGGAACTAAAGCCTTTAAGGAGTACGAAAACTACTTACATCGGCTGCATCTCAATCAAGAACTTACTAAAACAAAAAAGAAAGCTCAAAACCGGAGTGCAAAATGGCTTAGTGAAGAAGAGTTTTGGCACGGCTTTGAGGAGTCCTTATGAGCTATCGCCTTAGATACCTTGAAGATACCGTCAAAGACAGAGCGCACATTAAGGAGTATTTGTCACAATTTTATCCGGACTCTGCAAAGAAGTTTTTCGCTTTACTCAAGAAGAAAACTCATAGATTGAACAAGTTCCCTTATTCATGTCCCATTTATGAAGATGATCCCGACTATCGTGTGCTTGTGGTAGATGATTATTTGATTTTCTACATGGTAAATGAGGATATAAAGATTGTTGAAATCCATAGAATACTTCATGGAAGTCGAGATATAAGCCAGCATCTTTAATTATGATTTCGGTGTTTGCAACATGCTAGAGGCGGCAGGATATGGGGCATACAGGAAAACTGTTAGCGGGAGAATAAAACAAAAGAGGAATAATTACGTTGACTAATTTGCTGAATAAAAGAACAAAAATACTTTTAATTTTTGTCATAGTTGTTGTTGCCATATCTTGTACGGCATGCAGCGAAGCCTCTGAAACACAGCCGCCGGCTGACGAAGCAAGCCAGTCTCAGACGCATAACCCCTTGCCGCCGGTAGGGGAAAACACAGAGCAAGATGCTGACGAAACACCGGACACGCCCATACCAACATCCGGGCCGGATGAGCTTGTTATGTCCAGCCAAGTCTACACCAATAGCGAACACGGGTTTGAAATAACCTTCCCGCAAACGTGGGTGATGCCGGAAAGCTCCGAACTCATAGCGCAAAATGGCATTGATGCAGTCGTGGGCTTTTTTGCATCCGATGATGCGCAGAATGCCGATACAGCGTTTCCCGCGAGAATACTTATCCGCAACGAATCGGTAGCCGAGTGGGACGTATGGCCATACAATGCTCAGCGGGTTTATTTTCAAGGCGATGATGTGATTGAAAACTGGCCTTATATAGCAATAATATCTGATTTTGCTGAGGTTTATCTATCTCTTATTGAAGATGTTGAGTTGGTTGACGATCAAAATATCCTGCTCGATGGAACTCCGGCACGTATGATTAAATACGCTTATACGAACGAAGAGCTTATCCCGGTCATTGTTTTACGATATTTCTATCTTGTTGGGAGCGATATGTATGATATTTCACTGATATCATCGGCAAGCAGCTTCAATATTTACGAGCCGGTTTTTAATACAGTCATGGAGAGCTACAGAGTAACCCGCAGAGCGGATGAATCATATCAGTTGGAATACGAATGGATGAGTTTAGACCAAATAACAGTACCTTCAATATGGTCTTATGGTATGTACGCGCACAGTGAAATAAATATTCCCATAACATTTGCAAATGGTGAAGTATCATTATGGACAGGGTGGGTAATGAACGCCTCTGCCGAAGCGGAGTTAGAATCATACTTTGAGAGAGGGTCTATACCGGAACAGTTTCTGTTTGACGATGGGATTATAGGGGATATGTTTTTCGCAGATAGCGGCATAGCGTGGATACGAGAGGATTGGAAGACCTTCTGGATTGACCATGGCGGAGATGTTGCAATTTTTCACGAATATGAAGATTTGCTGTTGCGAATAGCCCGGTCGCTTACGGTGCAGTAAAGCTCAGGGCAACCGCTGATTATTCTCCGCTTGTACCGGCAGGGGCGTGTGTTTTGCCCTTTCGACTTTCGCAAGCGCCGAAATGAAAGGAATGGTCATAGCAATGACTAAAAATATTCTAATCGTCGAAGACGATGCGATAATCGCTTCGGGGCTTTTTTATGCGCTCGATCAGGAGGGTTACACAGTTGTTCACAGCAAAAATGTGAGCGAAGCTGTAAACGCGGTGTCAATAAGTACATTTGACCTCGTTATACTCGATATGCAGTTGCCGGACGGGACGGGGTTTGACGTCCGGGAGAAGCTGAAAAACACAGAAACAGCCATTATCTTCTTGACCGTTGTTGATGATGAAGGAAATATTGTGCGCGCGTTCGAGGACGGCGCCGATGATTATATCACTAAGCCTTTTCGTCTGCGGGAGCTGCTTGCGAGGGTAAAACGCACTTTGAACGCCCGCAGCGGCGATTCCCGCATGTCCGTACTAACGCTGGGCGGCGTGACGATTGACGCGGCGGCGGGAAAGGCGTATATCGGCGAGTCCCTTCTTGAACTCACCGCGCTTGAATACCGATTGCTTCTGACTTTCGCGGCAAATAAAGGGCAAATGCTGACACGCTTGCAGATATTGGAAAGCATTTGGGATTCTGCGGGGAACTTCGTTGAGGACAACACGCTGACCGTATATATCAAGCGCCTGCGCGAAAAACTGGGCGATTGCGTAAATATCGAAACAGTCCGGGGGCTTGGCTATCGTGTGGATTAAGAAAAGTGAGCTGATAAAACTTTCGGACAATATACGTAAGATCATAGACGGACAGGACATTGATATAAGAGATAACCGCGAGGGCGTATGCGGCATACTCAAAAATGACATCCATACCCTTGCAAGCCTTAAAAACGAGCAAGTTGACGCGCTCGGACGCGAGCGCGACATAATGCGCGATACGCTCACGAATATTTCCCATCAGCTTAAAACGCCGCTGACTTCGATGATGATTATGGCGGATTTGCTTGAAACCGCCCATCCGGACAAGCAGGCGGAATTTCTCTCGAATATAAAAATCGGGCTTACCCGCATGGACTGGCTTGCGTCCGCGCTTCTTAAAATGGCAAAGCTTGACGCGGGTGTTGTTGAATTTGTAAAAGAGCGCGTAAAATCGGACGCGCTGATTAATCTTGCGCTCGAATCGCTTAATATAATGCTTGAAGTATCGAATCAAACGATAGAAATTGCCGGAGAGGCGGAGCTGCTCTGTGACAAGCGCTGGACCTCAGAGGCGCTCTTAAACATAATAAAAAACGCCTCAGAGTATTCCCCAAAAGGCGGCGCAATCCGGATCGAGTCCGGTATGAATCCGATTTGCTCATGGATTTCTGTTACCGACAGCGGCACGGGAATCCCGCTCACGAAAATATCGAGCTTGTTTAACCGCTTCGAGGGAACGCGGAGCGACAAAGGTTACGGTATCGGGCTGCCGGTTGCGCTCGCCGTTATGCGCGGTCAAAACGGCGACATCGAGGTCAGCGGCTGCGGCAATGGTTTGGGAGCGACATTCACATTGAAATTCTTTAAGGTAAGCGCTGAATAGGGTGGTGGCGGATTCCCGGACAGTGCGGACACGAGTTGAAATCCACGGGTTTTGCCCTTTAACGAAAGGAATGGTCTTATTTATGAAAAGACGAATTATTATGTTAATCTTTATGATTTCGCTTGTGCTTTTGCTTGCCGCTTGCGGCGGCAAAAACGACAATCAGCCGAACATTACGGACGATTTCATTCCCGAAGCGGCGGAAACGGTGACTATTGCGCCAATAGAGCCGATAGAAGGATTAACTGATGACCGAACTCTCGTTTCTGAAAATGAGCTGACGAATGAAGCGGTGGATGACACTGCGCTCGAACCCGACAATCCAGCGGCAGAAAAAGCTCCGCCTCTGGTAGAGATTGTGGCTGAACCATTAGGTCAAATGATTGATGATTACTTATCCCAAGGTCTATTTTGGGGAACGGTTTTGGTCGCGCAAGGAGATGATATCATTCTTCACAACGCTTATGGAGACATTTATGGCAGCGGCATTAGAAATACCATTAATACGCAATTCTATATCGCTTCCGTCACTAAGCAGTTTACCGGTGCGGCTATCTTACAACTTGAATCCGAGGGTAAGCTGGCTGTATCGGATACGCTTAACAACTTTTTCCCCGATTATGACGGGCTGGAAAATGTCACGGTTCAAGATTTGCTCGTTATGCAAGGCGGTTTTGGAGACTTTTTACTCACGATGGATCATTACGGAGGAGCCACAATCGAGGGTATAGAATCTTATATTTTTACGGGATGGGGCGGCAAACGGTCAGAAAACTTCAGTTATTCGAACTCGGACTATTGGCTTTTAGGACGTATTATAGAGCAGGTATCGGGGATGACTGTTGAGCAATATTTTGCGGAAAAATTATTAATACCCGCAGGCATGGCAAACTCAGGAATTGCAGGTTCACCTACTGCCAGGATAAATGACGCGAACGACTGGAGAGCCGCCATGGCTTGCACAGCTGCGGGGCTTGTTTCAACGGCTTGGGATTTAAGCCTTTGGCTTGACGCTTATTTTGGCGGCAAGCTATTCGATGAATCCATGCTAAATCAAATTCGCCGGGGGCATTATAATTACGGATGGTACTTTAGAGATAACTCTATTTGGTTGCATGCCGGAGGGGTGGGCTACTACAGTAGTATTGTCATGTATGACAGCGAAAGTGAAACAAAAATCATAATATTAGCGAATGCCGGCATGTCAGCGCCTAGGGCATTGGAAATAATCGAAGACGTGCTACGCAGATGAGAAGAAACTACATGCAAAAACGGGTATCTCACAAGTGTTCGTTTCCCTTGATATCTCGCAGTTTTCCCGACATACACAGCTCCATCATTATTAGTGTTACCGGCAGTATTGCGACATAGGTATAAACGCGAAGGACTGTATCGTAAAGGTAGGTCTAAAGACCGTAATTTACAGGCAGTCCTTACGTTTGCGGCACAAATGAACAACAGCAACAGGAAGAAACGGCGGCGATACTGCCCGAACCGAAATCCGCATAACCACAACCAAATATTAGAACGCGAAAAACGGCTTGCTCAAACATGGCAAGCCGTTTTTTTGCGTTCAAGCGTAGATTATGATTATAATGTGCGTGAATAATATGCCACGTCTGCAATTCTGCCGTAAAAATTCGATTCAGGCAAAACTGCTATCAATTCAAAGCCCAGTTTTTCAATCAGTTTTATTGACCTCCCATTTTTATTTTCAATACTGGCATACAACCGCTTTAGGTTTAATACATTTTGAGCATGTTCAATCATTGCTGTAACTGCTTCATTCGCAAAACCTTTGCCCCAGTGCTCTTGTAAAAACATATAGCCGATATCGCCAAGATAGCCGTCAATTATATCTGTGATTTCAACTTCTCCTAAGTATTCGCCTGTATCCTTTAGTGTTACTGCCCATCCGGTTTCAGTTCTATGCCTAATCATTCCTTTAATAGAGCGTTCATCACGCGGCGGATGCCCCCCAACAAATTCCCTTACTTCATCGTCATTAAACATTTTCATCATATAGGGAAAATCATCATATTTTTTT
>Ga0209755_10004757_pt1 | contig 15855 bp, 6 predicted proteins | sample TergutCo191P1_FD_187301 | JGI IMG/M metagenome (GOLD analysis project Ga0209755, IMG submission 187301) | Cornitermes sp. P1 segment gut microbial communities from Petit-Saut dam, French Guiana - Co191P1 (SPAdes) (version 2) | ecosystem: Host-associated > Arthropoda: Insects > Digestive system >... | reverse complement strand
TGGTTTTGTACTAGATATGGTCATTTTATATTTTCTTGCTATAACGTTCAAGTGGTGTGCCACTGTTTGTACATCATCTTCTGAACCACCGCTTATCGCTGCTAATTACACCAGAACGTCAATTCCTGTCACTCACACTGTGACATCTCCGTAAGAACAACCTTCGTGTTGTTCTTCCACCTCCGTCAACCAGTTCAACACATCTAAAAGGTTTGCATTCCGCATTTCTTTACATATTTCTTGTTACCTTCCGAGCTACGTGACTAGTCGAGCATAGCCACCACGATTACAGCTTCCTACCAATGCCAGACGATGTGCATTAACATGAAATCGTCCTTATGCGGTATAGTACTTTAAATTCCCCGTAAAAGGCAAACTCTTCACGCATGAGTCTATGTGTCAAGCGCAAACAGAACGAATGACATCCGTATTTAGCTGTTCTCATTTTCGTTAGATGGTAAGTGACTAGTCTCACGCAACCAAAACATACCTGCACAAAAACACGAAACATTACTACGCAGATAGGTAGCTGGTAACCCCCAACAGACGGTCTGGCCGTGATGGCGAAGAGGGGAGGGAGTCAAGGCCCCTAAGAAGGATCGAACTCGATCGTCCAGCACGTATTTAGATAGTTTAAGCCCGAGGGATGACCTTTCGTATATGACCGTTGGTGAACTGAATACATATGAGTATTTCTGAAATTCATTTCAATCAGAAAATTTCGTATATCCTATGAATCCCAGTTGATCCTAGGCATGTTAAAATACTCCCAGGTAGCATTTTACTTCATGTATAATTATAACGGTCACTGTCAGACGTTAACAGCATAACATAACAGAAGGTATCGATGACGTCACTGTGACGTGTTAGAATAAAAGTCTGTGCCACATCAACCTAAAGACAACATTACAGTTATAAGCAAATAATAATTTATCATATCAGCAATAGGGAAAATAGAAAGGTTACACGTGTATACAGACAGTTATCCAGACAAGCCGATCAGAAATGAAGAGGAAAGGAAAATCATCATCCAGTGAAATACGCAAAAGACACCTTTCAAATCCCTGATATCCGAAGGTGATTCACAACTAATCCGCAAAACAGTGCACTCTGATTTTTGGTACACGGTCGCGTAATTTAAATCAGAGATGCGGTTTCGTTTATAGCGCATTCGCCGAACAAAACAGACAACCAGCACAATAGTCTTTCACTTACACAACCTTCCACACGAAGCCCTTTACCTGGCTTTTGTGAACACGGTAATGAAATTGCAAGTTTAAAAACAACAGGGAATATATATCAGAGAACTGAGAAATATCAACTATTTATAAGAGAGCTTGCACCATACAAATAGTTAGCACTTTACATTTCCTGTATTTCCTCTCTTTGTTCTACGATTTCCATTTCACTTGTTCTCTCCATTTATATGTTTTATATTACTTAGTTCTTTTCGTTTTCCTGCCCTTCTTTAGCATGCGTCTAACGAACGCAGAAAGTTGGGCTGTATCTCTTCACCGTAATCTCCACCTGTCGCAAGTTGTTTGCAGTTCATTTACCGGGGACGTCAGATTGCGTCATTGACAGCAGAGTTCAGCTACTGCCTGGCCCAGTTTGGAAAGCAAGTCGAAATCAGATCTGTGCTGTACAATACGATGTACCCTGTACAGTACAAATCACACACTCCAGAGCTCCGTGACTCTCAGCCTATCTCGGCAGGCGAACTGATTACCTACTGTCACTAAAGCGGAACCCTCAGTGTGTCCGCACGAGTACCGGCATACTACGAAACGGACCACGAGAATCTCTCCAAATCCTTAGTTACCGTTCACTGCCTCTTTCCAACTGACCTAGTCAGCTGCTCGCAGCCATAAATCTTCTGATATGTATTCAAGAGACGTCAGTATCGAATCTTAGCCAGAACACCAACCACCCTGCGATGACTCGTGGGTTTCCCCAGTCTTTCCGGGCAAACAAGGAGAGTGTCTTACACTGGGTCATGCACACTTCATTCCACGCCACTGAAAATTTACTAATCACCAGCATCGAATCCATCGAGCCCACATATAGTATGAGCGACTAAATGGGTCGTTATACAAAATACGAATAAACAAACAAATAAACAAAAACACATACAAAAGCATTAAGAACTCCTTAGAAGCAACATAGGCGCGACGCAATGCATCTACCTTAACCCTTTGACGCCTAACGACCCCTATACGGGTCGTACACACCGCTAAACTCTAAATGTTGTATTTTATATATTTATTCAACAAATATAGGTACTGAATATTTTAAACATAGTATATATTCTCCGTTTTTTTCCTCTTCAAAATGCAGTTTGTTTCATAATTCTAACGCATTTGGTTCCTGTATTATTCACATTTTATATACGGGGCGTGCTAAAATTAAAAAAAAAATCCGGCGCCAAAAGGTTAACCGGAATATACGAACACAGAGCAAACACAGCCATAGATCCATGTCTCGATTTTGATTCGAACGCAGATTACCGGTCGTTGCCAGAAAGAACAGAATGCATCACATAACCGTGCGGCCACTGCGAATGGATTAGAACATTCTCAACTGCTCTAGCAGCGCAGTCCTTCTAAGTTCAAATATCCAGTATATATCTGAATAAATGCTGAATTAATTTACACATACTTGTTTCTTCCAGTCTGTCGTATTCCCCAGACGAGACCTTTCGTTAGGAACCAGATGAGCAGAAATAGTCTTCAAGGTTACAACGACTAACGATAAGAAACAAACTGACTGAATAAAACATACATATTTCCTCGCACGTGTTTTACATGCGAGGAAAACTACCCAAAATATCTAAAAATGTAAATTCCAGATTTCTTAATACTAGGTGAAGAATAAAAAAAACCAACTAATGTCACTTGTTATTTTTATTTTACTTCTTAGAGGCTCAACATGTTTCGGACATTAATATGCCCATCTTCAGGAGTATACGACTATATTGTTGAACTACCACATTGGCTGTTTCGTTCATGGTTTGCTGTGTGTTGGAATTTGGGTGCGGATCGGCTGGTGTGGTACCCGGGTTGCCGGCTGAAACACAGCTTCAGTTCAACAATATAGTCGTATACTCCTGAAGATGGGCATATTAATGCCCGAAACATGTTGAGTCTCTAAGAAGTTAAATAAAAATAGCAAGTGACATCTAGTTGGTTTTTTATTCTTCAACTATCACAATGATGCACTGCCCAATAAACATCAGATTCTTAGTATTAGTTGTTTATCACTTAAGAATAGACGCAGCTAGCTTCCGAAACGTCCTGGTTAATATGACTTTAGTTATGTAAAACCACAGTCAAGAATGGCGAAATGTTCCTTCAGCCGCGCTGAATATGTGCACTGTACTTCTAGCCCCAGCTCCATAAATGGTAAGTCCATCCATCACCATTAAACAGACAAGTTAATTCTTTCATTGTATTTCCATCTTAACTTTTCCATCTTCCGACAATTTTATTTTTGCATTTATTTATAATATCCTCTTCAATCTGTGTTATTTCCGTGCCTCTTTGGGTAGACTTTAATTAATGGTCTGTTTCCGTTTCAATCTCCACTCACGCTTTCTCTGTTTTAAGGTCTCCTGCAATCCAAGTAAAATACCCATTTCACCAAGCCTCATTACAGAGCAGGCGACAGGAGACTGGAGGTCAAATTCGATGCAAACGGGTGGTCAATTTTAATGTTACCTCAAAACCACGGCAAGCTGTTCAGATAAAATCGAACTCGGTTCTTCGAGACACACTAATAATACCTTCGCAGTTGGTGAAACTCTAAGCAGCAGCCAGGAAGTAAAGAGAATGTGACTGAAGAAAAAAATGCGCAGGTAGGAAATGGGAAAGTTGAAAAAGAAAGAATGGATGGAAGAACAGACAAATGCATGGTACTCCGAAAGGCAAGGCACACAGATCCACCCTCATGAAGCCTTATCAAAATAAGAGAATATATGGGTGTTAATGCCCGGAGAAAACATAAATACATTTACTTGTCGTTTTTTGCACGCTGAGCTGCCCGCATGGCAAGCAGCCGGACTAAGCTAACAGTTCTCGCAAATCTCAGTCATGGGAGCCAGTACTGGGATAAAATCTTGACAAGGATCTAATCTTCCATTAGCGGGATACGTAAAGAAAAAGAGAAATAAAAAAAAGTATCTTGACAACCCACATATTTAAAGATTTGCGTTAAATTTTACGAAAGCAGGCCAGTCGGAAAACGAATATATTTATACTATCCTTTGGGCCGTATGCTGAAGGATAAATTTACAGGAAACTACACAGCAACTTAGATCCAGACGCAACTTCTCTTTGTTCAGGATGTAACTTGTTTGTGCCTCGCCGCTAACAGCCGCTACAGGCCTACTGACTGACAGGCCCATTGTTTGCCAGTCCCTGCGTGGGCGAACAATGTACCTACCTCGAAATAAGACACGACAGCTACCAATTTATATCAAAACTCAATACAAACTACAAACACCTTCAATTCGGAATCAATGACATTAAATGACACAAGAACCAATAAAGAAAAGAAAATGCAACTAATTCCGTAGTTTCATGGACTTTTTCTATTACTCAATGCAAGTATTCTCAGAATTTTTTTATCGGGGTACAATAAAATTAAATTTGACACTTTAATAAATATAATACAAATATTTTATGTACTTTAATTTAAAAAAAAACTGAAGTCAGAAAGAAAGGCTGACAGCTCGTGTGAGTTCCATAACGTTGCCAGCAATTCCTCGTATTAGCAAATACAAGTGACTTATGCTTATTTTTTCAAAATTTTTATCACTTTACTTATTTCGATTTTTAAGACCGTTCGCAACATTCCGAAAAGCCAGTATTAGCTTCGTCGTGCCTGTCTGTCCGTCTGTCCGCAAAGAACTCGGTTCCTAGTGGACAGACTTTCATGAAATTTGGTATTAGTATTTTTTGAAAATCTGTCGAGAAAATTCAAGTTTCATTAAAATCGGGAAAGAATAACGGGTACTTTACATGAAGACCAAAATGCGTTTTGATCATATCACTCTCAGTTCTTATCAGAGTGACAAATGTTCCAGGAAAAGGTAGTAGAGAAAATAGAAACCTGCATTTTATGACATAATATGGAAAAACAATGCAGTAACGGGCAGACCACAGATGACAACATGGCGCATGCGCATTGCAGGCTGGATACTTAAGGCTACAAGCGCACACACAGAATTAACAAAGAATCAAAACCAATAGGTTGTACAATAGTCCTTTATATTTGGATAGCCTACATGTATATTCACAAATCCAAAAACTTACTACGTAGGAAGAAAGAACCTAAAACATAAACTGTTAGGGCAAAAAATATAATTTCAGACAGTATTTCATTTTACACTGTACGCAACTGCAGTCTAATTATACTCCAACCGCATTTTATGTACAAACCAACAGCAATAATTTTAATAACTTTAAACACAACAACAGTTGTAACCATATGAGATAACTGTAAGTTGAAACATCGCTTCATATGACCCCCTGAAGATGGCCAATAAATCTGGCTGGAGATATAACTACAAATAAAGAGAAGTATTTTGTAACAAGTTGATTTTGATTCTTTTTGAAAATATGCAGTCGCGCGGAAAATGTATAATATGATATTTACACACTCAAAATATCCAAATATTTATTGCTTTTCCACTGCAACAATGGTTGCACGAACGTACATCAATATAACGTTATATGTACATTGGGTGCCTTGTTTATTAAAATCTTGTACCAATAAACAACGCTTGGCGAACCGTTAGGCGTAGGCGTACTACAGTTTGAGAAACCACAGTCTAGAGTATGTTTCGTGGAAAGGATCAGCATTCGTCATCTGGTTTGCATACGAAGCATAATTATGCGTGTGATTATTTTGCCCCACTTTCCTTTTAATACAAACCAAAGTCAGATCAGTTAAAACAACATGCTCCAAAGGCGGTAAACCACACTTTTTAAATGTTTTGTTGACCTGCATCCTTGTATAATCTCGTAAAAAAACCCCAACTTGGTGCACAATTTATCATAGTATGTTTATTTCTTTTCTCTACATGTTTCGGGCGACTATGTGCCCATCATCACGAGAAATAACTATTTATGCGACACTTGGTACTTGTCGCTCTGAAACTATCCACTTGTTTCAGAGTGACAAGTACCAAGTGCCGCACAGATACACTTATTTCTCCTGATGATGAACACATAGTCGCCCGAAACATGTAGAGAAAAGAAATAAACACACTAAGATAAATTGTGCACCAGGTTGGTTTTGTTTACAAGATTACAAAACAGTAAACCACGTCAACGCGGAACAATTGATGTATAATACTCACAATGGGTTACTGAAAATATCATCTTTCACTACACGGTTGTGTTTGTAGCGGTAATGTGAAAGCCGTACTGGTATCGACATGGACAGGAACATGTCAACAGTACACAAATCAACTATTTCCGATGTGGTATACCTTCGTCAGAACCTTACAGAATAAGAAAATGAAATTTCATACAGCAGTTACGAACGCCTACAGAGATGTCTCCTTCCATTCTTGTCAGTCTGCACACACACACACACACACACACACACACACACACACACACACACACGTAGCTGCAAGAACAAAACAAAACAGGCACATATGCAGATGCGAAGCGAATGCAAGTACTTGGCAACTTTTCGTAATAACAACGTATATTAACAACACTAACGGCCAAAGAGTAAACTACACAGTGCAAATCTACAGGATTCTGGCGATGGTACATAACATTTGGAATCATTCACTGGTTGGACTTGGTACATAGCCCCTGTTTAAAAAAAGAAATTAAAAAAGTTTCAGGAACACGATGGGTCCCCGAAATGTTTCGCGGGACGATGGAAAAACTCCAAATATTGAATGATTCCAAACAAACAATCAATGAGAACCAATGAGAACTAAGTGGGAGGATCCTGTGACGCGGACAGGGACGCTCATACGACGTCGTAAGACCCTCTTCTAAAAGCAAAGCACTCAGAAGCACCATAAGCAGCACACACACACTACAGACGTAAAAGTCGGAGCCTGGAACCCAAAAACCCTACATCTCCATTCCGTAAGTGGTGGCACAGAAGCTGATATCCGTTTCTGTCCGTCACGAATTTTTGAAATGAGACAGCAATATTGGTAGCCCTTCCAAATCGCTCACTCTCCTACCTTGAAGATGGAGTCAGCAATTTCTCAAAAGCACTGATTCCTATTTACCAAAACATATGGCGTCACATCCCAGAAGAAAATAATGTTCAACATGGCTGCCGTGCGCGCAGTTCTTGAAGGTTTGAGGCAGCAATACAGCAATAACTTGGTATTTCCGTTCTACGACTAATGAAATATTACACTGAACCCGTTATGCGACATACACCAGTCGCCATATGAAATAAATCTCACCACATGCAGTTGTAATTAAATACACCACATTTTCCCATTCCAAACAAAGCCTCGAGCCATTACCATGCACATGCGTTTATAATTTCAAAGTAATTATTGGGCTACGATGTTAAGGTAAAAACATCGAAAAGGAGACGTTACGGCTTTTTTAATAAGATTCGCCCAGACGCGAATGAGTGACATACTGTCGTACAAAAGCGGATAGAATGCTGCATCACGCGCAACACTATGTTCATTTACGTTTCTCAGACACAATCGAATTATATGCGAGGTTGCGAAGATGCGGACTTGGTGATGTACATGACCACCCAGACAGATGTTTCTGTGTGCTGTCTCCAACATGCAAATGGCCTAATAGAAGGATTTGTCGTCATCACAAAGCCAAATTCGACCTCGCACATGCAAGGAACGTGAATACGACATACGACCTACGTGCGTTTTACCGACAGCACTCCGTTCTCCTACTACAATATAACTGGGTTGGAGAAATTCCGTAACAGTGCGATAATCCGTAACCACCCTAATTAGAAGCTAAAGTTATGCTTCTTGTAAAAGCCAGTTTGTCACAGTCTGCGCTATTGTTAGTTTATCTTGCCTGCAGGAAGAAATAAATGCGTGATGAAAATGAGATGCATGTTTTGTTTGCTGTTCTGCACATTTTATTGGCCTGGGTAGTAAGATGAAAAGCTAATGTAACGAAACTAACCTCAGTCCACGTACGAAAGACGTTCAGTAAGGTTCCCTACGTCAAAAAACGCAGTCTAAACGACAAGTTCTTACGTAAAATGCAGCTCATTTATTTCACTGCAGTGACACTATCTTTCCACACGATCCTCGAAGACACTTATCTATTTACCCCACCTTGGCTCGCGTTAAAAAATTCCGTCACCGTAGAAATCGGGATTTTGCAATCGCAACCATTCACTAACAGCAATTTACACTGCCTCATTACTATGGAATCGGCGACCTACTAAACGTTGATTAAGGGGTCCAAATTCTGTTTCTCCACTCGTGCGTCGTTCAAATCCGCCCTTCAATTGACGGGCCAACCGGTGCGATAATCATCATCATCATCATAATTATCATCGTGTATGTCCGTTCAGCCATTTTAGAACGCACTGTACCATTTTTGACATGTTGCACACTCAAGGCACCATCAAAAGTTATAAAAATGCGTCAATTATTATTTTATACAAAAGACACAAAACGAAGGCTATACGTTTTTATAGTAAAACCAACTAGATTCACCAATGTATCAAATTTATTTTATTTTGGAGAATGACACTCTACATGTACACACAGCAACAGGCATATGTCAAACAGACACTGGTGTCTGCTTGCTTTCTAGCAGACAGTAGTATGTCTGACAAATGCCTGTTGCTGTACGTGCAGTCTTGAACTCCTGATGATGGACGGAAAGACCGTCAAAACATGTAGATTGTCACTTCAAAATAAAGTAATTTGATACGTTGGTGCATCTCGTTGGTTTTACTATAGAAATATATTACGATGCACGGCCCTATGAATGTCAAAAGAAGGTTATACACTTAGGCCCTACATCAGAATTAAACTCATCAATGCTTCGTTATAAAAATAAACCTGAGATTTGCAGTTCTCACGCAGGCGTAAACTTTCCGGCTAACACAACGCGTAGGTGAGGTGTTACCAACAGTCCGGCGAAACAAGCACTACCCTCCACATATTAATGGCGGCACAGACCTAACACACCACGCGGCGTTATAAGCCAGAGGATCACAATCAAAGCAAAGAAATCTTTCCGCAGTTTTCCACCTCTTTCGTTATAACGAATTCATTCTTGTGAACTTTGGACTTTGTACTTGCTCGTAGCAATGTCGATTTGTGTTACTTCAAATTCCAAGCTGTAAAGAAGCCTTACACATAAATTGTGGAAAGCAGCGGTCACTGTTTAACTGCAAAATGAATAACAGAAGGAAGTCTTAATTAATTTTTAGTATAAACATGTTCCTTCTGTGACTTTATTGGTGAAATATGCCCGCCAAGTAAGCAAAGGCAATGGTATTTGAAATTGTAAGAACACAGCTTACGTTAAATAAATCTACTGAACAGAAACAACGTTTGTCAGGGAAGTGGTAAAATATTTCAGTTCATTAAGACAACGAACAGGAGCGTGCGCAGGACGGGTGACGTCATGGAACGACACGCAAGGGCCTGCATGTGCCTGGCCCCAACTCGCAGTGTCTTGCTTCCTGCACAAGGCGAGCAGAAGCCCGCGGTTGGACTGTACATCTAGGCCGCCAGCGAAGCGAACGTGGTGCCGACGTTCAATGCCAAACAGCAATTGTTTCGTAATTAGACTACGGAGGGGATTTATGTATCTATATTCACTACATTAATCAAGATACTTAGTTTTGCTTAGTTTAGTTGAGTTTTGCTTTACTTAATGCATATAAAAACTGGTGTTACCAATCAGCCGTTAATACGCACGTATTTGTGAAACTCATATGATGTAGAGGAACAGTTTTAAAGACACGCGTTCATTTCCGAAGTCGCTTCTCAGTATCTGATTAATACGTGTCTTGGGGGGGTTTAAATTTCTAATGTAACGTAATTACATTTTAAATAAAATTACAGATTACAAGAAGGTATCAATTTTCTGCTTATGGATGTTCTAATTATAAGATGGGCAATTAAATCTAATTGGTGGATCGAAAACGTGCTGTTAGTGTGGGGTGGTGGGAGGGAAGAAACTACACAGCCGCAGTGATGACTTTCGAAGTTTCATTTTAACCACCTTCCACAAGGGTCAAAGAGAGATTAATTAGTGACGCTCTGTTTAGGAAAAGAGTAGTTTTAAATCACTTTGGCTTGGAAAGATTTCGTTTATACCTTTCCCATGGCGCAAGACGTAAATAGGCTAGGAGGGTTCCTTGAAACAAAATATCAAGACTACAATGTTCGCACTGCTTCTTCGTCATCTTCTAGTAAATAAAGTGTCATTATTTAAATGAAATGGAGGAACCTGGCGGCTCCGGTGCGCGATGAAGAGGTATACAACGTACACGTGTTTTTTAGTTTGGAAATGAAATAAAATAGTTTAGAGTGAAACCTGAAGCAGGAAGCATTTAGAGGAACAAAACCTGGTTGTGTGCAAAACGTACAGAATATCATCCTCATTTCTCTTTAGCAGAGGATGCTTCAGGACAGGTGATCTATTGTTTGGAGTGTTGTTTATACTAACAAATGGAGAACACTGAGGTTACAAAATTTCCAAGTCACTTGGGTCGCATATGGTAGCAAAATTAAGCAGCAAAAGACACGGAAATTGCTACATAATGAAACTACAAAGAACATCGCAACTATCTGACAGACTTTTATTTTTATAAAGATGCTACTGATATCCGCTCCTGCATAAAATCGAAATAACTATATATACTTAGGGTGTTGCGAAGTGATGGAGGCACCTGATACACCAAACACTAATTGGCTGACAGGATTTTTGTGTCAGCTGATGGCCCCCAGCCTCAATACACCTGTACACATCCCACCATGCGGCTACACACACAACAACAGTGCGAAGGCCAGGTTTCTGGACTGTCGGCAGAGGAACACGACTCAAGCAGCTACGGAATACGAGTACTTTCTGTGCGCCGGCCATCACAGCAGCTTCTCACAGTGCACCCACTGTGCCGGCAATTCCACCAGCATGTTGAACATGACACTGCGTCTGTTACTGCTGGGCGACGAAGACGATGTTATCTGGGCGAGAATTCCCAACGTAATCAAATCCGTTTCGTGTAGTGTAGGTGGTTTTATGGATATGTTAATGGACTGCAGTAGTCCAAAAAGTGTAAATGTGACCAGTGAAGACATCATCTCAACAGTGACCAGCGGCAATGTGTCTTTTTCACATGAGGAACAATTCATGTTCGAAGAAAGTGAGGGGAATAAATCTGCGACCATACGGGAAGCCATTGGAGAATACGTCAAGTGTTCGTTGCAGAGTGTCTTGCTGAACGTGGAGTCGACGACGGGTGGTGTGTCGACACCTTCTGGGTTTGGAGAGTATTCGAACTTGGAAACTCATCACCACGACTGGAGTTTCCTCTTCGTGTTAGTTTTCATAGTGGCCGGTGGAGTAGGCAATATTCTCGTGTGTCTAGCTGTTTGTTTGGATCGCCGTCTACAAAATGTCACCAATTACTTCTTGCTCTCCCTCGCCATAGCGGACCTTCTAGTTAGCCTCTTCGTCATGCCACTTGGTGCGATACCAGGATTCTTAGGTAAGTTCTTACCTGACTACTTGCTGAAACACTGCACAGTTAGACAAAACTCGGATTTGTGTTCAATGCGAAAAACAAAAAAGTTATTGCATCTAATATTTCCGTAATACCTGCACCTAAAAATAACACTGAGCATGACTGCTGATAAACTGAAGCGCTTTGAGGCCACGGATGAAACATTCCAGACATTCGCAGGCACGTTACAACACCGAATTAAACAGTTCACACAATTACACTTTGGAGTTCCATCAAGTTACAAGTTTAGGTGGCTGGTTACACATACATTACTGAAAATGCATGTATTTTATTTTCCTGTGATCCGAAAGCTTCGAAGCGAGAACCCTTAAAACCCATCAGAGCACGTAAGTTCAGATTTTTCGTGTTCAGATGATCTAAATGTGCACTGAAAGTGTCAGGGACGTGTCACAGGAAACTATCGAAAGAAAATAAGGTGTCAATAAGCCAGAACCAATGGACAATGTCCAACACAAACGTGATGTAATGAATCAAGAACTGCCAGAGATTTCTAAAAGACGTTTGTATCTTGATATGATAAGGTTACGTCCTCTTTTCAAACGCTGTGTCAAAATAGAGATCACTCTGCTTTACACTTGGCTGGTTTTGTAAAGCAGCTCTCAGCATTCACGTAAATGACGATAAGCCCACCGCTGTAATTAAAAGATAAAAAAGTGTCAACCTCCGATATCTTAGGTACCCAGCGGTAACAGCAGTAAAGTGCAAACAAAGCCTTGGGCCTTTTATAAAAGTGAAGTCGCTGCCAAAGTTATACATCGACATTCACCGGTGCAAATATATAGGGTACGTTTGGCATGCTGATGAAACTAGAGTTGGAAAACGAAAAGCGCTTTTTCGTGAGTTTCCTTTCTTGACGTGTCTTGCGACGTACTAAGTGTCACAAATAATATTAATTTGCATTGAGAAACATAAATCTGAGTATAATCAATGAAATCACTAGAAGTAACTAACCGCTGTATTATATATATATATATATATATATATATATATATATACACACATGTATATAGGTATCTTTCTTTGATAATGGGCTAAGTGTTTATAACACGTAGCGGGACAGAAGAAAGTACTGAAGTTCAAGCAATCAATTAATGAAATTCCACTAATTAGTTCCCCTGCTATCAGATTATCCACTGACGACAAACCAGAAACACAACCAACCGACCACACTTTATTGCACGCACTTTCAACAAGATCGAGAATCCCATATTGGATTCCGATTTCTTCTAACAAGACCTTTATGTGGACCTTCAGAAGACCATTAAACACAGGGGACTGGAACTGACCCCGTCGGTGTACATCGAAGCTTAATAACCGCAGTTGCTCTATCAGAGTTCTAGTTTTAAGGAACGTGAAACGCATTTCATCAGTTACACAGCCAATGTAATCGACTGAACGACCGAACACACCCGGTAAGAACATTAACAATGGAACCGGACAGTGATATACTCAGCAGTTTTCCCCAAAACCATATTATCTTAGTTACATTCCCACCCATTTTTCGAAATTCATTGGGACAAGAAGGGGTTTTCGAAAAGGCTTATGAAAAAACACCTACAGCCTGTATGATTTAGTTAGTCCTCTGTTATGCGCATTATACGTATGAGTATGGTACTGCCTGATACGGGTGAAAGTACGGTGTACCTTACTTCGTATTCCAGCCAAATACTGGTGTTACCATAACTACCAAACTCTGTATGCAAGATTATTGTAGCAATGACAGACCGCGTAGCTATATACAGTGTATAATATCAAAACACAAAAGGTCAACCGGCCGACCAGCTAACCAGTAACATGGCAAGAATAGGATATTCGAGGCTAATGCCTAACACTGAAGTGAGCCAATCAAGGTCAAGAAATTTTCGGGGGTAAAAAGAATAGGATATGAATTACTATAATGGTGAAAAACTACAAGAATGTAACAGAGGTAAATTAACAAAGGAACAAATAATGTTATACCACAAGACGCTTTTTACTTTAAACTTTCACCATACATTCTAGGCTGATTTCAATCTAAATAATTAATTTGTGACTGCATGCATCCTGGAACCCTGACTCTAAGCGCTATGGTCCTCCTTCAAACCTAACAGGGACACGGCTAACCAAAGAAATTTCCTTCCTTTTGTGGACATCGAAGGTCATTAACGTATCCACAACAGCCTGCCACCCACAAATGTCCTACGCCAGACGAATCTACTACAAATCCTTCATTCATCTCATGCGACATTATAACATTATTCTTCCAACGCCTTGGTTTCCGAAGGGGGTTTCTTCCCTGTAAAAATTCCGACGAAAAGTTTATATGCATTTACAACATATTGAATTCGTTCTACATACCCCACCGATCCATCCTCCTCAAATTCCTCCTTATTAATGTAGCCGAGAATAAAAATGACGAACATTCTAAAAAGGCAATTTTATCGATATTCCCGTCCCTTCGTCACATTTACATATGTACAGTCTCCCTGCAGCAAAAACTCTCAATGTAGAGGGAAACAATCACATGTATAAAAATACTAGGCTAGAACTTTTACGCGATGCGACTGCTAGCGATAGCGGGGCAGTAGCGCTAAATCAGCCATCTAGCACGCTGTTTCTCTCTGATCTCCGACACCGAGGCGGACCGCAACAGGAAAAATGTCTACATCAAACTTATTACGAATGCAGATAAAAAAGTTACTGACTCATATGTTTATAAACCGATATGACAACCGCTTGTCTGTTAAATAGTCTGTTAATGAACACCTGTTCAAATGTTTTCACTACTGTGTTCGAAAGACAGCACTTTATCACAGTGTACACTAGTAACACTACAAACCGTATCAGAACAAAACAGATTATCATTTCATGGAAGCAGAAACAATGCAAGGTAAGGCTCTTGCCTACACGTTACAAGCTTGCCCGATATCTTTGTTATGTTCGTCACAACGACCACGGAAAGTTACGCGAGTGACAGCCTTGCTCTGAATTCGAGACAGGACCCACAGTTTTGTAGTACTGTTATCTGGCACTAAGATAGGGCACCCCAATCGCAAACCACACACAACTAAAACTGATTTTTAATGCACCATAACAGTTCGTTTTTGTACAACAAATGAATGTTTCTAGATTATTTGCAGTATCTCAAACCACACACTTTAACATGTATTCTTGGTGGAAAAATTAACGAGGCTCTAAGGCGCGTGACATGCTTTACAGACGAAATTAGGGCATCTAAGAACCGCATGTCATAGACATGAAACTGGCTAGGTTACGGGCTGGGGTTAGAGGAACTGTGGTTCGATTAACGGCATGAGTAAGGAATCCTGTTATCTCATCTCGAAAGCGTCCGGATTGGCTCTGCCATCCCCGAGCTGCCTAGTCAATGGGTACCAGGGACGCTTTCCCCGAAGTTGAGGCGTCGAGCACAGATGACCACTCACTTTATCTAGTGCAGATGTTATGAATGAGTGGAGTTACACTTCCATTCCCCCATATTCGTTCATGGCTTACACAGGAGCAGTTTCACCTCTTGCCTTACAGCGATATACCCATACACCGTAATACTAAATGGCGGAGTTTTGCGTGCTTATTTGTTTATAAAAAGGTGTGCGGGTTTTTACACATGTAAATATTACAGACTGTACAGTTGGCAAATAATGTACGAAGGGGTTGGTTAAGGTTTGGAAGAGACATTCGGGGCCTAGACAGCGGCTGACGCAAACCATGAAACATCTCGGTCAGGACAGCTGGAAATCTTCAGCCTTCCGAATGCACGTCTAGGAGGTTAGAGACAAAAAAGCATGTCCGATACAACTCTTCATGAAACGTGTCGGAGCAGGGAGCTATAGAACACTTAATTTGACTAATCAAAACAAGACGCAAAAGAAGCAGTCAGTTTCTCCTATTCTCTAAGCTACATTACCGACCGTTACAAGCTGATACACTTCCTGGGCATTGTGAACACCGATACGTGCAACATTACTGGTGTGCGGCATCAAAATGAACTGACAAGAGAAACAAGCAGAGCATAAACTGGCCCCATGCGTTACATGCCAATATCTGTTCCAACTTACAGGGGAACGATTCGAGAAGTGGGTGATTCTGAAAAGGGGATGATAGGATGTCAGT
>Ga0209755_10004756_pt1 | contig 15861 bp, 12 predicted proteins | sample TergutCo191P1_FD_187301 | JGI IMG/M metagenome (GOLD analysis project Ga0209755, IMG submission 187301) | Cornitermes sp. P1 segment gut microbial communities from Petit-Saut dam, French Guiana - Co191P1 (SPAdes) (version 2) | ecosystem: Host-associated > Arthropoda: Insects > Digestive system... | reverse complement strand
TCTGCCCCTGCTTGGCATGTTACGGGACAACTTTACCTTTGTTAGTCCTATAGATATGCCATACCAATGTGACATATCACAGTCCAAGAAAGTAATATGTTACTAATTATTCTTTGTGATGTGTATTATTGTATTTGAATGTATTGTAGATATCTGTAGAAAGTCTTTTACATTTCATTTTTCCAGGTGTATCTTTAAAGAGAATGTATTTACTGATGTGAAATTGTTCCTCCCCCCCCTCCCCTCTCATTCTTTCTGTTTCTTCTTGTGGTTGTCAGCAAACAGTGTTGTATTTCAAATGCAACCTAATGTCACTATCTCTGTTTTACTGGTAATTGATGCTTCTTTTGCTAGAATTGTGCTTTTACAAAGACGTGTCACTAGAATGAAATGTTCGTGATAAACTTTCTTTTACTAATTGCAATTTTGCAGTTAGCTTCAGAGTACCCTACAGAATTCTTCAATATGATCTTATAAATAAAATATATTTCCAAGCTGGTTGTTGCCCTATGTGTTAAATACACAGCCCATACATGAGCAGCTTTTTTTGGAATCTTTTATGTCATCAACACTTCCTTTCCTCTGTAATATTTAAAAGTGCAAGTACAATCTTAGACCTTAGTGAGCAAACTCATTATTCCATGTTATTATAGTCCTGTCTGTCACTGGGTTTAATAAGTGCTGTTGTAAATTCTTTAAATGTTAGTGTTTCATGTCTTATATTGTTTTGTATGAGAAATATGAGAGGCCAATATTATGTTTATTAACACCTTGCTGTTGGGCCACGTAGGAGGTCATGATTGCTATCCCATGCGTTGTTGATGGGTCATGTATTTCTTAATTTTCTTACATGATGTCCTGCACATGCGTTTGTCAGCTGGTCTGTCTCACTTTTTGCTTCAAGGTTATCGATAGCTTGATGCAGGATTCTTGGGTCACAGTTTACAAACAAACAGACTGGTTATGGCCAGCTATTTTTTGAACCATAAGACTGCAAAAAAGGGACCACTCATTCAGATACTCTGTTTCCCTTCAGTTGCAATCATGGATTTGCGTAGGAATGTTCTGCAAGAGGACGATATTTTGTGTGAGTTATATGCGGATACACATTTTAATGTCTCTTATTATACTGACAATGAAAGTTTGGACAGTGACAGTAACGTCTCCACAACTAGTTCACATAAAAACAATTGCGATCTTCTACTCATCCACTGACCCCAAAATTTCCACACCCATTTTTCCTTACACTATTAGTAGGAACTATTTTGAATCCATTTGGCAGACCTGCCATTTTAGTGACAACAGCCAGCAAACACAGGATTCAGGGCAGCTATTAAAAATTTGGCCCATATATTAATATTCTGTGCAGAAAGTTGTGTCACTATACAGCCGAAAACAGCCTGAAATTTAGGACATACAATCCAAGGAAAATAATATATGGATAGCTGGTGAGAATGGTGTGTGAGTCAGTAATGGGTTATATCTGCAACATGGAGATGTACTCATCTGAGGGAAAGAAGTTGGAGGACACAGTGTTATCACTTTTAGAGAGAAACTTAGGCCAAAATCATCACATCTATTAAGACAATTTTTATAAAAGCGTGAGATTAGCTCAAACATTGCTAGACAATACTGTGAGAGTCTGCAGCACTATGAGGGCTATCAGGGGCATTCCATGTGACGTAGAAGGGTAAGGCAAGTGCTTGAAAAATGGACAGTCAGCATTCCAGAGAAAAGGTGGCATAATGGTGCAAGTGGGGAATGACAAAAAGCTTGTGCGAATGATAAGTACGATCCATGAGGCAACAATTTTAAATACAGTGTGGAAAGACAGGAAAACAAACATGGAAATAAAGCAGCCTTATGCTGTTGTCCAGTACAGTAAATTCATGAAGGGCATAGACAGGGCAGACCAGTACCTCAGTTTTTACTCAGTTCTGAGGAAAACTGTAAAATGGTCGAAAAAAGTGGTACTGTATCTGCTAAACTGTGCTCTCTTCAACACATTTTGTATGTACAGGACACTAAATGCAAACAAAAAAGGTACAAAAACTTCCTACATGAGGTAGGAAGGTCCTGGTTATCAGAAGTTCAGAACAGAAGTGAGTCCAGTTCTGATGACCTTCAGTTGCCAGAGAAGCACACAACACTGAGGGGGCCAAAACAGGACCTGCCAGGCAGACTCTTCAGTGATTTAAAAATATACAAACTGGAAAAAATTGTTGGTGGTGGGGAACGAAAAAAGAAGTATCCTACAAGACAGTGTAAAGTGTTTGCTGCACATAAGAAGTGAAGTGAAACTAGGTACATTTGTAAATTCTGTGTTGTTCTGCTTCAAAAAGGGTCTTGTTTTGAGAAATACCATTCAGTGATGAACTACTAGACTATCTGCGTGCAGTTTCTGCACTCTGGGGCTCAGGAGCATAATGTGGAGTGTCAAACCATAAGCATTTAAAATGTCTGGGAACTGGGGGTATTTAATTAAAAGGCCATCTGGTTAAAGAGGTGTTCAGGAATTCCAAATTAATTTTGTCTGTGCCTGCTGTCATCCTATTCTTAAAAGCACTCATCATTTTTGTCCATGTTAAGTTGTCTATGCACACATGTCCTTTTCCATTCTTTTCAGTATCTGGCTATACTGTATAGGATCATGTCATACCTTTGTGTAATATTAATATGATGTTCAGAGTGCATATTTTTAATTTTATATTTTCCATTTTGTTTACAGTTCAAGCCACCAAATGCTCACAGTGGCATTAGTGTCACAATACTGTTTCATTACATGTTAATGTCTTGGTATTGTGACACTAATGTAGCTATGTGCTTCTGTTGGTCTGAATTGTTATAATTGTATCTTTCTGATTTTTATTTGAATGGTTTATCACATTATCCTTAATTGTTACATGTTTTTGATTTAAAATTACTAAACATCTTTATACCAGCCTTATCAATTAAGTTTCTTTGTCTTTGTTTTACAGTAGCACAACTTTTATTCCAATTTTTTATTTATATTGTATCAGAAAAATGAATAAATGCAAATTGCTTTATTTAAAATCTTTATTGCAACAAAAACATGAACATTTGAGCATTTTACAAATTTTTCACACTAGAGTTTCATTCAACTGGTACATTCACACACAAATATGAGCCAAAAATGTTCCTAATGGTTGTTTATGATGTCCTTTTAAACTGCATAGAATAATTTGTAGTCAGAAGTGAAATTTTAAAAATGGCATTACAAGTGGAATAGAGGAAATGCTTCATTATGTTATGTCATACAATATAAAATTTACCTTTTCTTGCCTTGTGTGTAGACATTGTAAATAGTTGCTTCAGTGTGGTGAATGCAGCAGCACATAGTAGGGAAACACCAGTTGAGTTTTCAGAAATCTTGAATACACTGTAGTCTAAGTGGTATTGCAAATTTTAGATACCTGCAATTTCATTTGTCCAGAGGAATCTTTGTCAAAAAGGTAATTATTTGTAATAAAAATTTAATTGGTATAGTTTATTTTCCATTAGGATAATTATATTGATTTGCTGGTGTTAGCATCATTACATGAATATGCATTAACACTCAGTGAACATGCATTTGTTCCAGCTGTCAGTGGGCTGCTGGTTATTAGCCTATCCCATAACTTTTCTGTTGCATTGCTTCAGGTCTCACTGTAACTTGAGAGGATAGGCAGAAGATTAAATTGTTACAGTTGGAAATATACAGCTTCTTATCATCAGCAAAAAAAGTGTTTGTAATTTTGACCATTTTTCATAATTGTGTTGGAAACAGGCAAGATGAAATTAACAGTGTACGATAATTTCTATGCAGATGAGGAAAATTCTATCAGGGTGATTCATTTCTGTTTAAATCATTGGCTGATTTGTTGATTGCTATTATGTGGACTGTGGTTTATAAATAAGAATTAGAGGTTTGTTTTTGTTTAATAAGGACAGTACTTAATTTGGTGACAAACATATTCCAATTAGAATTAAAAGATGTCTCCATTTTGGCCAATGGCTGCTGTGTTTACCACAGAATCTTGGTGCTTCTCCTGTAAAACAGCTGTCATTATCAAAAGCCAGTGAAGGTCCCATATGGAGACATACTGCATGTGGTGTACTGCATGAGAGTACATGTTACTTAGTTTTCAGGATTGTAGGCATCAGTTCCATCCACCCCAGTTCCTCCAGAATCCCCCAGCCATGGATAACGAACTGGACACTCACGACACGTCACAAGGTATCTGGAAAATGAGAGCATTCGACCCTTTACATAATGACAAAGCTGAGAGTGTCTGATAGGTTGAGCTGTAGTGTCTTACATCTCTAGAGTAAGCAGGAGAGACTGCAGTAGATGATGGCAGAGTATATTACTGCCTGTTGTGAGCATTACTTTTCAGCATTTGCAAAATTACAGGATGCTTTAATGATAAAAGGTCTTGTAATTTGTTGAGTAAAACTGACATTAGAGAAAATTTGGAAATGTGAAAAAAGCAGTGTAATTTTCCAAAAATACAACAGTGCTATAGTCTTTATTCTTTCTGAACAACTAGTTCAGAGTTATGGGAAAATTTTGTATTTTATTATACTTATATTTGGCCATCCCTTTATGTGATACACATATATGCAGTTCCACACCATTAGGTTAGGGTGCCTCCTTCTCTAACCCTCTTTGTTCTGGAACACATTATTGTTTCATTCTAATACATTACAATTCAGTGGTTGCTTATCATTTATGTTCCTGGCCATGTTGCTGTGGTCCTTCCACATTTCTCTCCTTTTCTGGTTTCCCCCTCCATTTCATTACACTCCTTTCTTTGAAGTTTTAATTACTATAGATATTAACAATGTTGATCCTTCAGCTTAATTAGATTTAGTGTTTTTGTATAACTATTTTGAATATATTATTTTTAATACAGTGCTTGTGTAGTTAAAAAATATTAGCACTTACCTGATGGATGAAACATTAGCTTCTGGGGGTCTGAATGGCAGGGCACAGCTGTTAGGAAGGTTGCAGGGAGGCGGTGGAATATTCTGTCGCTTGGCACAGTTCCACGCATCAAAAGTGTTGAGATTCTTTGCTGGTCGTGGATCTGTCATCCATACTAGTGCTTGGGTGATGGTTACAAACCAAATGTCTGGTCTGTAACAAGGTGTTACGTGGTTGAGGTTTTAGTTTTTCACAGTAGTGACTCTTATGATTCCAGCTCCTGGTGTGTGATGCCATGTGGCATATTAGCTCCTTTCCAATGTCTTAGAAGAACTGGCTCCACCTGTCTTCAGGGTAAAGACTAAACAACCCTGAAGATGGAGGAAGCAGGTTCTCCTGGACTCTTGTTAATGGGCTACCATCCCAGAAGACATTAATCTACAAGATGCTGCCTAGCACATCTTATCTTGTTAATATATCTCCTTAAATGTTTTAAAAAGCTTGAGTAATAGTTGGTATGAATTTGTCAGCTTGATTTTCCATGCATGCTGTTGCTGATGAGGTAAATACTGTGTTCAGGCACATCAGAGATAAAATAAGGAAGGTAGAATGCATTGATGCTGTCATTTGCTGTAGAAGTGAAACAGTATAGTGTACTTGCTATCACTTCTTTTTTTCACAGACTGCAACTCTCTAGCAGCATGACTTTTACTGCAAAATGTTTGTGCAATATAAAAGCAAGGATTAGGCTGTGGTATTCCTTGCATTCTCATTGCTGAGGGAATGGATGATTGATTTTTATATTATGTTCAAGATGTTTTGTGAACTTTGTACAAATGAAACAACAATTGTGAAAGTTGGTGTTTTATACTGGTGTTGGCAAAGATCAAGATGTCTGAGATATGACACTTTGTCAGCAGGTACTGGAGGCTGCAAGTTTCTCCAAAACATCATTAACTTTGTACCAGTTGACATGGTGTGATATCCCGTATGACTTGAATCTTCATAAACAATGTCTGTATACCTTGTGGCACTCTGACCTGCCTCAGTTACATAATGTTGGATGGTGAGATGTTTGTGAATAGTTAATTTGAAAGGTTGTGGAGGGGAATAGTCTTGGCCTTTTTTAAAATACTGCACCATTATAAGCTTGAAGTAGCTGTGAAAATTCACAGAGGTCTTAATCAGAATAACTAGCTGAGTGAACCCAGGACCTTACTGGTTTGACGTAGGGGTGCTAAGCCAGTTGTCTGCTGTGGTTGTTAGCAGATGAGTAAGGCTCAAGTGTTTTTCTTTGTATACCATCTACAGAAGGTCTCTTATTTCATACAACAGCTTCCAATTGCATTTGTAATATTCTTGGTTGGTTGTTTAATTATATTTCTGTCTCAGGCTGTATAACATGGGATTGCAGAATGATAAGTGACGGAATTGGGAAGGTATCTCGTAGTGTTATATATTACTGTGTATTCGTTATTGAGTCAGAGAAATTAATACCGACACAACACTCAGAATTTAGGGAGAAAAATCCTAATTGTAATTAGTCTGCATACTAATTAGAGACAATATTGGCTTTCTCCTTAAATAATGTGTATTTTATTTGTTTTAGTTTCTGTGAAGTGGGAAGGATGCCTAATTGGAGTTACTTTCATAGCAGCTGCTTGTAGGAACTGAGGGAAACCACAAAGTCTGTCAGGACAGTTGTAATTCTGGCAGAGATGCACACTGAATATAAGTCATGTTACTGCTTGAGTCTACTTGCTCAGGGCCATACATTGTCAGTCTATACATAATTCTTTGCAGATACATATTAGTCACCTACATAGCCATTTCTTCTATTCAGCATATTATGGGTACTCGTATGAAAAGGCCTAGGACTTCACTAACTCTAGAAGCAAAACTTGACATTATTGAATGACTTGAGGGAGGTCAGACTGCCATGTCACTTGGACGTTTATATAATGTAAATGAGTCAAGCGTACATACTATACGGAAGAGTGCAGAAAAAATTAGCAGCTCCATAGCCCACTCATGCTCACCAGCTGCAAAGAAGTCACTGCGAGTGAGAAATCTGTTGTTGGAAAAGATGGAAATGATGTTGCTAACTTGGATGGAAGATCAGAAGAGAAAAAGGATGACTGTTAACACCACTGCTATTTGTGCGAAGGCACTAAAGCTGTACAAAGAGTTACAGCAGGAAGATGGGGGTCCTTCAGCTACCGAGCCTTTTATGGCAAGTAAAGGCTGGTTTGGGAAGTTCGAGAAGTGGGAAAGTCTTTACATTACAAAACTTAAGGTTGAAGGTCCCAATGATGTACAAAGTACTACTTCAGATTGTTCAGTTGAAGTGAAGACTGAATGCTCACTGCAGATAGAACTGGAGAAGGTGCGAGAGGTTGTTATGCCAATACATAAGTTGACAACGAGACTGGCTCTTTTCTTTACCCTTGCTGACCGATTGGCCAAAGAAGCAATGTATATGGATCCAAATCTGGAGTGGAGTTTACATTTTGGGAGAAATTTGTCATCTGCTTTGGCTGTCTACAAAGATATCTACAGAGAGAAACAAAGAACCTCAAAACATTCCACCTTAATTCAGTGTCTGATTGTCCCCAGATCTGCTGTCACACCAACAACTGTACTGTCGTCTTCCGTCACTACTGCTAAACTCCTCACCCCACAGACTATTTCCTCTATACTTTCTGGCACTGAAAGCCCACCGCAAAAGTCCAGTTCTCAAACACCACTGCTTGTTACAAGCAATATGATGTCTAGCCATGCAGACTATTCTCCGCTCTCTCCTTCATCTTGTAGTAATTAAATGAACCTGCACTGAATACAGGTCTGTGATGCTGAGCAGTCATCATGTGTCTGTATTGCTATTTGAATCCTTTCAGTTACTAAGTATGAACACTTTGAGAAATGGAGACAGAGGTGTAAAATATTTAATTGTAATGTTTTCCATCCCGAAGTATATTGTCAGGGCAACATGTTTCGACCTTTATTAGGTCATCTTCAGGTCCTCTGGGAAAACAGTTCCAAGAGCTATCTATGTTTCAATGCATTGTGGGATCCCAAATGCTTACAGATTATGTTATATGAATGTGAAATACATAAGTTTGTATATATTGGAATCTGTGTGGCGGTCTCAGCATTAAAACTCAACTCCCCCATACAAAAAGACTGACATAGGCCATTTAGTCTGCAAGAACACACGGCAATGCTACCAAGAAATAACTAATCTCATGGGAGGTGAAAATATCATCTAGTCTTCTCGCCATCAAAGGGAGATAAACACCAGCTCCTCATTCCACTGACAAACGAAGAATAAAAGTTCACATTTTAAAAACTAAAAAGTAAAACCAAATTTTATAGTCTTTTATACACAGTTGGCTTTAATATACCACCATCTCAGATAATTTTTAACCTTTTAATGCTGAGACCGTTGCACAGATTTCAATATGTACAAAGGTATGTATTTCACATTCATATAACACAATCTGTAAGCATTTGGGATCCCACAGTGCATTGAAATATAGATAGCTCTTGGATCTGTTTTTCCAGAGGGCCTGAAGATGACCTAATAAAGGTCGAAACATGTTGCCCTGACAATATACTATTTTTATTGTATATAAAGTAAAGTGTTGTGTTATTGACTGACACGTATTTATGTTTAGGTGTAAAATATAGCTCCATATTTGTAGTACACACTTTAATTCACAGTATGTAGTCATTTTTCAAAATGAGAGCTCTGATTTGTTTGAGGAATGAATTTTGTTTTAATATCAACTTCATGTGTTAAAAATAAAATAATTCTCATGTGTAGATTTTGAGAACTGGACCCTCTTTTATAAATTATATCAGTAACATTGATTATTTTTAGACATGTTAGTACTTACAGTGTTTTGGTCCAGTCAAGGAACTTGTGCAAGCCCCGTTCCAACTCCTTGATCTGGAACCAGTTTGTGTGGAATGGCATCATGTAAGGAGCTCTGTTCTGTAGGTAATATCGATTGAAGTCTTCACGTAGCCACTCAAATACTTCATCTGGGTCATGGTTATGAAGTACACACTGGTCTAGATAGGGACAGTGTCCACCTTCATAGGTTTCTACGTAGTGAGCATTAAGTGGTACTTCCCATACACCTAAAGAAAAACTTATTATGTTACTGCATCCTGAACATAATGACTTGAATTGAAGAATTCTAATCTATCCTGTGTGTCATAAAAGTCTCCAAAGCGTTGTCTTGGTGTGACACGCTGTAGAGTTCTGTGTTGTTGAATCTGGGAGGGATTATTACACTATGCTAATGTTACATGTGTTTATAAATCATAAATATACAAGTTTTGTATTTCACATTACAATGAACCTGTTCATTATCATTACCATAAAATGAGTGATTTGAATGATCAGAAAGTTATTTTTCATCTCCATGGGAATGCTTGCCTTATTAGAAGGATGCATACCATTGTGATATAGCACTTAATATTTTAAGACACCACATTGTGCTGCTCTAGCTGTCATGTTGGCCAGGGGCACTGTGTTGATACTGGGTTTGCCAGAGACCATTTTACTGGTATCTAATAATGATATATCATTAAATCAAAAGACATATGGACATACAGCTCAATAACAGAGTTCCAGAGAGGAAGCCTTCTTCCCTTAGAACCCTAAAAACAGTATACAACAATCTTTGGAGATAATTTCTTCAAAATATATTTTTGACATTTTTAGCAGTTTTAGCTCTTTATTTCAACATGACCCAATTTTGAAGGATGTGGGCATTTGACAAAGTCTCTGGCCAGCTGAATTTATGTGATTGGTTGAGAACTCTTTATTGTCAGAAAGCTACAATCATACAGATTGTGTTTTTTTTTTTATTTAAAGTTGATTTGCTATTTAAGGATTCAGTGTCTCATATTTCTGTAATTCTTTTATTTGTGAAGTTCTAACATGTAGCCTTGAAGTAAAGCAGGATAAACACAAGTGGTATAAATAAATGGACAGTCAGTGCTGGCAGGTGGGAGTGACTGGGGTTCTTACAGACCAGTAATAGGATGGGTTTGCAATTGTGTTGACCACAGAGCAGCACAGGAGTTGACATAAGCACAACACAGTTTTTGACTGTACTATAGGTATAGAGATTGCAGTAGAGTGTACAATTACAGTCCCCACAAGGCATATCTTCTGATGTGTTGTGGATGGTCAGAACATTTTATGTGCCATTTACACTAAGCTTCAAATGTTACCATGTAACGTGAAGTGTAACTCAAAATTGTGACTATATTGATTAATTGGGAGCAGTTGGTAAAATGGAATTGAACAAGATAACAAAATAATTGTTATTTTAATTTGCAGGATTTGAAGCTGTCCGGGCAAGTGATTGCACTCAAATCCTGTTGCAATTAGCCATGTCAGAGTTGGGTTAAAAACCAACATTTTGGAGACCTGTGGGCTATCATGATGGATAGAGCCGAGGTCTCCAGAGTATTGGTTCATAACCCAAGTCTGATGTGGCTGATCACTCAAGAGCATTTTAGTGCATTGAATTTTTTTGTACTTTTGAAGTGAATGAATTATAAATGCAGAAGTGTCGGGCCTTGCACAGATAATAAAATGTATGAAATAATAACAGCATGTACGTAATATTCTATACCAAACTTAAACAATTTTTAATATGTGTTTGTGTGTAGATGTAGGCAGTCGTGTTGACATTTCAGAAGCTTTACAGCCTTTATCTTAAAGGTGAAGTAATGGCCCACTTATTGCTGCCAGTTCTGAGTAGTTCCCACCAATCTTTGTTCCTATGCTCTGAGTAATGGTAGGGGTCACCTCGAAGGTGAAGTTGGTTTCTCTGAAATGTCAACAATACAACTTACATCTGCACAAGGTTGTTGCCTAGAAACAGGACCCACATCAAACTTTAGCTAGGGTGCATGCCTGAAATTTTCCATTTCATTCTTCACATAAATACTTCTGTCTCACTGTAATTTACTTTCATATGTGCTTAAATACTATTCCAACTTTATGTGAAAAGAATATGAGAGCCCAGTCATGTTGTTATGATCCTATGATCATCAGGGTCTGTGATTAATTACAGATAGTTGCAATATTATTGAAAAAAATGTGTTGTACCCAAGTCATTCATTCATGGGCATTGTTGAGGTAACCATTTTAAGAAGTCTGTTATTATTGAATTTAACAGTTTGTTACTGCCACTACAAATGACTGTTACCTTCAAATACCATGATCATCTACTCCCACATTCCACTCCATCATTTACTATCATTTCACCATACCTTTTTTTGATGCTACCTAAACTCAGAAATTGTTATGTAATCATAAAATCACTAAATACAGGCTGTAAAATGTATGATTTTAACTTTGGCCATCCAAAATGGAAAGGTATGATGAGGTTCTTGCGCTTGTGTTGCCGAGGATTAAGGTCTTTTAAGATGTGATGCTGTGTCATTGGTGACCAGTTTCCAGCATTTCATAGTATTGCTGAGCCCTCCTCTGAAAATGAAGGCATGATGATCTTTCAAAACATCAGGAGTTGCTCACCAAATGACACATTGTCACATCCCAGAAGACGTTAACCTTCTACATCAACTCTGTAGATTTTGGGATCGTTTTAACATGGTTTCATGCATTGTTTTATTGTGTTTAAATACCTGGTGTTGACACATGTTAAAATATTGCTTGTACCATATATTGAACCATGCCTCTTTAATCTGGGTGAATGGTGTCAAAGAGAGTATTTTTGCATGCTTTTGTTAAAAAAAATTGAGTTTTGTATGATGATGGATGCTACTTTATTTGTCAATTTAGGGTTAAGTAAGCCTCCTTAGGCAAGGCAAGAGATTACAGTGCATAAAGCCAAATTACATAATAGTTTACCTTGGAAAGAGCGAGTGGGGCACGTGCCTGACCGACACTCGTGTGGTAGCTTGTAGTCCAGTGTGTAGGGCCAGATTGGTACCTTGAGTGGCGGTATCCCAACTGAACTGTCATAGATGTATCCGAAATCTTCCAACACCTGTCAATAAATGCAAGATATGTGTAGTCACTTGACTTACGAATGTCATCCAGATGTCTGATACTAGGTATGAAAATTATTCATAATACTGAAAAAACAAAATGCACATTGTTGTTCCTTAGATATTTATATTATATTATAACACTGAGTATTCATACATGTTTTAGTCCACAAAAGATCATCATCAAGGAAACAAGCATCAAATAATACTGGAAACAAATTTTTATGCAGCAGTATTTATTTTTATGTAGTATAATATGATGCTTGTTTCCTTGACGATGATCCTTTGTGGATTGAAACATGTAAGAAATACTCAATGTTACAAATATCAAAGGAAGATCTTTGTGCATATTGTTGATTGAGAGTTATGAATTAGTTATTGGCAATGCATGGAACAGATAGCATAAAGTATGAAAAGTATATTTCTAAAATGTAATGGCTACATTGTCAGACTATAAATGGGTCGTATTATCAAAATTTGCTATGGCCAAGTTGTAGTTATGTTGGACTCCATTCTATATCTGAATTTTATTCCTTCAGCTTCATTATGTGAACATCTAAAAGATTATATGAAACACTGCAGCAGAATCCTTTTCTTTACAGTCTGAACACTTTTAGAATTGTCTTAAAAAACTGGGTTTTGGCACAGAAGGGTAACCTTAGAATCTTAAAACATATCATTCTTGTCCCTTTACCTGTGGTTTTCAAGATGACAGACTCAAAAAATATTTAGGGCATGGAAGTAAGTTTATTCATTGGCAAATGTGTGCACACCAGTGTGCAACATGAATATAAATCAGGGGTACACTTATTTCCCAAAAATCAAGAAGGCACACAAGCTGATTAATATGAAATCTATTAAGGAGCCACAAATATTACTTGCAACCATACAAAATGTAGTCCCCCGACTATCTAGCGCCCAGGATTTGTGCATTCCTGATACTGAGTCAGAAGCGGTTACATATTTGTGTGAGAAACATTCTCAGATGTAGCACAGCCTCTGTATTTTCCCACCTAAAAAATGGTAATCTTTCACATGCACAGAATGCTAGGCATGGTTATTATAAAGAAGTGGGCTTCATTGTGTCCGATGCAGCTGCAGCATTGTGTCCTCAAGAAGCAATTTTTAACATCTTACTTGAATTGTTCTATGTAGCAGCTGTCATAAACTGCAAAAATGCTGAACTGTGTGTCATATTGCATATATCCAACCATTTATCTTTTAACAAGGAAAAGTTACACCTAAATCAGCATCTCTGTTTCTTACTTGTAAATGTGTCAATGGTTATTAAAAATTACAAAATGATACAAAATTGGAGCCTTAACATATAGACCATACTGTGTCTGTAGGCAGAGTTATATGTTTTGACTGTACCTCGTACTGTGTGTTTCGTCCCGGTTTAAGGTATGGTGCTCTCATGCCAACAATGTCACTTTTTGATATGTTGGCAAACTGTCTGAGAATCTCGCGCATTCCAATCATCTCTCCTACCCATTCTTCATACCCCTTGTCTTGTAAACCTTGCTGCAGTCTTGAACAAGAAAACAAACCATTGTTAGGCCACATACTTCATGTTTTGGGGAAACATGAGAAACTGCATCCTTATCATCACAGTGGAGATACATAAGGTGGTGTCAGTACTCAGGTTAACCGTTTGTCAGAATTCTGACTTCAGCACCTGCTTCAAGTAGACAAGCGTAAACTGGGGGTATTTCAGCGATTTACTTTTTAATTTATGCTGCACTGAATTAGGGGAGTAGAACTGTAGTTCCATTCATTAGAACGTTGGCACAAGTTGAGACATGGGTGATCATATTCGTGTCCCAGTCCCTTTAACTCCATCAAAAAAGGCCAGTACCGGTTCTGGGGAGGAGGTATTGTGAACTAATATGGACACTGTGGAGAAACTCTTTGGCAACTGCCAAGATAATTGAACCCCTGATGCCATATATACAGGTGGTCCGCTGTATCCGCGGGTAATACGTTCCAAGACCAACCGCGGATAATACCGAACGCTATATATAACGTGACATTCGTGTAACATGCATATGTACGGTAAAGTTTAATTTTTAAATTACGCAGGTAAGACATTGTCAACATTAAATAAAGTAATAATAAAGTGTACTGTACACTACATTGTACATTTGCAGAGTACTTTCTTTCTGTCTCTCGTACTTATGAAAGTAAGGGATTCTGACGTTTTAGCCTAATCCTCAAGAGACGATTGAGCAATGAAAAAATACAGTACCTGTACTGTACAGTTTCAAGGGATGACAGAACAATAAAAATCATGCTTTTCCACCAAAGCGCTGCACAAGCAATGAAAACCCGTGTTATTGTTACACAGTTTACAACGAAAATCATACTACGTACCTGTACATAACCTGTAATAAGAAAATTTTATTTGTTAAAAAAAAGTTAGCTTATTGTGGGTATTCACCGACTTCTCGATTCTTTTTTGCTTTCTGAACATAAACACTGCGATAACGCTGCAACTAATTCGAACAGCGAGAATGCTAGAAGCAGAATGATGGCAAGTTTGCGGGGAAACGTGGGTACGGGGACAAAGGAAGACGAGTTTTGGGCTGCTGGTTTTCACCATGTTACGGACCGTTCTCGCTTGGCGCGCGTTTTTAACTTATGAACCGTTCATGTCTTTAATTTTCCAAATTTTCTTTCGGACCGCGGCCAACCGCGGATACTGAATCCGCTGATACGGCGGTCCACGTGTATTTACAAGTATCTTATGAGAAGTTTAGAAAACATACAAGATATTAAAAAAAATGGCATATTTGCAAAAATAATGCATTTATATTTTTGTATTGGTAACACTAATAGATTGAAAACGCTGTACATTTAATTTGAAAAGTTTAATTTCAGGTTATTTACTTTCGTTTTGTACACATAAAAGTATATGGGTCATGAGAGCAGATAGTTGAATATTTTTTGTGTGTAGCAGTGCACATGGAATAATGTAGCTGAAATGCAGATTTATGCAACAGATTTAGTGTAAAATTCTTGTCCCAAACTTTGTGAACATTTTTTAGTAAGTGGACATTCTGGAGGTAACAGGTTACACAGTTTTGGAGGATTTTATGCTTTTGTTCATGTTATGAAAGTTAATTCTTCATACACCTCAGTATATTTATTTTATCAAGTAAATGTTCTTGAGTTTAAAGTGTACCAAATCAGTTGTATTGGTATAATTATCAGTTGCCCTTATTGTGGCCTTATCTTACTGCATTTCACATTGTCACTATGGCAGCTGACAAGAAGCATGCGATGCAAGGAGTTCCTTGATATGATGTAAATGCTTTCCCACTTACGAAATTGTTTCTGTTGCAATCTCATGCCCATCATGTGCTAACTGCTGGATCATATTGTAGTTGCTGTATTCATGAGAAACGAAGAAGGTACCTCTTATGGGGCAGCCATTAGGATTTTTCCGTTCACTTGTGAAAACTCGTTGGTAATGATCAAAGTTGTTGAGATTGACAGCACCATCAAATGTCATCATTACTATCTGAGGAGTCTGAAATGCAACAAATTTCATAGTAATGTTTGTGTGCTTAAAACTTATGAATTATGAAGCTTGGTGATAGCAATGTGGCCTGTTGAAACCATTCCACATTTACATGTTTCTGGTAACACAACAATTAGTTTTTCAGCACAAAATGAGGTGCTTCTTTCAGTTTCATTTAATAGCAGTCATTCTCATAAAAATTCACTTCACTGAGAAAGTGATATCAAAATGTAACCCTGAAGGCATATTTTTGTGCAGCAGCAACTAACTTTGGAACAAAAACTTTGTTACTTGTAACACAAATCGTATAGCTATACTCTTTCTTTAACCTCGGCGCTAGATGGGGGTGGGTGGTACCTGCCACGACCCG
>Ga0209755_10004755_pt1 | contig 15867 bp, 14 predicted proteins | sample TergutCo191P1_FD_187301 | JGI IMG/M metagenome (GOLD analysis project Ga0209755, IMG submission 187301) | Cornitermes sp. P1 segment gut microbial communities from Petit-Saut dam, French Guiana - Co191P1 (SPAdes) (version 2) | ecosystem: Host-associated > Arthropoda: Insects > Digestive system... | reverse complement strand
AGTTTAGTGACAAAGAAAGTACCGTTTTTTTCTTGATGGGAAAGTACTTTTTTCCTTTCTGATATACTTTATCGAACCATTTAGGGTGAACTTTAGTTTTTTACCATACTTTTTTAATATTTTTACTTAAGGCACAAAAAAATAGCTGCACTTCCCGTAAAATTGCGGAAAAGCAGCTCTTTTTTTGTGCAATATTAGAGTTGACTCAGCCCGACAGATTGAGCAGGCATATCAATCAATGTCTTAAGCTCATCATCAAGTTTTGTAACTGTGAGCGTTGCACCCATCATTTCAAGAGAAGTGAAGTAATTGCCAACATATGAGCGATGAATCTTGATTCCTTTCTCATTAATAAGCTTATCAATTTCGTCATACAAAATGTATAACTCCATTATTGGCGTTGCTCCGAGACCTGAAACTAAAACAGCAACCTCGTCTCCTGCGCTAAAAGGCAAGTCAGGTAAAACGGAATCAACCATTTTTTTTGCAATTTCATCTGCAGGGCACAGCTTTTCTACAGAGACTCCGGGTTCTCCGTGATGACCTATTCCCACTTCCATCATACCTGTGGCAATAGAAAAATTCGGCTTGCCGACAGCAGGAATTGTACATGACGTGAGACCAACTCCAATGGAGCGGGTGCTATCTATAGCTTTTTGAGCTGTTGCTACTACCTCGTCGAGTGATGCGCCTGTAGATGCCTTTGCACCGCCAATCTTCCACATGATTATTTCTCCTGCGACACCGCGGCGATCCTCCCTCCGGTCGATTGGCGCAGAGGGTACATCGTCATTTGCAACTACTGTCTTTACCACAATCCCATCTTCCAGAGCCATTTCAATTGCCATCTTGACATTCATGTTATCTCCTGCATAGTTGCCATAAAGGCATGCCACACCGAGTCCGGAGTCAGCAGCTTTAAAGGCGTCGTAAAACGCGAGTGCCGGGGGCGACGAGAACACTTCACCAACAGCAACACTATCTACCATGTTTGCACCTATGTACCCAATGAAAGCAGGCTCATGTCCGGAACCGCCTCCGGTGACAACTCCGACTTTTCCGTCGATTGGAGCTTTTGAATATTTCAGCACCTGTGGGTTTTCTGTCTTTTCAACGAATGCGTGTTTCTTGACGAAGCCTTCGAGCATATCTTCGACAACATTATCCGGATTCTTGATAATTCGATTCATTTACCCTTACTCCTCCCCAAGCAACTCAACATCAATGTTTAACATTTCACAAACTATTTTAAGCTCATCCACTATATCACCGTAGACAGCATGGCAATGGTTGGCATCAAATTTATCAAGGAAAAGAGTATGGTCGAACGGAAGCTTTGCAAATACATGAGGCCATTGTTTGGTTGTCTCTGCCATCTTCTCATCAGGAAGTGTGACAAATTCAGTAGGAATAATTGTCATGCGGTATTTTCCTTTTGTTCTGTTTAAACGTGCAATAGTTGCTTGTCCGGGTTTTGTCATACAATTGACATGACACCCGCCTCCGGCATAAATATCAAGGCATGGGTACAATTGAACGTTTTTGAGGTTCTCGCGAAAATCATCGCTTCTGCCTGCGTACCACGTTGATTGTGAGCCGCAGTTGCAAAATACCATAACATTATATTCAGCATCAAAGTGCCTTACATCCATAAAGATTACAGGGTCGTCAGTGAGCAGTTTAAGAATTTGCATCGTTAGTGCGGCATCAGAATCAGCCTCACAAGCGTATACAACCGGCTCTTTCGGGCCGTCCCAGTCGTATGGGTCGTTCATAAATGCAGCAGCTATGCACTCTGTGCAATAGTTGCGACTCATTTCATAATGGCATTTTACGCCGACAAAGTCATAATTTTGCTCCTTTTGTATTCTTTTTATTGCCTCATAGTGGCGAATCTGCGTTTTGAGCTTTTCAGGTGTAAGCAATTTATTATCATAGTGAATTTTACCTATGTGGTCGCTCAACCACTTGAAGGCTTTTTCAACTTGTGCCTCCGGAATTTCTTCCGCAATGCGCACTATTTCTGACTGATCCATGTGGTCTATGTCCACGCCAAATTGTTCTTGCCAATCTTGCATACTAACGGTTGCACTGTACATTCCGAGACTTCTGCCGCCAATAAGTCCATATTTTTGACCATTTAGCCCGGAAACAACCTTTGCACATTTTGCAAAAGTTACCATCCGCTGAAGAACTGCTTTATCGCTGAAATCACCTGCGGCACGATAATGCTCAATCCCGAGATGATGCAACGCACCGCCCGCTGCAAGCATTGCAACCATTCCGGGCCAATCCGGATTTAGATTTGCTGCCAACAGGAACGGCCCTTTGCCGTTTTTTGCAGCAATAGCCGAGAAGTTTGGAAAGGCGAACACACCATACGAAAAAATTGTGCCGTCCACACCAAGGCTTTTAAGCCGCTCTGCTTCTTCTTTTGCAGTTTTTACCGAGCAAACCAGGTTTTCAGCTGTAACCACGTCTACTCTCCCATCTTTTATGAGTGCTTCAACAATAACATCAACCTGTTTTTGCACGATATCTTTGAGCTGTTCGTGTACTTCTAAATCCCCATCGGAAAAACCTATAATTCCCAGTAATGGTTTTCTTGACATATTTGTATACCTCCAAAAATACTTATTTTAGTGAGCTGAAGCTCTTTGATTCAAGATTGCGCATTTGTATTACTTTAGGTTCAGATGAACCACCTTCAAATAACGAGGAAAGCCATGCTTCAACAACCAATTTTGCGAGCTCTGAACCTATTACGCGTTCACCCATGGTCAAAATGTTGCCGTCATTGCTCTTGGCGAGTCGTTGGGCACTAAAAACGTCGTGACACAACCCTGCGTACACTCCCTGAACCTTGTTTGCGACCATTGCCATCCCTATTCCCGTGCCACAAATCAGTATGCCGCGGTCGAAATCTTTTTGCCTGATTCTCTGTGCCAAGTTATAACCTATTTCCGGATAGAGTGCTGTGCCGTCCTTTGAAAAAGCAATATCTGTTACGTCATAGTCTTTTGACAGCAAATGCTTATATATAATTTCTTTAAGATTAACAGCTGCGTCGTCTGCATCAATTGCAATTCGCATTTTCATACCTCAATATTTATTTCGCAAGCTGCATCATGGTTTTTGCCATAGTCACCAACAACAGCTTGCACGAAGCAGCACCGGCATCGTATACGCCTTTTGACCGTTCACCAAGTCTGCTCGCTCTGCCTATTTTTGCTACCATGTCTTTAGTGCTTTCAAATCCGGCGTTGGCTGATTCACACATTCTCTCAAGCGCATGCTTTAAATCAGCTCCTTCCGAGACTGCATTGCTGTAAGCTGACTGCGCAGGAACAAGCACGTCCATTAATGTTTTATCCCCGGGTTTTGCCGTAGTAATTTTTTCAATGGATTTAAGTGCATTTGAAAGCATAACTTCAACTACTTTGACATCAATTTGCTCATAATCAGCAGATGCTTTTGCCATGGCACTAAAAATTGTGCCGTAAAGCGGACCCATAGAACCGCCTATTTTTGTGAGAAGCGTTTTGCTCAAGAGAGCAAACGCCGCACTCATATCACTACACTCGGAAAGTTGTTCCCCTACGATTGAAAAGCCTTTATTCATATTGATGCCGTGGTCGCCATCTCCAATCTCGCCGTCAATTTCGCTAAGAAACTCTTTGTTTGATTTAACTGCTGCAATCATATTTTGAACAATTTCAACTCCGGCACTGTTTGAAAATTCCATAATCAACTACCAACAGTTACCAGTCCGGCAATCGCATCTTCAATTACAGATTTATCTATGCTAAATCCGGCTCTTTGTGCTGCCAGCATCAATGCACCGGCAACGGGTGCGAATTCAAGGCATATGTAGTCAACTGACCGAGCACCGAGTCTATCACTGATGCGCTCACTGATAAACTCTTGAAGCAGCTTAACTTTTTGTTTTACAAAAACCGACCCTAAAAGCACTACGTGCAGTGTGCGGTCTGCCGGAAAATCGAGTTCCAGAGCGAGGTGTGCTATAGCATCTGCATATTGAAGTGCGGATTCTTTGATTATACCCAGAGCAACGGCGTCTCCGCGTGCTGCAGCCTCAAACACAACGCTGTTAACCGCCAAGTTATTAAGTAAACTGCCATCTTGGCTGGAATTTATTATGACCTCGTGAAAGTCTTCCTTGTTTGTTACGCCGACTGCTTCAAACAGCATATTTCGCATAATTGTCGGCGTGCCGAGTCTGAATAATTCGTTGTACGCTGCACCTATGGCGTGTGCGCCGTACCAGATACCACCGCCCCGGTCATCGGTATACTCTCCAAAGCCGCATATGTGAACTTCAGCACCACTGTAATCTATTGCGGCGACTTTATACCCTGTGCCGTTTATTGCGCAAATGCCGGAGCACTCCGGGCAACCTGCGGCAATACCTAGAAAAGCATCGTTGCAAACCAGAAAATTTTCAAATCCGATGCTGCGCATCATATCGGATATTAAAACCTGCTGCTGTGCAGTGTCTACTCCCGCCATTCCGAATACACTGTACTTGATTTCATCAATAGAAATATTCATTTCTTTCAGAGCGGGAGGTATAAATTTACCGAGATGCTCTTTAAGCTCCTCGTATGATCCCTTCATTAAATCGTGATTTAGACACCCGTATGTGGATTTGCCTACACACTTGCCGCTTGAATCAATCAGCACCAGATGGCTTTTTGTAGCACCACCGTCAAGACCTAGAACGTACTTACTCATATGTAAATCCTCCTACTAAAAAAAGTTTGGTAAATATTCTTTATTTGCATTTAACATTTCATCGAGCATAGGCACTGCCTTAGTCATATCCCCGACCAATGGATGCGCCATGAGTGCGGCAAGTGCCACGCTTCGATCACCCTCCAAAGCAGCACGAACTGTAAGCTTTTCATAAGCTTTGACTGCTCGCATCAACCCGACGACGTATTCGTTGTATACGCTTACACTTTGCGGTGTTATGCCATCTTTTCCGAGCTTACACAGTACCTCGACAACATCATCGTCGTCCATGAAAGGTATTGCACCATTGTTTTTTGCCGCCACAACATGCAAGTCTTTTTTGTCACACACAATAGACTCCGCAGCAGATACCGCAGCTGTCGCATACAATGCACCTCCGCGTTGTGCGAGTTCCGCCGGTTTTTCTCTCAAATCGGGGTTGGAGTAATCTTTGCGCAATTTATCTTCTATTTCTACACAAACCTCGCCCCGGGTTTTTTCTGCACACAGACATTTTTGTACCTGTTCGTTACGGGTATAATAATAGTTGAGGTATGAAGATGGGATATAAGGTATAGCCCGTAACAACACAGGATTCATATCCGCTATAGCAATATTTTTATTTGTATTTTCGATTTTTTCGCCAAGTGCAGCAGCGATGTTCTCAGTCTCGCCGTGCTTAATTACACTGGTAATCCAACTTAGGTGGTTAAGTCCGACATATTCATAGTTAAAATCATATGATCCGAGGACATCTGCAATTCCTTTTACCATATTAATTGAGCAATTGCACAGACCTACCATTTTTGCATTTGTATTGTTGAGCACCGCTTCCGCTATGATGCCGGATGGGTTTGAAAAGTTTATTAGCCAAGCGTCTTTAGCAGACAGGCGTTTCATCTCTGCAACAAAATCCATGATTACCGGCACTGTACGCAATGCCTGCATGAAACCTCCCGCACCTGTTGTTTCTTGTCCCAGCAAACCATATTTCAGCGGAATTTTCTCGTCGCGAATTCTTCCTGCCATTTTACCCGGTCGTACTTGAGCAAAAACAAACGATGCGCCATCCAAGGCAAAACTTAAATCTTCCGTAAGAATCACGTCTCCGCGAAAGTTGCTTTCAATCAATTGTCGCTTTGCTAATCCGCCGACTACCTCAAGATTGTACTTATCCACATCCATAAGGACAATACTGTCAAATTGAAGGTTTTCAGCTCGCTCGATGAACCCCTCAATCAATTCCGGAGTATACGTACTCCCTGCGCCAATAATTGCTGCTTTTTTCATAGTAATAACCATTCCTTTCGAAAATTTTCGGGTACAAAATGACTCATGCGAGTAATGGCCATCTTGTGCATAATTTGCAGTTCCCCGGAGTCAGAACGGGAACATCTTGTCAATCTCATCTTTTGTTGGAATTCGGCACGACAAAGCTATTTCAAATGCTTCTGCATACTTTATGGCACTTCCTTTTTTGTGACCGTATTTTTGTATTAGCTCCTTGCGGTAAATGTTTGCTATATTTTCAAAAAACGGATACATTTGAGTTTTGGCATACCAATCTCTTTTTTCACTTCCGCTCATATCCGCTACTTCTCCATAGCAATAGCTTGAATTTATGCAAGCATCGCTTGAGTAATAAGCGTATTCTCCGTTGTTTGTGAGTTTAGGTATCCACTCATATGCCATACTTTCGTGTGCAATTGCCGCATCAACAATTTGTTCAATTACATCATCGACAGAAACAACAATATCAGCACGAAAAGGTACAGGGTGTTTAACGTTATCCCATTTATATAGAAGTATCGGAGTTTTTTTTAGAGGTGGGGTAAGCATTGCATGATTTGGTAAAATCGCCATCGTACATGCGTCGGTGACAAGTTGCCCTGTAGTGCGGCAATCAGCGTTGTACTCGCAGCCCCTGGACGTAATGACAATGTCTGCGCCGAATTTTCTTATTTCTTCGAGGCATTTCGTCCTAAGCTCTAATGTGTACATTATTTCGCAGTCATGCACATTCCAAACTTCGGACGGAGTGCCGATTATATCGCCGCATTTAATCATTTCTTCCTTGCGGAGTCTTGCAAGTTCACCACCGGATGCCGTAAAACTGCCGACATCACCGGTGGCAATGCTTGTGAATTTTGTTTTCTCGGAAAGTTTGTTCCACTTTGCAAAAGTTCCGCTGCCGCCAATTACAAAATTATCACCGTGGGCTGCGATTAAAAGAGCGTTAATCGACATAAGAAAACCGCCTTTAAATTAGTAATTAAAATGGGAATATCTTGGCGAGTTCATCTTCTGTTGGCATTCGGCACGCCTTGCTTATTTCAAATGCTTCAGCATATTTTACAGCATTACCTTTAACAGGCCCGTATTTCTCTATGAGTTCGTTGCGGTGGACATTTGCTATGTTTTCAAAGTATGGATATATTTGAGTTGTGGCATACCAGTTCCTTTTTTCACTTTCATTCATTGCAGATACTTCGTCATAGCAATCGTTGAATATAGCGGCCCACCCAAATGCCATGCTTTCGTGTGCTACCGCTGCATCAACAAGTTGATCAATTACATCGTCAACTGAAACCACGATATCAGCCTTGAAAGGAACAGGGTGCGGAACATTATCCCACTTAAATAGTAGAATCGGTGTTTTTTTGAGTGCCGGAGTGAGCATTACATGGTTAGGCAAAATTGCCATCGTACACGCGTCGGCAGCAAGTTGTCCGGCAAAACGGCAATCCGGATTATAGTCATACCCTCGGGTTGTGACTACGATGTCTGCACCAAAATTTCTTATTTCTTCAATACATTTCATCCTAAGCTCTAATGTATACATCACTTCGCAGTCATGCACATTCCAAACTTCAGATGGCGTGCCGATTATATCGCCACATTTAATCATCTCGTCTTTACGGAGTCTTGCAAGTTCGCCGCCGGAAGCCGTAAAGCTACCGACATCTCCAACTGCCATACAAGTAAATTTTGTTTTCCTTGATAGTTTGTTCCATTTTGAAAAAGTTCCGCCACCGCCAAATACAAAGTCATCACCGTGAGCTGCGATTAAAAGAGCGTTAAAAGACATAAATAATCCACCTTTCTGTTGCTAAATTACTAGCTTTTATATTATCTTCAAAGTCATATAAGGTGCATAAACCTTAGTTGTAAGAAGAGTTTAAAGCGAATTGTAATGTGAAAACTACTCAAAAACTTCTTGACTTTAAAAATGAAACAGGATATAATGCACTAAATATCATATATAATATAGTTTGTTCATATATGAATATACCACAGATTTTTGCGAAGGTCAACCCTATAAAATTTTCCCGGCATATTAACTTATGTCGTGAAAATAAATATTTTTGGAGGATGAAAAAATGCTTAAAAAAATCATCGCAATTCTAGTGATAAGTACCCTGGCAGTAACACTTATGGCATGTGGAAACGACGAAGCGGATGCCCCTGCAGCAGAAGGTGGTCTATCAGGGACAATAACCGTAGGTACAATTCAAGCCGAGCCTTTTAATACTGCTTGGAAAGCAGCGTTCGATGAGTTCACCTATCAAACAGGAGTCGTAGTCAATTATGATTTTGTGCCATGGGTAATGGTAAGAGAGAGACAAACTCTTGAACTTGCCAGTGGAGCAGGTAACTACGATGTTGTTTATGCACATCCGCTCTGGTGGCGTGAATTTGCATCATTGGGTTACCTTGTGCCGATTGATGAATACACCACTCCTGAAGTCAGAGCGACATTTGTTCCGTCACTTCTGGAAATGTGGAGAGCAGAAGATGGCATTATCTATGGTTTACCGTGTTGGATTACCAGCATAATGATTGCATATAGAACTGATTTATTTGAAGAAGCAGGTCTATCTACACCTCAATCATTTGCCGATTTAATGCACGCTGCAGAAGTACTAACAGTTGGAGATAGAGCGGGAATAGTATTTCCCGGACTGAATGCCGCAGGATTAGCAGGTAGCTATGTGACGGCACTTCTGGCAAATGACGGATGGCCGGTTGACGATAACAACAATCCTACTATGGATTCACCGCAAGCGCTGGAAACAATGAGGCTGTTTGAAACCCTCGGTCGTTTTACACCACCGGGAATTGCAAACTTCCACTGGGAAGAAGCTAGTGCTGCGGGAATGGGAGACAGAGCAGCTATGGTTGTTATGATTACAGCCAGAATCGCTGAACTCAATGATCCGGCACAAAGCCTTACTGCCGGAAACTGGGATTTCGTGGCATTCAGAAATGTCCAAAGTGCTGCTGCGATTGACAGTTGGATTTGGGCGGTTACATCAGATTCAAGAAATAAAGAAGCTGCCGGAGCTCTGGTAAAGCATTTGTCAGGAACCGAAGCACAAATTATGATGAGTGCGATTAATAGAGGCCTTGCTGGCGGCACCATTGAATTTTTTGAGCATCCTCAAGCGGCTGTAAACTTGCCTTTCCTTCCTGCAATGAATACTGCGGTAATGGAAGCATCAAGAGGAATGCCCGACTGGGAAACTTGGGCATCAGAACTTGATGCGCTCGAAATCAACATGCAAAGGATGTTCCTTGGCGAATTGACACCGGAAGAAGTTGTTGATATCGTACAGAGCGTAATGGTTGAAAACAGGAGATAAAAATACCTAAGATTATTACTATAAGCCTAAACAGGCTTATAGTAATAATCACACTTCTTTTGGAGGATAGTACTGAAATGAGAAAGACAATAACCCTTGCATCGGCAGACCGCAGACTGGGGTACATTTTTTTGTTTCCAGCATTAATCTTTATACTCGTGTTTGTAGGTATACCAATAGCTTACACGTTGTACATGAGTCTTTATGAGTGGTCTATTTTTGATTTAGGGCGCAACAGAAATTTTATTGGTCTTGGTAATTATGCAAGGCTGATAAGTGACCCTGTTTTTGTGGATGTAATAGTAAACACCTTTTCACTGGTCATAGTTTGCCTCATAATCGAAATGACTCTTGGATTTCTTATTGCAATTTGCCTTTGGAATATAAAGCGTAAACTGAAAGCAGTACACGGATTTATATTGTTACCAATGATTACTGCACCTGTTGTTGTGGCACTTATTTGGCGATATATATATGACCCTGTATTTGGGCTGCTTAATTGGGTGACAGGAAGTCTGGGGCTGGGAACTCACGCATGGCTTGGCGATGCGAATTTAGCGTTGCCCAGCATCATGGTTGTTGATATTTGGCAAATGACATCATTTGTCGTGCTTATTATGTATGCCGGACTTACGGTTGTACCACCGGAAAATGTTGAAGCTGCAATGATTGACGGAGCTTCTTACTGGCAAAAGATTCGTTACGTTGTGTTCCCGTTTATTTCTCCTTTGTTTATTTTAGTTATGATGATTCGCACTATGGATTTACTTAGGATATTTGACATGGTATTACCTCTCACTCGCGGAGGTCCCGGCTCTGCTACGGAAACATTTGCAACTTATGTTTACAGAATCGGGTTTCGCAATATGGATATGGGTTATGCCTCGGCTCTCTCTATGGCAATTCTGTTCGGGATACTTATAATAAGTGCAGGATTCATTAAGCTGATGAGCCGCAGAAGCGATTAGGAAGAAAAGAGAGGTGTGCTAAGTTGTTAGTTAGGAAACGAGTTTCAATAATATCTTACTTTGTAGTATTTTTATTTGTTGTGTGGATTTCTGTGCCACTCTTGCTTGTAATTGTGCAGTCAATAAGACCGACACTATATAAGTTCACTTTTCCGCCTACATTTGTTTTTGAACCTACTTTTGAACATTTTCGAGACGTAATGACAGATAATGTTCTTCATTTTTTGAGAAACAGTTTTATCATCGCCTTTTCGGCTACTGCTATATGCCTGACTTTGGGTTCTATGTGTGCATATGCGTTATCGCGACTTAATGTTCCGCGACGACATTTTTGGGCACTTCTGATTCTGATAACAAGGATGGTTCCCATAAGTGCTTTGATGATTCCGATTTATGTAATAATGGGGACGTTTGGTCTGCTAAACACTCACTTTGCAGTCATTCTGACTCACGCAACTTTGAACTTGCCCTTCACCATTTGGATGATGCGCAGCTTTTTTGACGATATCCCTGTGGAATTAGAGCAAGCAGCTATGATAGATGGCTGCTCAAGATTAAGGGCGTTTTTGGAAGTTTCTTTGCCCCTAAGTGCGGCAGGTCTTGCTGCAACAGGGATTTTAACAATAATCTTCTCATGGAATGAATTTATGTTCGCATTAATTTTGACCGATGCTGCTACAAGAACAATACCGGTTTGGATTTCAGGTTTCATTGCCCTAGTATCTATCAACTGGGGAGGTAGTTCTGCGGCAACGATAATAGCCCTGGCACCAATCTTTATTGCAGGAATTACTGTGCAGAAGTATTTAGTCAGAGGTTTGACCATGGGTGCAGTAAAAGGATGATTACGCTTAATGATAGTAAAAATGATAGTTACCGACCTTGACGGAACGCTGCTACGCAGCGACAAGACAATATCCGAGCAGTTGACAGCTACACTGATGAAGTGTCGCGAAAGGGGAATAAAAACAGTATATGCAACAGCCAGAGGACACAGTGCTAAAGTTCTTGTGCCTTCCGAGTTGTTCGATGGCTTTGTTCGCAATAATGGTGCAACAGGATATATCGGCGATGTATCGATTTATAGCAAACTTATACCTGCGGCTAAGGCTCGTGAACTATTACTCACAGTGCATAATGCCGGTGCGAAAATTGTGGCGGAGTGTGACGGCACGCATTACGGAAACTTTGATGTCTTGGAAAAATGGCCGGCGGAAACACATTACGAAGCAGCAGATTTTGAGAAACTCGATTTGGATATTGAGAAAATATATTCATTGGTAGAGAACAGGGAAACCGTGGAGCTTATAAAAAAGCATATGCCTGATGGTTCGTATCTATATATCAGTCATGACAATGTTGCCATGATTATGCACGAAGAAGCAACGAAAGCAAAGGCAGTAGCAGCTATTGCAGAATATTGGGGAATACCGCAAGAGTCACTGGTCGCGTTTGGTGACGATACAAATGATGTAAAATTATTGAAATATTGCGGTATTGGAGTTGCTATGGGTAATGGGTTGGATGCGGTAAAAGCTGTCGCCGACCAAGTTTGTGATACAAATGACAACGAAGGCATAACGAAATGGATTCAAGAAAATGTGTTATCTTGATTTTGACTATGGTCAATGGTATAATAAAGTGAAATTTTAGTATATATGGAGTATAAAGTGAGTGATAATAATTCAATGGCAAACTTCCCTCCCGCAGTAGTGCGAGCCTTGGAAATCCTTGAGTTGTTAGCCGAAAATTCGTCAGCCCTTTCACAGAAAGAAATTGTTGATATAGCTAAAATCCCACACGCATCCGCCTATCGCATTATTAAGTGTTTAGAGCATTATGGCTACATTCGCGAGAGTTTATCGCAAAGAGGGCGGTACAAGCCGGGATATAGACTTGCCATGATATCTAAGATGGCTTTTGACGGAGCAGAGCTAATTTCTGCGGCTATGCCTTATATGAAAGAGTTGGCACACCGGACAAAACAGGCGTGCCAACTTTGTGTACTCGATGATTGCTACGTCGTTACTCTTGACCAGGCTCTGCCTGTTGAAGCAATTACTATTATTGCGAAGTTGGGTGAGGCTGTTGCAGTAAATGCGAGTGCTTCAGGTAAAATTCTTATGGCATTATTGCCAATACACAAGCGCCATGAACTTCTCGAAAGAAGTTGGCATATGTGTAAAAAGAACACTGATTACACACTTATAGACAAGGATATTTTTTTGTCGCACTTGGAAAGTACTGCCCAAAATATGTATGGTACAGATTTTGAGGAATTTGCATTGGGAATTGGCTGTCTTGCTGTTCCGATTTACAATTATGAAAACAATCCAATAGCTGCTTTGGGATTCACAGGCAATATTGAAAGCTATCGTGACGAGCGGACATTTAACGACATGTTATGTGAGTTGCGCGATGCAAGCAACAAAATAAGAGAGCGCCTGTATCCATCCCGCTAGGGTCGGTGATGAAAACTGCAATTCGCCTTGCAAAATTGTCATTCTCTTGTTATAATCACTTCTATCAAATATCGGAGAATGAAGAAAATGCAAGAACTAAGCAAAGTATACGACCCTAAGCAGGTGGAAGACAGAATATATAAGATGTGGGAGGACGGCGGTTATTTCACGGGTCGCATTGACCATGAGAAAAAACCGTTTACTATCGTTATCCCACCGCCGAACGTGACGGGGCAATTGCACCTTGGTCACGCTTTTGATAATACTGTTCAGGACATACTTATCAGATATAAGCGAATGCAAGGTTATGCTGCGCTGTGGATACCCGGTACAGACCATGCGGGCATTGCGACTCAAGTCAGAGTTGAAAAAGAACTGCGTGAAAAAGAAGGTCTGACTCGGCATGACCTCGGGCGTGAGAAGTTTCTTGAGCGCGTTTGGGATTGGAAACATATGTACGGCAGCCGTATTATTGAACAACTGAAAAAACTCGGCAGCTCTTGTGACTGGAGCCGCGAGCGTTTTACTATGGACGAAGGTTGCTCAAAGGCAGTGCGTGAGGTTTTTGTGAGCCTTTATGAAAAAGGACTGATTTATAAAGGCCTGCGAATAATAAACTGGTGTCCTTCCTGTACCACAGCACTTTCAGACGCCGAAGTGGAGCATGAGGAACGCGAGGGAGCATTATATCATCTCAGATACCCCGTAAAAGGTTCAGACGAATCGCTAGTGGTTGCAACGACTCGCCCTGAAACTATGCTCGGAGATACGGGCGTTGCAGTAAACCCGAAAGATAAGAGATACAAGCATTTAGTCGGGAAAAAAGTGCTTTTGCCGCTTGTGGACAGGGAAATCCCCATCGTTGCGGATGAGTTTGTTGACATGGAGTTTGGCACAGGTTGCGTAAAAGTAACGCCGTGCCACGACCCGAATGACTTTGAAATCGGTGAGCGGCATAACTTGGAGCAAAAACTTATACTCGATGAGAGCGCGAAAATCATAAACTGCGGCAAATATGACGGTCTGGACAGATATCAGGCCCGCAAAAAAGTTATTGCAGATTTTGAGGAGCTTGGGCTTTTTGTTAAAACGCAAGACCATAAAATGAATATAGGATCTTGCCACCGCTGTAATACCACCGTTGAGCCTGTTGCGTCGGAGCAATGGTTTGTAAAGATGAAGCCGCTTGCTGCCCCGGCGATAGAGGTTGTTAAAAATGATACAATTAAAATAGTACCCGACCGTTTTACAAAGGTGTATACGCATTGGATGGAAAATGTGCGCGATTGGTGCATTTCACGTCAGCTTTGGTGGGGTCATAGAATCCCCGCATGGTACTGCGGTTGCGGTTATGTCACGGTTGACCGTAAAGACCCCGATAAATGCGGAAAGTGCGGGTCTGCCGATATAAAGCGCGATGAAGATGTGCTGGACACTTGGTTTTCGTCTGCGTTATGGCCTTTTTCCACGCTCGGTTGGCCTGAGAAAACACCTGATTTAGAATATTTCTACCCGACTGACGTTCTCAGCTGCGGGACTGATATTCTGTTTTTCTGGGTGGCGCGAATGATATTTTCGGGTCTGGAGTTTATGGGGAAAGCACCGTTTCACACCGTTGCCATACACGGCATGATTCGCGATAATCAGGGGCGTATTATGAGCAAATCGCTTGGCAATGGCATTGACCCCATTGAGGTTATTGAGCAGTACGGCGCAGATGCGCTACGTTTTAACATAATTACGGGAAACAGCCCCGGCAATGATATGCGTTTTTATCCCGAAAAATGCGAGGCAATGCGTAATTTTGCGAATAAAATCTGGAACGCCAGCCGATTCGTTATGATGAATCTGGGCGCAGCAGGACAGGGGGACGGTCTGAGACATGGGGACGGTTCATCTGTCCTCGGTTCTGAGAATATGCCTTTGCAGCAAAGCAAGACAGAGGGACTGTCCCCCTGTCTTGCACAGCAAAACAAGACAGATGAATCCCCATGTCTTGAGCTTGAGGATAAATGGATACTATCGAAGTTAAACACCTTGGCAAAAGAAGTCACGGAAAACCTTGACAAATACGAACTTGGCATAGCTGCTTCAAAAATTTATGATTTCATCTGGGATGATTTCTGCGATTGGTATATCGAGATAACAAAACCAAGGCTGGGAAGACAGGGGGACGGTTCATCTGTCTTATCTGTTACCGGGTCTGATGATATGGCTTTACAGCAAAATAAGACAGATGAACCGTCCCCCTGTCTTGTATATGTCCTGACCGAAATCCTGACAATACTGCACCCGTTCATGCCGTTTATCACGGAGGAAATTTACGGATCTTTGCCCACGTCGGGAGAAACACCGCTTATGGTGCGCAAGTATACGGAGTATACGGAAAAGCTGAATTTCAAAGAGGAAGAAGCGGATTTTGAATCTATTATAGATGCAATTCGCGCCGTTCGTTCACGCAGAGCGGAGATGAATGTACCGCCGTCTAAAAAATCCACTCTTACAATAGTTACCGAGCGCCCAGAGGTGTTTCGGGCGGGTAGCGTCTATATAGGAAGGCTCGCTTACGCAAGCGATGTAATAATCACGAGCGAGGCGCCGAGCGACACCACAGGTCTGGTGACCGCAACGACTAACGATGCAAGGCTTTACATGCCGCTTTCTGACCTTGTGGACTTCGCAAAAGAGAGGGAGCGAATAGAGCGAGAAATAACAAAAGCCACGGCAGACAAGGAAAAAGTCGAGCAAAAGCTAAATAACGAAAAATTCACTTCGAAGGCTCCGGAGAACATAATAAACGCGGAAAAAGAGAAGCTAGAAAAGCTGAATTCTCTACTGGGCAACCTGCACGAGAGTCTAAAACCACTCGTCTAACATCGCAGCTGATGAGCAAACAGCCTATATTTAACATCTAAACAATAAATCAAAATAAAAATCGGAGGACAAAACATTGACAACAAAAAAACTTATGGAGATTGCTTTAAAAGAAGCAAAACTCAAGGACATGCCTGATGATTGCGGAATTATGGTAGAAGGCAA
>Ga0209755_10004754_pt1 | contig 15868 bp, 8 predicted proteins | sample TergutCo191P1_FD_187301 | JGI IMG/M metagenome (GOLD analysis project Ga0209755, IMG submission 187301) | Cornitermes sp. P1 segment gut microbial communities from Petit-Saut dam, French Guiana - Co191P1 (SPAdes) (version 2) | ecosystem: Host-associated > Arthropoda: Insects > Digestive system >... | reverse complement strand
ATCTGGAGGAGGTGATGTCTCTTCTCTCATGGCATGACTTCGCACTAGCAGCTTTACCTTGGTATGTGACTGTTACATACAATGAAAGTGTAAATGATTATGGAGAATGTCTGTGTTGGGGGGGGGTTTGAAGAGACAGAACAGGATTACGAATTAACTGCCATGTGGCCTGTTAAGAAAAACCTGTCAGTCCATTGCACATTAACAGTAATTCTTGGATCACAAGAATGTGAATGTCAAAGCAACATTTAATTCCTGCAAATAAGATATTGTTTTTAAATTAAAAACCAATTTGTGGCTGCAACATTAATTTCAAATTAGTTTCATTGTTATGGTAATTTCATAAATGAAATCTGGTACTAGTGTGTTCAGTATATTAACTGGAACATTTCAGTCCATGAGAAGAAAAATGTTAGCTCAAATGTTTAGCCTTTAGTGGTTTTGATATGGTACAGACAAGATCACAAGCATGTTGCTTGTGCAACACTGTGAACATGCATGTATGTGCCAGATGACTTGCATGTAGAGTTAAGCAGCCTTTTGCTACATCATTTAAATTCACTCTAACCTACTGCCATTATTCATGCTACTTTAAATATCCATAAGATTATGTGTTACGGAATGGTAAGCATCACAGCAGAAATTTATGTTCCTGTATTTGAGCATGTTAGGCACAGCAAACAGTTACGAAAACCATCAAATTTCTGTTGACATCTACATAATACTCTTCCCCATACGAAGAAGCACTAATGTATCTGAGATTTATCACTTGTTGAGTGGTTAATTCTACCATGAATATGAACTCCATTTTTCCTAAGTCAGGAACAATAATGTTGCCAGGGTTCATGACCTGACAAGTGGAAATAGCAGGATTTATGTGTTGAAGTTGTCCCATGGACTGAACTAACAAACAGTAATGCAGAATCTTTAACTACAACACCCCCACAATATGTCATATACTATTCATATAATGAAACCAACAAATGCATTAATGTAAAATTATATTTTAAAATACATGGAATAACATTGAAATTGTCAATGCCCAACAGGAAAAGGATACATACACCATTACAAGGTTGTGTGTAAAAGTATAATTTGAACATTAATGTATCTGTTGGTTTCATTGTATTAACTATTTATTAAAGCACAGACATTAATAACATTATGAATGTTATATACTGTTCCACAATATGTCATACACTGTACACACAAAGTATTATGAACTAGAGCAGGGTTTCCCAAAACTTTTTGCTCGTAGATCCCTTCTGGCTTTGAAAAATAACCACAGTTCTTCACATCCTTGCTCACATAAATACACAGTGTCTGGATGATAGCTATCCAAAATTAAAAATATTTATCTCAGAGCTGATTTTAGAGATCTACAAATACATACCAGCAGCATATATAACAATATAATGCATGATTTGGCCTTAAGTAAAATAACTGCCACTCACTGCTCCGGGGTTACAAGATGTTTCATAATTACATGTGCTGTCTGACGCAAAGAAGATGTACAACTGTTATACAAAATAAATATATCACCAATTATTAAAGAAGTGCCACAAGTATTTATAGCAATACATTAATCCTTTAATTAAAAAATAAGTAAACTTCAAAGTAGGATTACAGAAATTAATATCCACAGATCCAATGGGAATTGGTTGCTGATCCCTTGGGATCCATGGTATACAATTGGGAATCACTGCTCTAGAAGGATGAGGGGTGTTTTCTTGCTGCCATCACATAGCAGCTGTACACGTCTCACGAATACAAGACGGTGTCATGCCAATTGCATAGGCTGAAATTGTCCCCACATAAACTACCACTTTTGTGGAAAGGACATGCAACAGCAATGGTGAAAATGTGGAGCACAAATGAATGCAAATCAGAATCCACACCACTACTGGGCTACTAGACACTGCATCAAATAAAAGACAAGGACTACACAAACCACAGACTGCTTTATCAGACCACAATCTGTCTGAAACTAAATTCGGAGCTCAGACTGGAGTCATTAAGTCATTATAACTTTGTACCTAATCAAAAGAAGCCATTTACTGACAGTTCCACTGAACACCAAGATATCAAGGCTTAGAGGGACACACAGATATTCAATGCTTTGCATTGTAGCCTTCAGTCCCAGGTGGTAGTGAATGCTCAGCTTCAGTGACCTAGCCACCTTACTCTGGCTACCACTGGATAAGTGGCTGAATTGGCACCAGAATTGATCTGGATGTGGTGGTGAGTACAAAATTCTCCATGTCACAATCAGGAATTAAACCCTGGTTCCCCAGCCTATGGGTAGTCACTTAACAGCCTGAGTGGCCTTCCATAAATCCAACCCCTTGTCCGCACATCGGGGTATCGTGGACTTGTACTCTGCTCTACCCTGGGTCACGTGGGAGATGGTAACAGTTGTGGAGGGCATACCCTGATGAGGGTTGCTACGACACAGGCTGGCTAACGGGGCTCTGGTCTACCCAAGCCAAGGTGGAAGGTATCGTGCTGAAGGCTGCATGGCACTGGGGTAGAGAATGTAGTGTCTTAAACAATCCCCTTGGGGAACCAGGCCACACCCCATTGCACGTAGGCCTTCCATCTATGTGGGGTTCTGTGGATGGTGACCAAATGTTTTTTCCTGTCTTTTGGGGACTCTGACAGATATAAATGAATGAATAAACCACTGGTTATGGAGATGAAGCTTCTCTCTCCAAAGGGACCCTGATGGGGAATGTGGAGGGGGGGGGCTCATTTACTGGGGACTTTGAGGGAAAGGTATAGAAGGAAAATTCTGAAGATGGGCGCCTCTTGCCATAGGGACTGGTTGGGGAACCCAGGGAGTCCACTGCTGGGTTTTAAGAGATAGCTGGAGGGTTCTGGAAAGGGATCATCTCTCTCTCTCTCTCTCTGTGAGAGCTGTTAAGGGGGCTCCTTTCTGGGGATCCAGAAGGATATGGGGAGGGCTCAGGCGACAGACATTACCCTATGGGGGAGTAATGTCTGTAAGTCTGTAATAGTTGTAAGGGAGCTCTGGAAACAGGGCATCTCTCTCTATGGGAGCTCTGTTAGGGGAACCTGGAGGAAGGACTCCTTTGCTAGGGGCCCTGAAGGTTATGAAAGGAAAAATCTGGGGATGGGCATCCCTCTTTATAGGGGCTCATTTGGGTAACCTGGATTGGGATCATCTACTGGGGACTTTGAGGTATGGTTGAAAGGGGCTCTGGAAGTGGGGTGCCTCTCTCTGTGGGAGCTCTGTGAAGGGAATCTGGAGGGAGGGCCCCCTTGCTGGGGACCCTGAAGGATATGTAGGAAAGGCTCTGGAGACAGGCATCTCTTTCCATAGGGGCCCAGTTTGGGGAACCTGGAGGAGGGCTCATTTATCAGGGACTTTGGGAGCTGGATAAAGGGGCTCTGGGAATGAAGCATTTCTCTCTACAGAGGTTCCATGGAGTGGGCCTCAGGAGCTCCTTCACTGTGGACCCTGGAAGATATGCTAACAAAGTCTCCAGATACAGGCATCTCTCTCCATGGGATCCCCTTTCCAGTCGAGGGGAACCTGGTATGTGGGAGGGGGCTCATATACTGGGGACTTTGATAGATGAATGAAAGAGAGCTCTAGTGGTGGGGAATCTCTCTGCGACGGATTCCATGAAGAGGGCCTTGGGGAGGCCTCCTTTACAGGGGAACCTGAAAGATGAAGTTTTTGAGAGATATGCAAAATGCCCTGTAAACGTGCCTCCCTCTCTATAGGGGCCCTGTTAGGGAACCTTGAGGGGGTTTGTTTGCCGGGACTTTTGAGAGAAATGAAAAGCATATCTGGGTTCCTGTCTTGGTCCCGGAGGTCATTAAGATTTTACGTCTGAGTGAGGCCTTAGCCTCACTCAGACATACATACCCAGGTTCCTTCTTTTTGGACCCTGAGGATATTAGGAAACTAAGTATAGGGGCCATCTGGAACTTTTGTAAAGGTACAGGGCTCCTTTAACTTCATACAGAACATGGGGCACAAAGGGCCTGTCTTAAGGCCTAGGTGCATTGGGCCTGGAAGGGCTCGAACCCAAATACCACTCATAACAGCCTGAGCAATTTTGGCTCCTACATACAATTACTGGGGGTATACAGTGGCGCAGTTGGTTGAGGCACTGTGCTACAAGTCAGAAGGTCGTGGTTTCGATTCCTGATGATGTCAATGGGGATTACTCAGCCTCTAACAGAAATGAGTACCAGGAATATTTCCTGGGGGGTGGGTGGGGGTTGGTGCACCTTCATGTGCCGAATGTCTTGAACTCTGAGAGCCTCAACCTCCTGGAACCCTCTGGGCCTGTCCAGGCCTGTAATGGGATTGCTTTACCTTTACCATTTACATACAATTATTATATAACTAAATTTGTGTTTGAAGTTATTCTTGTAATGTGTCAAGAACTGTTCAGAACAACAATACCACAACATGTGACTGCAAAATTTGCATCCAAAAGTGTTACACCAAGAAATCAATTCAAACGGCCAGTTCAATGGTAATGTGTGTGACCTGTTGTTAACAAACTTAAGTACTTAACAGGAATGGCCATCTTACCCTGACTCTTGGCGGTGGTGGTGGTGACTTGTCCTCAGTATCCACACTGTTTGCTCTTGAGAGACCAGCTCTCTGTTGCTGCTGATGCTGTGTGTCATCTCTGCTGTCCTTGGTCTTGTGCTTGTCGGACGTTTGATTACCAGATGCTGGACTGGGAGTGTTGTCATCACCCTGGCAGTGGCAAGACATTGATATGGCAGCACCAGGGCTGCTGGAGGGGCTTGACTTATGTGGGACTGACTCATCTTCCTCCAGTTCTTCAAACTCTGCCTATAGAACCACAGACCTCTTCTGTCACTTATTGTTTCACAGCATGTATTACTGTCAAGAAATACTATTCTTAAGCCTTTACTAACAAATGTCACAATAAATCTGTGGCTCCAGGAGGCACCATGGTAAAATAAAATTCAATGCTCTTATAGGACAGACCATACAGCTAAACAGCTGCCAGTGTCCAGTGAAGGAGGGATGGTCATTCTTGCTCAACTCACTCTCTGTGAATCACACACACACACACACACACACACCAAACATTTCTCTTCCTTTATGTCACTTTCTGAAAAATGCAGCACATCCATGCAGTTCACAGTCCAAAAGAATGTACTGAAATATTCAATATTTGTCACAGCTCTTACAAAATTCTAATCTGAAAATGAAATCAAACTCTGCCATCATTATGGGACCACATCTATTCTTTTGGGCTTGTCTTGACTTAACTATTTTTAAAATTATGTAAAAATGTTTAAACATGTGTTAGGCCTTGAAAATTCTGTACCATTATACAATTCATCATCATCACTATCCCATCTTGCAGGGTTTTAGGCCACGTGGCCTATTCTGGTCCCATTAACAGTCGAGAAGTCTTGTGAGGGGTCATCCTTGGCTTTGTCTCCCACACAGTTGATATTTCATAATTAAGTGTGTAAGTATGTCTGTCTGTCCATTTGCTGAACATGTTGTACCTATTTATTTTGTAATTTTGAATTTTCTTTACAACTGGGTTAATTTTAAGTTCTGATAAAAAATCTTCATTGGTTCTGTAATCTTACCATGTGCATTTTGCCACTCTCATCATAAATTTCATTTCCACTGATGTTATCCTGATTTATCCTGTTTTAACTGCCCAAGTTTTGCATCAGTATAGTGAAGAGGTAATGAAGAAGTCTTTTACATTTTCAGTCTAGTATGTTTTTGAACTTGAGAGGGGTTATTTTTCTATAATATTATTATTTATTACAATTTTAATTCTCATTGGATCTCTTCCTTTAAAAGCATTGTTTTCATTTTGTTTTTTGAAACATTTAGTCCATATTTGGATGTAACTGTCTCCAGTTTATGTACAGAATTTGGCAGTGCATCTTCTGAATCCACCACTATTAAGGGTCTACATTAACAAAAGTGTCTTATTGTCTATTTTTTTTAAATTTCAATTCCTTTTATCCATTATACAATTAACACAGATGAATGTGACTACTCTGGGATGCCAGTGTTATTTAACAATAATCTCAACTGATATGACTATACAGCATCAGTGACAGATGAATGGAGCACTGGGAGTATAAAAGTGACAGAAGAAAATCTAAGTAGTCCTACAAAAACCGGCCCCAGTGCCACTCTGTCCACCATAAATTCCACATGAACTGGCCTGGGACTAAACCCAAATTTCAATGGGACTTCAAAAAATTCTTATGTGGGAAACCTCCATATCCAAGAAACACTCTTTACAGAGTAAGCGACTTTTAGAACCTGCTTAATGTCTACCTGTTTGGACAGCGTTCGTTGAGCACGGAGATTCCGCTCCATGGTGGGGCTTCCTGGAGCGCTGTTGGACCCGTTGTGGACAACTATACTGGGAACTGCAACAGACGGTGCCTGGTCAAGCATACAGGTACACAATATTGACAAAAAATCAAAAGACCAGTATCACAGAGACCATGGTTTAATTAATATCTAATGCATCAGCATTAAGCAAGGCTAAAGTGTTGTGAAAATATGTGGAAAAAAACAGACAAGCAAATATAAAACTGATACAACTTTCTTTCACCTGTACTTCTATACTACCAGTCCAGCCACCTCTGGCTGCAGTCACGTATACCATACAAACATTGGACACCAAAAATCATACATATAATTCTGAGAATTTGTATCATTACACATTTATGAAAAAGATGTTACTCTCCTGCTGCATTTTTACCAGCAACTCAAAAACAAGTAACACTGTAGATATATACTAGATGTAATATAATTTGTTCAATTTCATAATACTTCTTACATTACAGTAAAAGAAACACAATATAACAAAAGAAAAGGAAAGGTTATGAGACACATAATTCTTCCATGTGAAAGAATCACTACTTGTTTCTTTACATTACAGATTTATATGTATTGCTCCCCTACAGTTACCTTACCACTGACATTAGAGATTAAGTTTCATGATACCATTTTTAAAACAGCTATGATAAGGAGCATATTAAGGTACACTTTCAGTGAAACAGATCAATATGCTATGCCCAGCACATCTCATTTTCCATCAATTCATAATGTCCTGCCTATCCCTCAATTTAATCACACTAACAATACCTGATAAACAGCACAAATTATAAAATGCCTATTTATATAATTTTTCCCAGTTCCTGGTCAAATATCACTCTCAGCACTCTTTTCTCACACATCTTCAGTATCTTCTTCCCTCAGCATGCCAGACCAAGTCACAATACCACTCTGGTAGGCAACAACAACAACAACAACAACAAAGTAACCCCTTCTTCTTTATTTTGAGGAAAAATGTATCAAGTTCATTTCAGTATGCAGCACTACTTCCTTGTTTGTGTGTTAAACAAATCTGCACTTAAATACACGCACACATTAGAAACTAACATAATTCAAAATGGTTTGCTCATTCCATTCTTAATTTTACATACACAGAAACCACAATTTATATCTGTTGACACACTGTTGTCCGCTATGTTCACTGTGTAATGCAACCACTACATGTATTGTAGCACCATACCTAACTGCAACAAAAAAAGTGGTTTTATTAGGCGGTCAGCAGTGCCTATTTAAACTAATTTTTATTTTGTCAGAATTCTGGTATATGTCATTACATCAGCCCTTAAGATATAAACTGGAAAACAGTGGTCAAATCTGTCTTTGTAATATTTCATTTACATCTGGTTTTCTTTGATAAAACAGGACCTGGTGCTAACCTTAAACCATCTCTACAAATTCATAAACTCTCACAAAAATAAAATATTATCAGTAACTGCTGTCTGAATGATGAACTGATAATATGCCAAAAACACAATCTTCCTTCTGTGTCTGTCTGGTTTTGCAGAAAACTCCATGAAAATAGGGTTAATATTTGAAGATGCATTACATCCATCTTATTAAAAAATACTTCAGTCCTCTACTGATTAATGCTATAAAATCATTATCTAAAACACATAACTAAAGACATAAACAAAATTTTTGGGCACTTGAAAGGTAGGGACTCCAGTTATAAGACACTCATTGTTTCATGTTAAAAACAAAATTTGGAGCAAACACCTTTCTAATGTCATAAAACCTGCGTTTGTTTCAAATACTTTGCATTTCAGTTTCCAGTTTGCACAATGTGGTAACTATGTATGGTACAGCAAATTATTTCAAATTATGTCATGTAACATGGAAAATATGAATGAAAGCACTTCAGTAGACAATAGCCATTATGGTAACACAATGAGTGCTCCACTGATCCTGAAATCCCTGTGCCAGCACATACACACTGAATACAATTTTGTGAAAACAGGATGGAGGGAATGCTCATGCAGAAGTGAAGAGTGTGGACAGTAGGTCATGCTGCTCAACATCACTTAAAGAAAGGGATGGAAAGAACATCTACAGCCCAACTGTGAGGAGGGAGAAGTGCTCTAGAAAAAGTTAGTGAAATATGTGACACAAAATTAACTCAAGACCAATGTAAGAGACAGGAAACAAGAATAATCTTTTTGTACAGCAAGTTTAACAAAACAACAGTGTTGCAAATCGATAAAGATGATCTGCATCCATGTACAATCATTGTCAACAGTATATACCAAAATATATAATACTTTTCTGTAATCAGTATGGGTCATGATACTGTTGACAGCAAAAGTGATAAGCATTTGATCCAAGCATATGTCATACAAATCGGAATATTTTAAAGTAAAAACTGCTGTGTGAACAGGAAAAGTAACTTTGCTACTAGATGATCAAGTTTCTATAGTTTTTCACTTCTATGTAAATAATCAGTGTAATGACATGGATCACGTATGCATCAAACAATATCATATGAGACTGTTTGATGGCACTCGATTTGCAGCCCTAGAGAATTGTAAGTGACTAAAGTTTTGTACTCACTCTCCAATCTCGCCATGGTTTCGAATAAGAGGGGAGGTGTTGGATCTTGCTTTTTAATAAATCTTTTTTGTTTTTGGATTGGTCTATGTGTGCAACAGTCTTGCACTGGGCAGGTTAGTTGAGCATTCCGCCTACAGAGGGCAGGTCTCGCGTACACTCGGGGCCCGGTCCAAGCTAGCCAATAAAGAAATTAAATAAATAAGAAAAATGAGGGTGAGGAAGGGAGGATAAAAATAAACATAAAATAACATCCATAATTTGAAATAAATTTACAACATAAAATACATGCTTCTCTTAAGACGTATTTAAAATAAGGCACACCTATATTACAATTTAATGGTAAAATAACCAGATGTTTTGTCTAACCAAGATTCAGATATAGAAAACCTCACATAAATAAACTGCTCTATACTACAGGAAAATCCCCATTGACTTATTTTTCTTCATTTAAACAAACAGATTCAGAATGTTAATACAGTGCCCGTGCTGGGAACAGCACAAACATCTGCATTCATAATATAACCACAGGAGACCAGTATTAAAAAATCATGACTGGAACTTATACTGTGGTTAGACACAATTCATAACTGCTGAATGGGCACATCTGCCAATGAACATCTGGAACAAAGTAGTAGCACACAGCTCAAAAAACAAAAACTTTATTACAACATATCAAGTCTAACTGTAACTGTCTCATTTAAGTTTGTCGCTTGAATATCACAAATGTGTATAGCCTACACCTTTACCAACGGAATCTTGCATTAATTTTTTCACATCCAATTTTAAAAGGCCTGAGACTGAAACACGAAACAATTAGAACAGAATGCAGAAGAGGTCACAGACATTTCTAAACATAAAAATCAACCCTTCTTATAATCAAATATTTCAACCATCGTCAATTTCACGGAAAAGTGTGTGTTTCTTTGGTAATAATGTCCAGTTTTTCCAGGCATTTAAATTTTAATATGGCTTTATTATATTTTACATCAAACTTGGGAGAATATTAGTTGTATTACAGTATATTATGTGTGGAGGAGCAAGGGGTTAACTACAATTTTAATACTTGCGCATGGGTTATTTAAATTAAAAAATGGGGCCTCATTCCCACATCATGAGCCAGCAAATACCATACAGGATATCAGAGACAGAGGGGCAAAACACTGCAACCAGCTTTCAGAATTGCTAATTTCTGATTCAGTTTCACAGTTTTTTTTTATAAATATACTGATAGAATAAATTGGCAAATAAATACACCACTTTCATCTTGTGTTCTTTTTATTGTATTTCTTGGAGCCATGTACAACACAAACAAAAAACATATGTATATGTCAAAGTACACATAAAATATACAAATACTGGGTACCATATTTTCTAGTGCTTAATTATTCTTTTAGCTACTTATTCACCATTTTGTACTTAGGAAAGAAAGTTACAAACATACAGTAAAACTTTATGAGTTTCATTCGCAGAACTTCAAACTCAGTAGCTTTCAATGAAAACTGACTGCTTTGTGCAATTATAACAGCATGTTCCATCATCTTATGAATTGGAGAATGAAAGTCACATACACCTGGGTTCTTACAGGCATCATTTTGTTGCAACACATTTTATTCTATTCTTTAAAAATGTCTCCGAGTGCCAGGGATTTGACACTAAATAGTAACATTTTTATTATAAGATAGCAATTAATTTTATGTTAAAATTTCATGGAAGGGGTTTACTCAGCTCAGAACTGCTGCAAAGTAATGAAATCCACATATTTATGCCGAAATAAACTGCTGGAAGGGCAACAAAAGCGAGAATTTCTTGAAACACCACATAATAGCAACCAATGCATAGTGACAGAGAAAGACCTTGAGCAAACATCCCTTTATTATACAAAATGAAGAGATGACAATATCAGTTAGTAATGCAACCAACAGCTGGCAGTGCCAAAAATCTGGCCTGAACACATGTTATTTCTTCATTCAAGAGATAACTGTGTCCCTCACTCTTCTTTTATTATACATTTATTTATATCATAACAACTCCTATGAAATTACAATGGTGAGACTTCCACACAAAATTTTACAAACACTAATGTATACGATGATCCTTAATTACAGTATTGCATTCAGACAGTCCAACATATATAACTTGGCAGCAGTGACGTCAGGTGATCGCAGTGCCCATAAACTGGTCCATTTCATCCTACCCATTGAACTGAGCAGAAGCTCCATCATGCATGAACCACACAGTCTGCCACACTGCCAATGGTACATCATCCAGTAACTTTGGCAATTCTTGAATTCTCGTACTTTGCCAACAAAGTGGTTGTGAACATCACATCCTTACAAGAACTATTTGGCTTTATTTGTAAGGTTGAACAAGAAGCTTATGTTTCTTGTGTGTGATTATGAATCAAGATACACATCATGTGCGGCATAACCAATTCACATTAGACATTTACTGTGCCAAATTTGTGGTTTCCATGGTGGTGTCTATGTCTGTCATCAGGGATGTGATGCCACAAAGTACCAACATTTAAGGAGCCTCAATCACTATGGAGGAGGTGGAGGGGGAGGAGGGGGGAGGAGGAAGAAGAAGAAGATGATGATGATGATGATGTTGAAGACGGAGGTAACGGGTTCCTCTGAAATGTCAGTTCACATCTAGCAAACTAAAAGGCGGCAGAAAATGTCTGAGAGAAACTAAGTCACCAACTGTGCAAGTTGGATCCTATCTTCAACACAAATGTCAGTGATCATTTCTGCCAAGTGTCAGTCGTCCTACTAAACACATGAATCCTGATGTTCCATTCACTTCACTCACACCTATCTCTAATTGAACCCTGCTCTTGTCTAAGATACGGGTCTAGTCAGATCAACACAACCAATTTTCCTAGCTGCCTGAAATCACAATTTTTCCTACTTTTTGGTAACATTATCCCACTGTATTTCTTTAATCATTGTTGGTCTAATGATTCTCTGAACAATACTACATCATATAATTGAATGTATAGTCACTTATTCAGAATATTCACTATGACACATTTCAGTTGTACTATTTGGAGAATCAATACACCAACAATGATTAAACAAATACAGTGGGATTATGTTATCCACATTTATATAAGCCAGTCAAGATCATCTCATCAACACATACAGAAAAATAAAAGGAAAGTTAGTGAAATACCTCAGTTCTGCTCCTTGTATGTGATTGTAACACTGCCCAATGGTGACCGCAATTACTGGCCGAAACATGTAGCGAATGTGATGAAAAAATAAATACACAATCATTGATAGTGTTGTATTATTCAGAACCAATAAACCAACACTGATTTTTTTCTACCACCCAATGTAATATTTAGAGGATCAATATTAACTTAAGTGGGCAGACAATCCAAAAAGAATGATACTAATACACCGAGTAGGCTTGGTTCCGCCTGCTTTCATCTTCATGCCAGCCCTGGGGCCCTCCCAGTCTCCTGTAAAATGGGTACTGGGTATTTGCTGGGGGTATAGCAGCTGGTGCATGGCACAGATCACACACCTCCATCTGGCGCCAAGGTTAACGAAAGAGTAGAGCTATACCTCTACTCCCCCTTTGGGCCTACATGACCTTTTATCTTCAACCACATGCAATCACACATTCTCACGCGTACACACCATCTGAAGTCACTTACACATTTGCATTTTTTTTTTTTAAACAATCAGGTAGCCTAAGCAGACATTTGTCCAACTGCGCAATGATATCATACCCTTGCAGTGCAAGTCTGGGCTCAACTCCTACAGCCAGCAATGCTTTCATAAGAATACCACATCTATGTCAGAGTGGCTTCAACAGAGGTACTGATTTACAGGCCCAGATAGAAATGGACATGCCTAAAGTCATGAGTAAGTTCGGAGATGCTGAACAAAACATAAGACACAAATTACTGCGTTACCTTACTTTCTGAAAACACCTTATATGCATATCAGTGTTAGGCTCACAAATGGTGAAGTTACCTGATGAGAATTGGTGTCATGTCTGCCTTCCGTAGAGTCTGAATGAAATTATCATCTCACACAGAACATCAGGATGCAATGAGCACAAGCCGAATCTTTACACATCGTGTTTACTGTCTGTACTACTTCCAAGCAATTGCTGTGTGCTACACGGCTATCCCATTTCATTCTCTATAAAAATTATGTGTGTGTAAAATATTGCATTTGGGTGATGCCAGGTTCGAAACTAGTCAGGGACATTGATTACCCTGAGTACTTTTCGTGGACTTTCTCAGCACCTCTCCAGCCAAATTCTGGGATAGTACCTACAATGAGGCCGTGTTTACTTCCTTCTACATCCTTTACAATTCACTTTCATCATACGTTCATTTGAGGGCTATACTGTACATCTTCAGTGGCTTACACAGTCATGAAATATATACAACAAAGATAAAATTCAATTTCCGACGATGTGAGATTAGTAAATATTCACAAGTCGACGCAGCGTAACATCCCAGAAGAATTATATCTTAGATTTTCACTATGGTATACCACGGTGGAAAACATTCACTCTATGGACTTTTCCGACATGCCACTTTTATTTTCTTTTAAGCATAGGGTGACAGACAAAGTTCAGAGGGTGGACTAATTCCAAACTACAAAGAAACAAACCACTCAACACCTTCTAATCTCTTAATTTCTCCAAATTTAAAACATTTTCCTTAGCAGTTCGCACAAAAGGATTTCGTTTCTTGTCAGCTGCGGGGCAAGCAAATTCCAATGCTGCCATACTCTGACCAACGTCACCTACCCATCACAAATATACAAGTGTTTCTCATGTTTCATTACTCGAAGACAAGTATAATCAATGTGAACAGCACTGACTTATACCAAGACTCAACTAACACGTCCACCACACAGCGTCTTTCTTCCTGCCTGGCTATGGCACAATGCACACATGCCAACCATGATCAACTTGTCAACTGCAACAAGCTCACACGAACATTAAATAAAGATTACTGCTTTACAAAAGTTTCAGAGACATCTGGGAACCCTGGGGATGAAGGCAGCAGCAGTTTCCTCGGCTAGGATGGTCACATTTCCACGAAACTACAGGACGTCACACTTCAGAATTACCGATGCGCCTGAGACATGATTGTATAAAAAAAGGAAATCACATAAATGATCGCTGTACGGTTTTTACTACAGCATCTCCTATAAAGGCAAAAACAGAAGTTCACCAGGGATCTTTCGTACCTCACATACCTTCCACCTTGAGATCTCCACTCCTTTGGGATATTATGCAGAGTACAATGGCAGGTTCTTACGGACGTTGCGGGACACCCTATCGGTCCCATCTTCAAGGGTCACGTTTGTTTGTATCTTGGAGATAGGGCTGATGGGTTGTCCCGAAACGTCGGTAAGAAAATAGCATTCTACGCTGCGTAAAATCCCCAAAGTGTGCAGATCTCATTTACACCACGACGGAAGCCTGAAGTCACGCATCTTCTACCTTCATATTTTCAGTAGCGTATTAGTTTTCATATTGTTCCTATTTCCAACAAGCAGCATTCTTGTCTGAGTGAAAACATTATTAACTATAACAAAATATATGCCTAACACGGTAAAAAAGTGAATGACGAAAATGTACGTCCAAAAAAGTAAACAATGCCAGTGAAGAAGCCGGACAATCATTCCATCCATGCATGCCCCCAGGAACTCGTCAATAACTCTTTATAACTTGTTAATATTAATATCTTAAAAAATCCTGTAAAATATAATCAAGCAGAATTAAAATCCACTTATACAATGAAATTACGTCATAAATTCACGTGACTGTGTTTACATCCCTGTTAAATACACGCAGTTCAAGGAATCACAATAGTTTCAAGACAACATTACAGAGAAGGAAAAATTCTGGGCACCTGCAAATTTTATAAAAGTAATTCATGTCTTAAAGTGAACAAATCCCGACATATTACATAGATTTCAATCACCATTCACATACCATTACAAGTTATTGCTCTCTGGATTCGTTATGCTATACAGCCCAGCACCTGCTACCTGTCTCCAATGCAACTTGCCTACTGCGCCGTCATTGTAAAGAAAATGAAATGTCCTGATCAGACATGACAAATGCACTATAATATTGGCTTCCTAGCTACAACGAAATAATCATTCACCATCCACACAATATCAACCATCTGCAATCTCAAGTTTGTACAAACATACACCATGTTTTGCACAAATGACAAGTGAGTATATACATAGTAATGACACGTGAGCTAACAGACTCCGCTTGGTACGATGACGATAGCTGCATGACACAACAAAACAAAAATAAGGCCCAGAGTGAGTGCAAAGGGTGCATGTTGTGAATATAGGGCACTGGGGTACGCTATGGAGTACTTCAACTGCAGAAGGCAGGCGATGACTGGGGCAACCGGGCCTTAATGCAACAGTGACATACTGTGCATTCAGGTGATCTTCACAATGTGCGAAGAGTATCCGGTCGTTGGGTCTAACACCGAGCGGCACGGTCAAGTGGGAAGCATTCCTGCATTGTATTCTGAAGGTACGAGGTTCTACTTTCGGTCAGGACACCAGATATCCCTACCGAAATTTCCTCAGTCCATCCAGGTAAACGACAAGACAGTACCCCTCAAATTAGGCACGTCCTTCCTGATTCATTGAACACTAATCACTTTGAATAAAGATAGACCAACTTCATGTCACTTGCTTTATTATTTCATTATTTAATGCTCAACATGTTTCGAATGTTAGTACATCCATCCTCAGGAGCTTGCGACTTATTTGTTGCGTTATTTCATGGGTTGTGTTGCTCTGGTTCGATGTGTGTTGGTGTTACGGTGTGGTTCGGCTGGGGTGGTGTGGTATCCTTATGCAGGCTGAAGCTGCGCTTCAGCCTGCATAAGGATACCACACCACCCCA
>Ga0209755_10004753_pt1 | contig 15869 bp, 11 predicted proteins | sample TergutCo191P1_FD_187301 | JGI IMG/M metagenome (GOLD analysis project Ga0209755, IMG submission 187301) | Cornitermes sp. P1 segment gut microbial communities from Petit-Saut dam, French Guiana - Co191P1 (SPAdes) (version 2) | ecosystem: Host-associated > Arthropoda: Insects > Digestive system... | reverse complement strand
TTCAAGAAGGAATCTGCACCATGGAGTAAGTAAGTAAGTTGCTGGCGAACAAAGTCAATTAAGTTTTATCGAATGACATCGCGTTGTATTTTACAGACACCAATCAAGTGAGAACAACATAAAAAATCAAATACAAATATATTGTAAAACAATACAGCGTGCTACACGTTTCGGTATCTCCTTTTATTTTTTCCTATTTGTATAAACCGTGGAAAAAATTAGACGGGCGGGGCATGTAGCGCGTATGGGGGAAGGGAGTGACGTGTACATGGTTTTGGGGAAACCTGAGGGAAAGAGACCACTTGGAAAACCCAGGCGTAGATGGGAGGATAATACTAATATGGATCTTCGGGAAGTGGGATGTAGGGGTATGGACTGGATCGATCTGGCTCAGGATTGGGAGAGGTGGCGGGCTGTTTTCAATGCGATAATGAACCTTCGGGTTCCATAAAATTCGGGGAATTTCTTGACTGGCTGAGAACCGGTTAGCTTCTCAAGAAGGACTCTGCTCCATGGAGTAAGTATAAACCTTGGTAATGGCCCTTTCGGGCCGGAACATAGATTGTGTGGTAAATAAAATGTTGTACGCTAAATTTATAGTTGTGTTTGGCAGCTTTCTCAGTCAACTGAAACCCAGAGTTGCATTCGGCCACAAATGGAGGTGTTGCGTGTTTCGGGGGGGGGTCTTGATAGCGTAACTGCCCCAGTGGGTGTGAAGTACGCGATGTCTCGTAGAAATGAAGCCTCGTTATGTTACGTCTGAATTTATTTAATGTGGTTAATTGTTATGTGATTACTTTCAGAAAAAATTGTAATTGTCATTTAAAACACACGTTTGTTTAGTGCAATAGGATTTTTCGTTGTATGGAATTTTTTAAAACAGATTTTGGCTGGACAAATGACAGATGAGGACAAAACTGCAGCGTTACCAAGCAAAATGAACGTAAAACATAGTCATACCTGTTTGTGAGATTTGAGGCTCTCACAGTGGTGTTGTGAGAATTCGAGTCTTCCGTGATGGTATGCCGTGTCGGTGGATGAGCTGGTTGCTGACGTGAGGTGCCAACTCCCCAGCGGCTCGGCTTCACATCACGGATGACCTGACCCCTGTATATCCCGACCAGGTTGCAGAACGAAATGATAATGTCAAGGCAGCTAATAATTGTTTCGAAGGTACAGAAGAGTTCAAGTATTTGGGGACGTCAGTAGGAAGTCAAAATAATGCACAGGAATAATACTGACGTTTTCGGAGAAACCTCGCTACCGTTCAGCGCAGAAACTATATCTGCCCGTCTCCAGTTTTGTAACGTAAAGAATAAAACAAAAATGTAATTCTACCTACGTGTTGCTTAATGTAGATTTTGAAACTTTTTGTCATCGCACGACAAAACTGTAGACACAGAAAAGAAGTAGTTTCTAAAGAGATTATTTAAAACTAAGGCAGACAGTAAGGAACAGGTGGGTAGAGAAAACAGCTTAATGAAGTGCTTCATAGTGTGGAAGTTTCAGCATATATTTTTATGAAGCAGAATTTGATGAACAGATCATGTAGTACGTGTGGCAAGTTGAGACCCGTATACCTAATTTGAATCTGAAAACCTTACGCGAAAACAGGACCGTAGTGTTACAGTGGAACTTAAAGTGGGTTTTTAGGGTACGGACTGGATATGTTGACTCAGAACACGGACCATTAAATGGCTGTTGTTAATAGGGTAATGAACCATAACATATAAATAACCAACTAAATTCACTACAATGTTTATTATGTATTTTACACAAATAAAATACGTCATAGTCATTTAGTGAATTTTGTTGTTTATTTAAATATTATGTACCTGACTAATGCACTGAAGTTGGAACATATTCAAAAAATGGCAATGAATATTTGAGTTCCGGCAGGTATCTGTTATTTTTTGTCTGGTTGAGGGACTCTGCTTTGCAAGGAATGCATTTTCTGGAGTTAGTTGTTCAGTCACAAAGAAAACAACGAATTTCGAAACTGTTTGTTTTCAGTTCACATCGACGTAACCGTGCCGTTTGACTGCACAATTTCTGTTCCCTTGTGACCCGCCCCATTTTCGGCCAGATTAATTACACCTCCAACGACTGCTCCCAGTAGTGTCTAGCGTTGAAATGCACCGTGACACTGGTCTATTGACTCTGTTTATTATTCATTACTTCATCAATATTCCCGGATTAAATCTGCGAGTTTTTCAATTTGCAGTTGTCATTTTGTGTTTGTTTCTCAGCCGGATATAACGACTGTTTCTTGGTGTTTTTGTCGCTACGTGGCCACAAGCAAGGTACCCTTAGCTGTAGGTTTTATGTATCTGTCTTTGTAAACGCGTTTTTATTTATTTATTTATTTATTTATTTATATCAGCCCATACTTAAATCCTTCATGACATTGGAGTTTGAGGAACTTCTACCCATGTCGGAAGGATTTTTAATGTAAGAAACCCGCCAAAGCTGGCGTGAAAATACAGTGCGCTGAGGCCAGCATTGAAGAGTTAATAACACTGTAACTCAAGCTGTAAAGTGTGGAATTGTAGGATCGTCAGTGAATAATGGAGTGGAAGCGACGTGGAAGGAAGCTGTCATGGCCCGATTTAAAACATCATGTCGGTGATCGGTAGGAGGGTCTGAAGAGCACCACGGGAGGACTGAAAAGTTGGACGATCTCCGGGTTGTCCGAAATACAAAGCAGGAGCCATAATCAATCGATTGACGTTGTATGACTCCGTGAAGTTCGGTAGACAGGAACCAACGTTTCAGTATTCTACCCTGAAGATGGAGGCATCAGGTATTATCCAAAATTCTGCCTACTTATCCACGGAGCTGCACGTCGTCATTTTCGAAAATTGCATTGGTCGGAAGTGTGTGGTGGACATGGTGGCGATGAGAGAGTGTGTTGTCCCAGCAGTTCATATCTCCTCTGTGGCAGTTTCATTCCACCAATGCTCCATACTCGTACTTCTGGCACACAATCCGCACAATCTTGTCAGCTGACAACTTAGTTAAGTAACGCTCCACGTGACATTCTCAAACCTCACGTTTTCCTCCAAGTATTTATTCAGTCTGAATGAAACTTTACCATAATTCTATATTTGTCTATTCCAGGAGATTTGTCTGGTTGTCTTCTTCGGTGTGGAGTACCTGGTCCGACTTTGGTCAGCAGGTTGTCGGTCCAAATACATGGGTATTTGTGGACGGCTTAGGTTCGTGCGTAAACCGATATGTATCATAGGTAAGTTCTTGAGTTATACAACATGGCTGCCTTCGCCATTTTGTATTCTACCGCTGAGCAGTGTGAGAAACTTAAAATGAAATAAAAGAATTATGAGATATTCACTATCTTTTTTAAATTATCTCTGAAACAAGTTTCACTTTTAATTGAGTAACTTCTGCAGAAACGGAACTTGGAAGCTCGAAAGCTCCAAGGTAGAAAAGCCCTGTAAATTTTGTGCTGGTGTTAGGACCTATTGGGACTGCCAAGTCCCCAGTCATTGTAGTTCTTTCTGCTTCGCACAGATGGCAGCGGTTCCTTCTTAATATTTAAGTGATTTACAATACGTAAAGCAATGCGTGATTTCAGGCTTCCGCCGCGAAATAGCTGAGAACTGCGTTCTTCTGGGTCATTACGCAGCGAGTAGTGGTAATTTCTTACCGAAATCTCAGGACAACTTATCGGTCCCATCCTCAAGGTTCAAGAATAAAAACAAAATCCCTGAGGATGGGACAGAAAGGTTGTCCCGAAAAGTCGATTAGAAATTACCACAACCTGCTGCGCAATAATAACCCAGAAGAGCGCATTCTCATTTCCAAATTTCCTCTGCACACACTGTCAAAAATGGAGTACGAATAACTACAAGTGGAAGCTTTTCGAAGTCGCAATTGTATGAATCGGCGAAAACGTACGTCCACACCAGAAGAGCAGACGCGCTTGTGCGTGTGCATGCGCAAGCGAACGAGTAAGTGCACTTGTCCTGTGACATATGACAAGTGTGTTCCCGAGAGCTTTCGCACAATTCACGGCCTTTCTTACTACTTTAGTTTCGCTCATTTAATTCTCTGTAAAAATGTGTAATTTTTATCACCTCTAATACCATTAATTGTAGCCCTATGCAATTCCTTTTTCTGTTATTATAGACGATCTATTTCATTCTTCTTAAATTTTACTACAAGGTTAAAAGTAGAGACAATTTATATGAAATAACATTCATTGGAAATTAATGTGTGTAGCTTACATATATAATTTCGTTTAAGGGCTTTTTCTTTCAACTATGTAATTATATGGAGCTGATGGCATTATAAACCAAGTAACACATTAACAGAATAGGGAAAGAGCAATTACGTACTTGAAGTATTATCATGCAAAATAAGATTTGGGTGTTTATCGTGGTGACAGTTTTAATTGTGGTATTCTGGGTCATGACACTGTGTTGTCTGATGAATGTGTCGAAGGTACTTGCTGCTTCAATGTTCAGGGTAAGTTTTATTCAAGTGCTTTATATGGCAGCCATCGCTGTGCCTCAGTACTCAGTGAATGTAGTACAACTCTCTCTATTCCTTTAACTCACCATTCTGATGTTTCAGATCTGATTGTAGTGGTGGCTTCCATTGTCGTGTTGTCGGTGGGTTCCAATGGTCAGGTGTTTGCTGCGTCAGCAATTAGGGGGATTCGCTTCCTCCAGATTCTGCGCATGCTCCATGTAGATCGACAGGGCGGAACATGGCGTCTCCTAGGCTCTGTCGTTTTCATACATAGACAGGTAGTATGTCAAATCCTAAGTAACTGTTCTTATAAGAAAGTTAAAAACAGTGCAGTTATCACGAGAATATACCATTCTCATTGTGGTGCAATAGTTCAATTCGAGCCCACACCACCTCATTGTTGAGGTTTCTAGATCACACATATTTTGACACACATACACACACAGTCGATAGAACTCCTCTGAACAAACGATCAGCATATCACAGAGGCCGCTACTTACACACACAATAGAAGCAGGGGGTGAACATCCATGCACTCCATGGGATTCAAACTCGCAATCCTGGCAATCAAGCAGCCAGAGACTTATGCCTTAGACTGCGCAGCCATCAGGATTGGCAAATTTACCTGCATGTTATTTGTAATAGCTATAGCTAGGGAACTAGTATCACTGGGCAGGTGAAATCAATCATAATGTAGGTGAAGACAGATGTGTTAAGAGTTACAAATTTTGAAATGAAGCAAAATTTTGACATTTTATACTTCAGCTGTGTTAGAGATGTAAGCGATGATAATTGATGTTGTGGACAAAAGTAGTTTTATGAGTTTTGCTCTTCTAAGCTACATAACGCATTCATTTTCATGAGTTAGTCACACCTCAGTTACTTTCACCACTGTCTGACAGATGGCAGTAATCACTAAATGGCCTCGAGCTGAACATATTTTCTACCGTGATCAGTCTGAGTGCAAATACAAACTAGTTGGTTGAGGCACTGCGTCACAAGACCGGAGGTTCCGTGTTCGATTTCCGGTCGGGTCTTTGGAAATTTTCCATCTGGCCTAATCCATCTCTCTGCATGCAGTAGCCCAGGGGTCTACTCAGTCTCTAACAGAAATGAGTACCAAGGAACTTCCTTGGGGGTAAATTGCGACTGGCATGTTGAGCTCATGACTGTGCCATCCTAGTTGTGCAGAATGTCAAATGTAAGGTTGGAAGCCCAACATATATTCCCCCTCTGAATCTTCGTGATGTTAAGGGAAGGCTTTACCTTTACCTCTACTGGATATTTCAGGAGCTTTACAGACATTCACAAATCTTGATCTGAAAGTCAGGTCTAGCTGTAGGGTACATGGCATGAACTGTGTTCCATTCTGTTGGGAATGACCTCGGGATCAGCACTTGCCACTGTCTCTACATTATATGTACTGAACTGTATATTTCAGGAACTCTTTACCTTGTGTATGCTGCATAATACATTTCAGGATCTCTTTACATGTTGTGTGCTGCATTGTATATATCAGGAACTTATTTCATGGTATGTGCTGTTCTCTATATTTCAGGAACTCTCTACATTATATATGCTGTACTATATATTTCAGGAACTTTTTACCTTATATGTGCCAAACTATATATTTCAGGAACTTATTACAACATTATATATTGGTTTCCTGGGACTCATCTTCAGCAGCTACTTCGTGTACCTGGCAGAGAGGGATGAGAATGGAAAGTCGTCTGACTTTTCCAGCTACGCTGATGCGCTGTGGTGGGGAGTGGTATGTGGAAATAATTATATACTGCAGTGCAGGAAATTGACAAAATGCTAAAGCTTGCCAACCTGCCTTATGGTAACTATGAACTGGGAGAGAACATGACTGCAATAAATGACAGTGGAATGTGTGATATGTCAGTATGCTTTCAAAAAGAAGTTCATAGAATATCTGTAGACAGCAGCAGCAACAGCCCTCAGTGCAGTATCTCAGTACAAATATGAGTCTCTTTACAGCAGTTATCAAGTTGGTGTGTGCTGGTGGATTATAGAGCAGGTGACACAGATTTTGATTGGAACTGAGGTTACCATCTTAGTGAAAGTTCAGATGGTGTTCGTTTGGGTCATGACACAGTTCAGTTTTTTAGATAGTTACTGAATTTTAGGAGGAGACTGCTCTTTTGAAAATGTTTGTAAGCACATACAAAACTGCATCATGTTAGACTGTAGCTTTATAAACATTTTATTTAATGTCCCACAGATTATCCATAACCACTAACTATGTGCTGAGATTTAGGAGCAGGAGTGATTCATATATCTTTACAAAGGGTAAAAAAAACAAACTATTAAATTAATTTTTCTCAGTTATGTACAATGAAATTTTGAGGAATAACCCAATTGGCTGCTTGTTTTCTTTATTATTTGTTTATCTAGATATTTATTGAAGTTTTTACTTATTATAATTTCTATATTTTAAAAAAAATAGTTTTTTATCGTCTACTAAATACACCTTTGTTGATATGTTTAACAAACTTAATTAAATGTATATATTCTGTCTTATATCACTTATCTTGTTTCTCTACTGACATGCATACTGGGTTTATGTTAAGCTGAGGAAAGCCTTTGTTTTCTAGTTTTACATTTTTGCTTTTACCTGCTCATTTAATTCATTTTGGATTTCAGACAGTATTTGATCTTGTTTGTCAGTAATTATACCTTCATTTGCATTTGAGTCTCTCACAGTGGTGATCACCATGTGTGTCATCTACTCTGATATGATGCCATACCCCTTGCAAACTGCAAAAGTGTTATAAAAGTTGCAGAGGAATATGTTGCTTCCATCTTCTGCCCATCCTGAAGATACAGGCCCCCTGTTCCTCTGGAACATTTATACTTCTCTACAAACCTATACAACATCATATGCAGTAGACTACAGTCTTAATTGTGTGTAAGCAGATTTTATTTTTACAGAAAAATTTTTGATAAGCTGTTATCTGGTGTTTATAAAATGTACGACTGGTAGTGAACCATGTAGTAGTGGTAGAAAAATATCAGTCAATTTGAACTGAAGTGTATTTTCTGTCAGGGCAGGCACTTTGCATTCATTGTCTATACAAGCAGTATGCAGTTTTAAATTTAAATACTTATTGTGAAGAAATTAACAGCACATTTTCAGAATTTGATTCTAAAGTAGTATTATTTGTTTTATTTCAGATTACTGTGACAACCATCGGTTACGGGGATACAGTACCAAAGACTTGGATGGGAAAAATTGTTGCTTCGTGTTTTAGCGTCTTTGCCATCTCTTTCTTTGCACTGCCTGCAGTAAGTAATTTAAATGAATCAATGAGTGTTAATTCTGGCACATTTAAAAAAGCATTCGTAAGTCAGACTAAAAGAGCATTCGTAAGTCAGACTAAAAGACACAGTTAAGTCATTTGTGATACCCCCTCTGTTGCAGGGCATCCTGGGTTCAGGATTTGCCCTTAAAGTACAACAAAAACAACGTCAGAAGCACTTCAACCGTCAAATTCCAGCAGCTGCAATGCTGATACAGTGCCTGTGGCGGTGTTATGCAGCAGACAAATCATTCAATAGCATTGCTACCTGGAAGATCTACATAAAAGATGTGAATCAACAAAATCAGAACACATCAACACCCTTGGGCAAGGTAAGTATTAGTTATAGAGTAAACTATTCCCAGTTACTGAGCGTGACTATACACATGCATATTGTTGCATAAGGGATAAGCAACTAATGTTATTTAAAACAGTCTGGTAACCTTTTGTACCGTTTGCTTGAACACAGTTATCTGCATTTTGTGTTTGTATATTTTTATTTGTTTGGGGGGATTGCCAGCTTAAAGAACAAATATGTCCCTAAAAAAATTGATTGCATAGTATTTGTAATTTATACACAATGTGTTGTCTGTAAGGCAGGAATGGAATTTTTAAGTGTTATTTGGAACAACTTTGTGATTCATTGTGTTAAATTATATTTTATTCCACTGTTACTGAAAATCTGAAATATGAGTGCCATAAAAAGTGATAACCCTTGTTACCTTTTAGTGGCACAAGCAAACAAATGAAACAAAAAGCAAACAAAATTGAAATATATTACCTTTTTAAAATTAACAAAAATATGCATAAGTAAACCTAGGCTGTTTCCAATTTTTATTGGAAAACTTTGTTTTAAAACATGTGTTTTGACATGATTCATAATTATGCTAAAGGTAATGGCTATGTTAACACTGAGGAAGATATGTATCTGCTGTAACAACAACAACAACAACAACAACCAAATATTATAAAAATAATAATTCAATTTAGTAACTTGCAGGCTTAACAGCACAAATGTTTATTATGAATAATAATAATAATAATAAAATAATAATAATAATATTAATAAGAAATTTCTAAATTGTATTAACTGATTAAGAATGTATCTTCATTTGCGTACTGTGATATATGACTGATGTTTCTGCCATAATTAAAATAACTGTTTAGAGCTGAAGAAATATTTGTAGTTTAAGCCATAGTTGATCTGTCTGCCATCAACATTTATTTCCTTATTTAATGCCACTTATAGCTCTGATTATGTAGCATACAATGATAGGATGATTAGTGAATAATGAATTGGGGCTGTGGAAGGAAGCAACCATATCCTAACTTAAGGTACTCTCATGGCATTTGCCTCAAGTGGTTGAGGAAAATCATGAAAAATCCCAGTCAGGACAACTTTTATGTTCTGCGATACAATCCCAGGACCTGCAACTCACTCTTCCACAACATTCATTGGGATAAAATAATGTTGGGAGAAACATAGGTAAGGTAAAATTATATTGATATATTGCAATGGATTCAGTGTGGGTTTCATGGAAACTAGCATGCTTTATGTCCATATGGTTTGTAAATGTGTAATTGAATATGTGTTGCTGGGAGTGTTATCTGGTAAACTGTACAGCTGCTTGTAAACTGTATATAATATGCAAGTAACTCTAGTGTACTTATGTACAGAATGGATCAGGGACCACCGCCAGACTTTATGATTTAGAGTATAAGAAAGAGCATTAAACTTGAGCCTAATGTAAGAAGTTTAATGACTTGCAGGAGTTTTAAAGTGGTATGAAGACATACCATGAGTGAGGTTTGAAAAAAACTCGAAAGTAGATCTAAATTAAATATAATTTAATACTGAAGAATGTCACAAAAATGGTTTGAAGTGTCCACCTCTGATATGAATGCATATTTTGGATAGCATGTTATTTCAGTTATTGATATCTCTCTGAGATATGCATTAAAGTGACAGGCAGACATTTTAAAATACTTCTGTAGCAAGTTTCATTATTAAGTAAAAATTGCTTTAGGTTTACATTGGAGTTACTATAGAATTGTTATTAGAAACCTTAATTTCTGGTGCATCTTCTTTATTTTACTGTAAAACTGCCTTGACTTCTTGAACTTTACAAACCAGATCCATATTATAGAACTCTGTTAAAACATAATTGCTTTATTGGTGTACCCATGCTGTTTAGCAGATTCATTCTGTTTAAAAGTAACAAAAGTTGGAGATGTGTAAGAGCTTGCGAATGTATGTATGAAAATGTATACAGTGCTGGATATGATGTGCAACTTGTGTGGCTGTTGTTATGAATACAGAGGACATTGAAATGTCACTGTGCAATTGCTTCTCCCACCGTCGTTATGCAGTAATGTAAGTCCTATTAAAACTGGCAGAGTTTGGTGATGCAGCATCACAAATGACAGTACTGCCAACATGAATTTTGTGAGTAAAACACTACTTGAATTTTTCCTGCACTTGTTACCAGTTTTGTGTGCAGAGCTGTATTATATGGTGCATGTTGAATGCACAGTGATGTTTTCAGTGGTCTGTATTTTGCTGCAGGGTTTACTACGTGAGCAGTTACATGTTGTAAATGGCAACTCATTATGTATAGTTTGTTCTGGTAGTCTCAGGGTAGCGAACCACACTCTAGTTCAGAGAGTTGTTAATTCAACCCACATTCAGATCAGGCTGCCTGTTTTTGTTCTCATTGATTTTAACCTTTACATCAATCAGGGCAGTATGATGAACATCAGCTGTCTTCATTGTTTTGAGCTTGTATTAAGCTGTTGGTCCCCACTGTTGACCATCCTCAAGCTCACCATACGTGGTACATTTGGGACAACAGAATATGCCTTAAGGAACTCCCCCACCTCCAACTCAGAAATTGATTCTGTGTCTCTATCTGCATGGGCAGAAAATGTAGGAGTTAACTCAGGAGACACTATGTGAACAGGAACACAGATATGTTTTTTAAGCCTGTCTTATTTATTTATTTGTTTATTTATTTTGATTGTAAATAAATTGTACATATAATGTGTATAGAATCTTCCAAGCCTAACTCAGACTTTATAATTTTGAAATGATTCTTTATATAACATGCACACCCTTTTAGCTGTAATCAATAAAAACTCATCATTGTTTACAAGAGGATAGGATGACCTCATTTGTTATATTAATATATTTACTTATTGCTTTCAACTTGTTTTGGCCTCTGCATGCCTGTCTTCAAAGAAAACCATACTAAATCAACAAATGAAATTATTAGGGGTTTTACATATATCTACAGCTATATATATGTATGTATGTATGTAGGTATGTGTGTGTGCGCGCGCGCGTGTGTGTGTGTGTGTGTGTACATACAACCATACAAGATTAAATTATTGATTCTCATGCATGTGTAAAGTTTACAGAATTAAAGTAGATCAAGTTTAAGAACTTCACAGAATGATTGTTTTTTAATTGTACAGATTTACACATATGCCAATTTAATATATATATATACAAAAGGTAAAGCATTCCCGTTACAGGCCCAGTGTAGCCCAGAGGGTGGGTAGAGGTATAGCTCTACTCTTCCATGATTGTGGCACTAGAAGGGAGTGAGTGGTCAGCAGCATGCCCCATCCACACTTTACCCCCAGGAAAGACGCAGTACCCATTGTGCAGGAGGCTGGGTGGGCCCCAGGTCCAGTCTGGACAGGCAGAAAATCTCATCCCCACTGGGATTCAATCCCGGACTGGCCAGCCCATAGTCAGTCGCTATACCGACTGAGCTACCTGGCCCACATATATATATATAAACATAAATTCAGTGATAATTACCTTCATTAATTTAGTATGGATTTCCTTGGTTATGGCTGTCCAAATGCCTAAGTGAGTTGGAAAAGATAAATAAAGGATGTTATTGTGGCCTTTTGTGAACAACCATTGAATTTACTGCGGTCACAATTTGTATTTATACTTGCATATTAGTAAATTATAATGTAGAAGTAGTTCCTAGATTGTGCAGCCATTTGGGGAACTTACACATTACAGGTTGGTATGACTGGACAGGACAGGGGGCTGACTTGTCTGCACACATGAAACCTGACTCTAGGCCTGTGTACTGTTACATGGAATATAATGTATAAATTATTATCAGGTCCATGGGGCGTAAGTTCATTTTATTTTAATTTTTATTTTCTATCAGATTTTGTTTTCATCAGATATTCTGAAGAGAAGTTGCTTGGTAGACATAATCATAGATGTAATTGTAACATTCAGGTGTAGCTTAAATCAAGAGAGTATATGGATTCATCTGAATGAGGGTTTTATCATTTGACTGTTCCTTATGAACACAGTAAAACATACTTTCTTTTTATTTACCAAACATGTTTCATAAAAGACAAGAAATCTGTGAACTGTCCAAATGTCTAGGAACTTGTCAAGAAAGACTCTGAAGAATAGAGTCATTCAGCACAACATTCAGATGGGATGATGATGTGCTTGTAGAATGTAAATAAGTTGGATGTTTGTTTTGACAAATGGAAGAAGAATGTTGATTAGTTGGTGGATATTATGTCATTAGTCTGAGAACTGAGTGCAAAATGATAACTACAAATACAGCTTTATTCTTTGTTGAGTCAGTGTAATGACATCAGAAAGTTATTGTAAATTGTCATGAAGAACTGAAACAGATGAATACATAAAGTAAATTTTTATAACAGTGACAGAAAAATTTAATATAACAAAGTTATTGTTGATTATAGACATCACTGGACCAAACATTTAGTGAAGACTGATGATGTGAGCATTCCCAAGTTAATGTATGAATACATTCCAAGTGGCAGAAGAAATATTGCTTGACCAAAGAGAAGACGAAAGTGGAATGACCCTAAATTTGGCTTATACCTGCCAATTTACTGTGATGTTAAAATTGTTTATAATGTAGATTTTTAAATAAAGTAGTCAAAATCTAAGAGCTATCCATAGTAATATCACATTCTCCATATCTTACCACGACATGATAAACAGCCAGGGTAGTAAAGCTCACTGTGTTATCTTCTTTAAACACATTTCAGCCATTTATGAGTGAGAACACTGTATACAGGTGTTTCAGCGGTGCCATGCTGGAATTACAGTCAGAACACCTACTAACCTGTGGCATTTCACATTTTTTCTCAGTCTCTCCTAGAAAATTCATTTGGTCTGAGTACCAGGAGTATTTCCTGGGGGTAAAGGCGGCCAGTGCGTAAGACCGACAACCTTACCACCATCCTGTGCTGTTGTCATGAAATCTGGAAACCTTAATTACCTGGAATCCTCTGGGCCTGTCCAAGCCTGTAATGGGACTGCTTTACCTTTACCTTTTACATTCATTTGGTCACTACAGCTTTGTTTTATATTCTTTCTAACTCATTAGTCATAATAACAATGAAAGGCCCCCATATTACACTCTATGACTAACTGATACATTTCAAACATATTTAATGTTGCATAAAAATAAAATGTAAATAGCAATGAGTGCTTGGAAGGGTGTTTAGTAATCTGCCTGTTGTTCCCTGTTCTTTGTAATTAGTTGCAGTTTGCAGCTGGTAATTAGTCTGTGTCTTGCAACTGGCTGTTGTAAACCATTAATATTCTTTAGTATGGGCTTTGGTTTATGAAATATTGCTCACATTGCTGAATGGGGCATGTAAATATTGTCACTACACAAAGTGGAATTTGAGTGTCTAGAACACCACAGTTTTTTTAAAGTCTTATTGGCCATTCATATTCTATGTGAACTTTGCAACAAATCTCAGATTTTCTTTGAGGTGCCTTTTATGTTCCATTTTGTGTATGTGCCCAGTATTTAGAAACTGTTTGCTGCACAGAGCTACGTGGTTCGTAACCACATTCATCTTACTGCTGCCGAGAATGTTTTGCCTCTGCCTTCTTCATGTAGCTGTGTATTACAAGTTTTCAAAATGCAGTTTCTGAATAATGTTTGCTTCTGCTTGCTATATACAGTTGTGATTGCTCTATGTTTTGCTCTCTTGACATGTTCTTTCAGCTTATTGATGTTAGATTGCTATGTTGAGTGTTGGATGTTGCAGCTAGCTAAACTTTGGTTGGTCCAACAGTCTCTCATTATCCAGGTCGCAAAGAAGGCGAGCGTTTTGAAGAGACGGAAATCGAAGAACCGAATGGAAGTGCCTAGTAATGCATTGGAAGGAAGCAGTAACTCAAACCGACGTGAAAGTGAAGGGGATGTGGTCTTCTATATTGAGGAGCCTAAAGCAGGTATAATTCAGTTGTTTGCTACAGTTTTTTTGATAGGATGTCAGAAAGTTTAGTGATCAAACAGGTAAGTCTGTAAAAGCAAAGGTGTCTATGGCATACAGAACAGAAATGTTTGGTGTCATTTTTTCTGCTAGGTGTTGATCTTCCAGAGGAAACTGCTGCCTTCATCTTTAGGATGGAGGTCAGTGGTTTACATCTACAACAATGTACAGTGTGACATCCCAGAAGACGGTATTTTTTATAATCAATGCTGCAGGAAACTCAGTCCTTGAGAGGAAGTATGTTATTCACACTGTAACATAAATTCTGCGTAGAAGAAAAATATCTTTTCTTTTATTCTGTCAGTTTGTGATAACTGCTGTGCTTAGTTAGCTTCACCCATTGCACAGGACATACTGATGATACTAATGTGCTATCCTGTCTCCACACATTTCCGTTATTGTTCCAAATACTTTTGTTCAAAGTTATGTTCAGTTTATTCAGTTATGGGCTGAACAATGGAGGAAATATTGTTCAATTCATGGCTGGGGCAAGTGATTTTTCTCTTCTCCAAAGCATCCAGATCAACTATGGGAGTCACCTGTTTTCCTTTCCTCTGTGCTGAAGTGATTGGAGTGTGAAGTTTATCCCTCAACTCCATCTCATTGTCAAGGTTAGGAATGGGTTGATTTATGCCTCCAATCCCCTCAGATGCTATCTTAGCATGCAGAGGGACAGGGTTAGATTTTAATACGATGTCACTTGTGGAACTTTTTCCATATAATGAAGTTATCTTGAGGCTTTGTGTATATATATTTTAATGTGCAAATTGTCTGCATTATTGTAAGATTAAGCAGATGTATGGAGACAGTATTAAATCCATGTGGAAGTGTCCTAGAGAAGTTTATAGTTCTTCTGCTAGTCAAGATGTTCTCTGCATCTTATGGTTCCTGAAGGTTCATATTTGTGGTCCCTGTCCTGAACCATATGAATACAATTCACACACTCCCATCATAGTTATTTTAAGATTAATTTTAATATTATTTTTCCAGCTATGCCTAGACTTATCCTTCTGGTTTTACTACCAAACTCTGCATACATTTCTCTACTGTGCCATGCATACTACATGCCGTGCCCATATTATCATCCTTAGCGGAGACAGTGTAATGTACAGTTATTGTAACACAGTCAGTGACAAGATGCTGAAATGCATTGCACTTGTTTTTCTGACGACTGTCATTTAGACTATCATTTATCACATCCGCCGCTAATCTGCCCTGTGTGTGTGTGTGTGTGTGTGTGTGTGTTGGCAGTCAGCTGAGTGAGCTATGGTAATAGGATAAACATCCGACAGGAAGTAACAGCTGATAATTGTCATATAAAATAATGGCCTTGTACAACAAACAGCAGTATTACTTACTAGGGTTGTTATATTACAGGGACACCAAATCGTGTAAGAAGAGAAGGCCGTGGGTCATTATTCACAAGTCAGACAAGTAGTGTTACAGAAGCAGCTTCCGATGAAATTGACATTGATATAGATGAGCCTCAGAGGGTCACATCGTAAGTACTGGAATCATTTAGACAAATTTATCAATGATAGTGACTACAGTTGGAGGAATAAGTTGCATTCACTCTCAGGATTTGAATTAATTATGTGTGAGATAGCTTCAGGTTTTGTCTTTGTCTTCATCTTCTTCTTCTTTTTCTGTGTGATATTCATCTGATGCAGTGTTTGAAGTAGAAATTCATGTCTGCTTCCTTACTGAGTTAAATACATGCGAAATGAAAATTAAATGTTTTCA
>Ga0209755_10004752_pt1 | contig 15874 bp, 9 predicted proteins | sample TergutCo191P1_FD_187301 | JGI IMG/M metagenome (GOLD analysis project Ga0209755, IMG submission 187301) | Cornitermes sp. P1 segment gut microbial communities from Petit-Saut dam, French Guiana - Co191P1 (SPAdes) (version 2) | ecosystem: Host-associated > Arthropoda: Insects > Digestive system >... | reverse complement strand
GCTTGGAGCGGATGGTAAAAAGGCTTGAACGCAACCCTCCCATGGTGAACCACACTGCATCGCCCCTTACACGCACCGTTCCCTCGCTTCCCTGCACTTCCAGTTCGAAGATTCGCCCGGATATGCCCCGGCCCCTGGTCACGATTCGGCGAATTTCCCCTGGATCCTGCCTCACTCGCCAGTCCACTATCAGTCGGCGGCGGATTTCCTCGGGGCTTATCCAGCGTTCCCAGCGGTAGGTATTGGCAAAGAAAAACCCGGGAATGTTGGAATAGGTTGGCGGATCATCCCTAACCCAGCGAAACAGGTTATCTGGAGGCAGGGGGGAAGTTCGTGGGGGAAGCATTCTGTCCTGTACGGCCTGCATATACGCCTCGCGCCCCCACATGACCAGGGAATCCTCGCTGTGACCGCCGTGGTTGGCGGAATAATACGCCGCCAATGGTTCGCCACTTTCCCCCACAAGGATAATCCCCCTGGTTGCATTCACCGCAGCGGTAGATCTTGGATGTTCCTCTCCTACCCCACCGTAGGCCTGGGAACGAGCGTCACCCCAAATGTCAAAACCCCTGTCGGCAAACCTTTCACGATAGGCAATGGCGTAAGACCGGGCGATAATGGCTTGAGCTTTCAGAGCCTCCATTGGCCAGCTTGCAGGCAGTTCCGCAGGGACAACACCGAGAAGGTAATCTCCCATGTTGACTATGTTTACCACGGTTATGCCGGTGGGACCGGGCCGGAATTCCAGGGCGCCCCGGAACGTCCGATTGGCTCCCGGCACTGCGCCTGCCACGATTGAGGTGTCTTGGTTGCTGCGGAGTTCGTATACCACGGGAGCGGAACTGTTAAGCAAAACCCTGTTGTTTGCGTCGAGTATAACAAACGTGCCGTTCCCGTGCCATTCAACCCAAAACTGTTCTCTCGCATTTCCATTATGCAGGATTTGTCCTGTCGCCGCATCTCGGATTCTAAAGTCGCCCCCGGCCCTAACCGAAACCAGTTGCCGGTTTTCGCTCAGGCCGATACGCATTATTCCCTCTCCTGGAGTGATCGGCGCCGGCGTTACTCTGGGCGGAACAGCGGTAATTCCCTGCCGTATCAGTTGAATGGCATCAATGGGGTCTCCAGCATGGCTCAGGGCTTCCGCCAGGGCCGAATTTATTTTCGGATCGTCGGGAAGCCGGGCATTAGCGGTAATAAGGATATCCCGGGCTCGTTCCCACTCTCCCCTGGCCATCAAAAGCCGTGCCAGGGGAAAGAGCACCCTGGTAAACGCCCTGTCCTGATTCCAGGCGGCCTGAAAGAGCGTTTCCGCTTCCGCAGGGTTGCCGTCCAGCAGAATAGTCCCCAGCCTATACTGGGCTACGGCTCTCCATCGGTAAAGGTTCAGGCTTCGCCGGTAAAACTCCTCGGCGCTTGCGAGTTCTCCCATTTCATGGTAGACCCAGGCATTGTAGAAGTAAAATCTCGCCCTTTGGCGATTGTCCATTCTTTGAAGGGTCGGTTCCATGTCGCCTCGCAGTGCGGTCGCCTGCGCATAGCTACCCATAAGGACGTGGGTAATAAACAGTTCCAGATACAATTCGTCTTGTTCGGCAACCGTTAGGCGCGGATCCCCTAGCAGTTCTTCCAGCAGGTTTGCCGCCTTGGCGTTTTCTCCCAGTTCCCAATACAATGCCGCAAGCTGGAATTTTTGTTCCGCAGACATACCAGGGCCAGATAACAGTTGTATTGCGTCTTCAATCCAGCCGGCATAGTAAGCTTCCACGGGGCAACCGAAAATCTCACGGGAACGATCCATGCGGTGGCCCGACCCATTACGTCTATCCGTTCCTCCGCAGGCGGAGATCGACAGGAGAACAGTGGCGATTGTCGCCATAGCAAATAGTTGTTTCATTAGAGCCGCTTTGCCTCCCCCCATCCGCCAGTTTGGATTGTTACCAACAATATATCCGAAAACTGCGAGGGAGTTAAAGTGTTTCCGCTATCCATTTGCCAGACTTTTACCAGGCCGAGGATATCGTTCTGGTTTTCCCTACGGTATAACATTGACAGGGCTATTGCGGTCGGTTGTCGTGCCATCGCCAAGGTGTCCAAACCAATTCCCTCCCCAGGCCCATAACGTGCCGTCCGTTCTGGTCGCCAATGTGTGGGAACCGCCCACCACCACGGAGGCCCAGTCTGCATCCACCCCTATTCGGGTGGGGGTCAGTAATACTTCATACCCATACGAATCATCCCAGTTAATGGATGGGCCAGTTGCGCCGCCCACGCCAAGTTGCCCGCTCCAGTTCGCTCCCCAAGCCCAGAGCGAGCCATCCGTTTGGATCGCCAGGGTATGGGAGCCACCTGCCGCCACGGAAACCCAGTTTGCACCTGTCCCCACTCGGGTGGGGGTTAAACGGTAGGTTGCGGCACCGGCTTCGCCGATACCAAGCTGGCCCATGCAGTTTCTTCCCCAGGCCCAGAGCGATCCGTCCGTTTGGATCGCCATGATGTAGGAGCCGCCCACGGCCACGTAGGCCCAGTTTGTATCTGTCCCTATTTGGACGGGGGCGTTGCCGTAATCCTGAATAACCTGGTGAATCACGGGCGGCCAGCCGCTGTATCGATCCTTTCTTCCCCAAGCCCAAAGCGAGCCATCCGTCCTGATTGCCGCGGTGTGGTGCCTGATGCCGGCGGCCACGTAGGCCCAGTTCGTGTCGGTTCCTATCTGAGTGGGGGTTAAACGGTTAGGTGTCGTGCCAGCGGTTTCGCCTATGCCAAGCTGTCCGTATTCGTTGTTTCCCCAGGCCCATAGTGTGCCATCGGTTCTAATGGCCACGGTGTAGCCAAGACCCGCAGTTATGTAGGCCCAGTTTGTGTCCGTCCCTATTCGGGTGGGGGCCCAGCGGTTGACTATCGTACCGTCGCCAAGCTGGCCATGGCTATTACTTCCCCAAGCCCAGAGCGAACCATCCCTTCCGATGGCCACGGTGTGGGCTGCACCTGCCGCCACGTAAGCCCAGTCATTATCTCTCCCTATTTGTAATGGGGTTGTCATGTTTCCACCACCTACCCCAATGCCAGTTCTGCCGTACAAATTCTGCCCCCAAGTCCAAAGCGAGCCGTCCGTTTTGATAGCCACAGTATGCGTGAGGCCCGTCGATACGGTCATGACCGTAGGGGGAATGCCGTCGTCGTGGGTGAGTACGGGCCTGCCGTCACCGCCCGTGAGGCATCCCGTTAGGACGAGTACCAAAGCCAAGCCAGCTGCCGCCAGGATGGCAGGTGCTTTCCTAAATTCCCTCGTTTTCATATTGCCGTCTCTCCTTTTTTGTGCACTTGTATGGATGATGTTACAGTCTTTGCCGCAAACATACAAGGTTACGGGTTACGCATTCTGCGCATGGAGGCCTGCTCGTCGCCATCTTGCCATGGGCATATAGTTCTACGGGATTTTTTGCGGAAGGGTGTTTGGAAACTCGCAGTCTTGACCTAGCAAGCCAAAACACCCTAACATCAATGCAAAGCCCCATGGAGAAAAACAATAGTGCCTAAAATAGAAGTAAACGAACAAGCCTTTTTCGACCTGGCCTGCGGCGAAAAGCGGGCATGGAACACAAAGGAAGAATTCGAGGATGCCCTAACCTGCGCCAAGGCGGAACTTGACTCGCAGTGGCCTATCGAGGGTGCCGCCGATGGCGATGCTGCCGAGGAACGGGCCATTAAAATCGAACTCAACGACACCAACCGCCCCGACCTTTGGGGAACCGCAGGCTGCGCCCGTCAGCTTAGGGTGTACAACGGCGGCAAAATGCCTGAATACCCGTTTTTTTCGAAGGCCGGCGACATAAAGAAAGCCCGACGGAAAGTGAAGGTCGAAAACAGCGTTCAGAAAGTACGGCCTTTCCTTGCCGGCTTTATCGCCTCGGGCAAGACGATTACCGATCCCGTGCTTAAGGACATGATCCAGACCCAGGAAAAGCTTGCCTGGAACTTCGGTCGCAAACGCCGCTCCCTTTCCATGGGCCTGTACCGCATCTCAAGGATCGAGTGGCCCATCATCTACAAGGGCGTGGATCCCGACGGCGTTTCCTTCGTGCCTTTGCAATGGGAGACGGCCAGGAAAGAAGCGACACCATTTACCCCACGGGAAATACTTAGGGAGCACCCAAAGGGCAGGGAGTACGCTTTTATCCTGGAAAACGAGCCTGTCCACCCCTACCTTACCGACTCGGCCGGCAACGTGCTTTCGTATCCGCCGATCATCAATTCCGCGGATTCCGGTGCGGTACAGGTTGGTGACACAGATATTTTTGTGGAGCTTACCGGAACTGACATTCACATGGTAACCCTTGCCGCTTCAATCGTTGCCTGCGACCTGGCCGACAACGGCTTTACGATTGAACCCGTGGAAATAGAGTACGAAACCGACACGCCCCTCGGCAGGAGCGTCGTCTACCCCTACTATTTCCAGGAGCCGGTGTTCTGCTCCCTGGCAAGGATCGAGAAGTTCCTTGGCGACAAACTCAGCGCCGACGAATGCGTTCAGGCCCTGGCTCGCATGGGCGTGAAGGCCGAGAAAGCTAAATCCAAGGAGCTTGGGCAGGCCGCCTCGGGCGGGGGCGATACAGAGGGCATTCTCGCCTGGTCGCCGGAGTACCGCAACGACTTCCTCCACGCCGCCGATGTCGCCGAAGACGTGGTGATAGGCCGGGGCCTCGGCTCGTTCAAGCCGGAACGCCCCAGCGAACCCACCGTTGGCCGTCTCAGTCCCCTCACCCTGTTCAGCAGGCAGGTAAAGGAAATCTTCATCGGCATGGGGTACCAGGAGATGATTTACAACTACCTTGGTTCCCGCAAGGATCTGGTGGAAAACATGCGTGGTGCCGGGGAACGGATAATCCGCATTTCCAACCCCATGACGGAAAACTACGAGTACCTCCGTGATTCCGTGATTGCCTCGCTCATGGCAAGCGAGGCTGTGTCCGGGCATTCGGTGTATCCGCACAGGATTTTCGAGGTCGGCAAGATTGCCTACCTGGACGGCAGGGAAAACTCCGGCACATCGACCCGTCAGTACGCCGGTTTCCTTCACGCCGACAGGGAGGCGAACTTCAATACCGCCGCCGGCCAGTTACAGACCTTGTTTTACTACCTGTCATGCGAGTACGACGTGGAGGAATCCGACGATCCCCGTTTTATTCCGGGGAGGGCCGCCAAGGTGTTGCACAAAGGCAGGGCGGTAGGCGTTTTCGGCGAGGTTCACCCGGAAGTGTTGGAAAACTGGGGCGTTACCGTCCCCTGCACCGCAGGCGAATTCGACTTGGAGACGCTGCTTTCGGGATATGTAACCGCCTGACAAAAATGGGATTTGTGTCTTGCGCTACCTTGCAAAGAGGCGGCCTGTCATAGTAGGATTGGAAGGCGTTTCATGTAAGAATGAAACACCCAGGAGCAAGCCCAGTATGGCCCCAGAGCGCACATCCCGTATTCCCAAACGTACAAGCAGGCTCGCTTTCCGTGCCAGCGTGTTGTATTTGGTCATTCCGGCATTGGCCATGATTTTGGTTTTGCTGCTTGGTAGACACATATCCAATGCCATCGCCGACGATTTCGCCCAACGGCTGGCACGGCAGTACTCCATCGAGGCGGCGGCTAATTTTCAAATCTACATGAATCCGCACAAGGTGCTGATGCAGCAGGTTTCCCGTTCCACGACAATAGCCAGGTGGCTTGACGATGAGGATAACCCGGCGAATAGGGTCATGGCCTTTGAGGAAATCATGGGCTATGCTGTTTTTTCGCCGGATACGTATCTCATGTTTACGGCCTATGACTCTTTGCAGGCCTATACTTTCTACGTCGATCTTACGCTGGAGCAGTTTTTGCCTTGGGGCCAGATCCGCCCCAACTTTGAGGCCGCCCAATGGTTTTGGGATGCCAGGGACGCGGAATCGCTTTTTATCCTAAACATACAGCACGACAGGCTGCTGGACGACATTCACGTATGGCTTAACCATAGGGTGTATTACCAGGGCCGTTTCGTGGGGGTGGTTACCGTAGGTTTCCTTTTCGACGGTCTTTTTGATATCCTGTTTTCCACATATGATGCGAGCATTATCCGGGGCTACATCATCGACCGGTACGGCGTCGTCCGTGCGGACAGTACTGCGTTCGGGATTCCGGCTTCGTCCGTCCTGTACGAAGCTATCGATAACCTCGAACTGTACATCGGTATCGAATATCATCTGCGGGAGCTGGTCGATGGCATGTTCCAGCCTGGATATAGGGTTTGCGACGCTATCCGCCTGTCACAGGGCTTATTTCGCTACGGCAGCATCTCGCCCATCATAGGGACGGATTGGTCGGTGGTGGTGCTTTCGAATCATACAGGTGTCTTTGGCGGACACTACACACCCCTAATCATTGGCTCCTTCGTTGTGCTGGTCTTGTCCGTACTAATCGGGAACACCTTGGTACGCCAGGCGGCGCTCATCCCGTTGTTCAAACTGACCCAAAGTGCGGTGGAAGCGGGCAGCATGTCCGTAAAGACCGACCTTTTTGGCCTGGAAAGGAAGGACGAGATCGGCGATTTGGCCCGTACCGTCCAGCTCATGCAGGACAGCCTAAAATCCGTCAACTCGGATTTGATTGCGGTCATGCGGGACAGGGAACGGGTGAACGATAACCTCCGTGCCACGGCAACCCAATTGGAGGTGGCGCTGGAGGATGCCCAGGCGGCCAGCCGTGCCAAGAGCAACTTCCTGGCCACCGTGTCCCACGAGATACGCACCCCCATGAACGCAATCATCGGGATGAGTACCATAGGCAAAGGGGCGGAGGATATCGAGCGCAAGGATTACGCCTTTGAAAAAATCGTGGCGGCCTCCAATCATCTGCTGGGAATTATCAACGATGTGTTGGATATGTCGAAGATCGAGGCAGGCAAGCTGTTCATCATATGCGAGCCTTTCAACCTGGAGCACACCCTTCAAAAAGTGCTGACAATGAACAATTTCCTTTTGGAAGAGAAGCGGCAACAGTTTTCGATGGATGTGGACAAGGATATTCCGTCCGTGATGCTCGGCGATGACCAGCGTCTGGCCCAGGTTTTGACCAACCTGCTCTCCAATGCCGTGAAATTCACCCCGATGAACGGGGAGATTCGGATTGAGGTACGTATGCTGTCCAAGACGGACGACGACTGTACGCTGCGCTTCGACATAATCGACAAGGGCATAGGCATTAGCCCCGAGCAGCAGAAGCGGCTGTTCACGTCCTTTACCCAGGCTGAAATAAACACCACCCGTGAGTTTGGCGGCACGGGTCTTGGTTTGGCCATTTCGAAGCGTATAGTGGAGATGATGGGCGGCAGGATATGGGTCAAATCGGGCCTGGGGGAAGGGGCGACCTTTAGCTTCACCGTGCAGATGGCCCTGCCCAAGGGTACCGAGGATGCCTTAAAAGAGACCTACGTGGCGATGTCCGTAGCCGACGAGGAGAACGTGGACTTTACCGGCAGGTGCCTGCTGCTGGCGGAGGACGTGGATATCAACCGGGAAATCGTCATGACCATGCTGGAGGCGACCAATCTGATTATCGAATGCGCCGAAAACGGTATCGAAGCCTTCAAGCTGATCGAGGCGGCACCGGAGAAGTACGACCTTATCTTTATGGACGTGAATATGCCCGTTATGGACGGATACGATTCCACTCGGCTAATCCGTGGCTTGGATCGCCCCTGGGCCAAGGAGATTCCCATCGTGGCAATGACGGCCAATGTTTTCAAGGAAGACGTGGATAAATGCCTGGATGCCGGCATGAACGCCCACCTGGGCAAGCCGCTGGATCTTGAGGCAATGATGGAAGTCCTTAAACGGTTTTTGGTAAGGTAAGGGAAAGTCGCACTGGCTGTCGTACTGCGGCTTGAAATGCATCACCAGGTATTCTGCTTTCCAAATTTAAGAGGATTATATGGCACTGTTTTAGTGTCGGGTTTTTAGGGTCTTGTATCAAGCGGTTTCCACAAAAACCGTTTGCCGAAAATGTGGCTGGATACCGCCCCCAAAACCAAGGCGAGGCGTTGCGAGGGAGAGACTTCTCCCCTTCCCTTATTCTATTTTTTCCAATATACTAACCGCATTGTAAGATGAAAAAACCGAAGCTCAAAAGCCTGATTACGGGTGTCGTGACGCTGTGTCTGCTTACCGTTGGATGCACCGCATTGGCATACGGGATAAATTCGCAAGTGTTTGCCAGGGTCGAGGGGTTCCGACCGGGCGTGTTTACCACGTACTTCACCTGGGACGATATCGATCTGGAGCGCAGGGAGGTGCGTTTTTATTCGGGCGGAAACGAGCTTCAGGGTTTTGTTTACGGTATGGAAAACGACAAGGGGTTGGTAGTCATTTCGCACGGATTGGGTGGAACGGCGGATGCGTATTTTTCCTTGATAATGTTTTTTGTCGATAAAGGCTGGCGTGTTTTCGCTTTCAACAATACGGGTGTCGCAGGAAGCGAGGGGCGCAATATGCGTGGGCTGAGCCAGTCGGTTATCGATCTTGATGCGGCGCTCGCCTTTGTCGAGGGGACGAGTGAATTCAACGATCTGCCAGTTATGCTGCTGGGGCATAGTTGGGGTGGTTATGCGGTGTGCGCCGTTCTGAGTTTGGGGCGCAACGTGAACGCCGTGGTAAGCGCTGCCGCTTTCAACTGTCCAGGGGAGATATTTAGGGAGCAGGGGGTGCGGATGGTCGGTGGCCTATTTTTTCTGCTAAACCCCCACTTTTGGGTAATACATAGGCAGCTTTTTGGTGACGCAGCTAGGCTAACCGCTATCGATGGTATCAACAGGGCTGGCGTTCCAGTGATGATCGTGCAGTGCCTGGATGACGATCTTATACGGGCGACTACGACTTCGATTTTCGCCCATCGTGACAGGATTACCAATCCCAACGTGGAGATTGTTCTTAGGGAGGGGATTGGTCACAAGTTTGTGTTCAGTTCGCCGGAGCAGAGGAGGTACATGGAATGGGTGGCCTCGAGCTGGCGGGGATACAGGTCTAGGCGTGAAAATGCGTCGATGTTTAGCTGGGCGGAAGAGGTTGGTTTCTGCAAGGTGCAAGCCAACGAGCTTGACGGGGAGTTGATGGAACGGATACATGGTTTTTTTTACGATGCAAGGTGAGTGCGTTTTATTGTTTCGACAGATGGCTTGAAAAATATTGTTATTGGAGTTACGATTTTTTGGTAAGAGTGATGTAAGTGGAAAGCGAAATCGATTCGTATTGATAGGCCACTATTATGCCGCGCCATATCTTTTGTATCACCATGAAGTGTCCGTTTTTTGCTTTGCATGTTTGGCGCAAAACAAAAATGTATTTTTGCCGCCTATTTTTAGCGGAACATGCGAATAAGAAAAACTATGTCGAGTCAAAGATTGGCAAGCCTCGTTCTGGGTGGAAGTCAAAAACACAAACGAACCGCTGGGCCGTAAAACACGAGCCGCCTCACCTATGAATTCATCATAGAACTGCGGCGCATCTATCGTCTCATATTCACCCCACGGCGGATCGGTAATGACGGCATCAACGGACTTGTCCTCCAAAGGAAGTTTGCGAGCATCCCATTTTTGAACAAGGCAGTTCCGCTTGTCATGCAGCCTCTTTTTCTGGTGTTTAACGCATTCATCATTTATGTCGCCCGTATATACTTTTTTGTATCGCCCACTTTCAACCACCACAGCTGCTATCGCACCCCAACCGCCAAATAAATCGACCACGACCGAATCCTTGTTTATTTTTGCCTCGTGAATCATTACCTCGACAACATCTGGACGCAGTTCCCCCTTTTTTAAGGTTTTATCGAAAGAACGATGTTTTCTGACACGCAACATAAAATAAACCGAATTGTCGTTTCTGCGGTTAAGCCATATTTCCACATCTGGATTGGCTCTGTTCACGGAAAGTTTCGTTTGTCGTGATACGCTTTTTTCCATATCGTTCATGGTGTTAAAAGGAATGGAACGAAGTTTTCCGCAATCCATTACAATGATCCTAAAAGTTTTGCATTTTAACTGGGGGAATAAAAACCGCTCTCCAGGTATCCTTTTGGCGGCATCCAGAATGTTTTCGGAAAAGCCCGATGACAAAATCATAAAAAGGTTATTGATGCACTTAACGTTTATCTCATGTGTACATGAAAATGTTAGCGCGCTATCCAGTACCTTTATGTTTTTTGCACCATGGGTTTTTAGTATTTTGCAGGCAAATACTTCCAGTCCGTAATTAACACTTGCATACCAAAGTTTCATTGTGTTCTCTGCTTGCCGTTTATACGGTTGGTTTCGTTCCGTTCCACCATAATGAGAATATTCCAAAATATCGAATTTTGAAAGGCCTTTTTAAACGGGTTCTGCCTGTAGAAATATGTACCCGCTGCTTTAGGCGCTTTACATTTCGAATACTTTCAGAAACAAAAGGCAACAGGATTTCAATTCTTCATTCCCCGTTTCATGTTCAAGCCTAACTTTTTTTGTGGTTTTTTCTGTGATTTACGACTTTCATGAGGTAAAACGTAAGACGTTTGAGAAGAAAATGCTGGCAACCACCTTTGCTGGCGGATGCACAGTTCTATCTGGTCACCAAAATCCATGGCCTTTCCTCAAACTCCTGATTCTTTAGGAAGAAAACTGGTTTTTCGTTGAATTTGGCTTCCTGCATCTTCCTGTATGTGGTATCATTGTGAGCATGGGGACCCTTGATATAAGCAACACCGTCTCAGCAGCCTTGACCAAGGTCGAAAACCAGCTTGTCGGCGAGGCCGAGGCATGGCTAAGGGAGAACCATCCCGAGGAGAGCAGGGTTGTCGGTGAAAGCTTTTCCCGATTACGTACCCTGGGCGATGCGGTTTTTGCCTACCCCTCCATACGGGACACGCAGTTTCTTAGGGGTGTGGTCTTCGACAAAGACCGCCTTGTGGAATCCCTCCTTGAATTTTCGTCGTCTTCCCATCTCCTGCGCATACCGACCAAGATTGTCGTCATGAGAAGTTTCCTGGTCGCAAAATTCCACGCATTCTCGCTACTTTCCAGCCTGACCGCCGATAGGAAGGACTATAGGGAAGAAATCCGAAAAATCGTGTTCTCGGTAATCAGCACCCTGATAGCCGAGGCCGTGTACTTCTCGTGCCTGGACGATCCCTGTTTTTCCCGAAACACCAAGTCAAGCCTTGCGGGCGACCTTATCGAGCTATGGGACAGTGGGGTGGATCAACGGGGATTGCGCCACTTCCCGGCGCTTTCCTCCCTCTGGCTTGCCCGAAACTCCAGCCCTCCCAACTTCGGAACCATGGACGGCAACACGGAGCTTTTAAGACTTACCATAGACCTTGACGAGGACTGGCGGGAGTTCCTTGTGGAGGAATCCAGCAACGATGATACGAGATGGGCGCTGGAGGAATTCCTTTTCGGCCTTTCCTGGGAGGAAATACAGGAAGTCCGCAGTCACCTTGCCCTTTGCGGCATAAATGCCGTCGGTCTCGAAGGCATACAGAACTACCTTAAGTCCCCGTCCGCCTTTTCCGGAATAGACGAGGAAGACCCAAGGACCTTTTACGACTTCTTCATCGAGCGAAGGGATGCCTGTAACTTCCGTGAAAAGATGCTTGCGCCTGGCCCCAGGCACACGCTGGAAGAGATATACCTAAAATACCGGATAATAATGGAACTACGGTAGATGCGTAAGATTTCCGGAAGACTTGTGTTCTATGTCCTGCTAATTTCGGCGGCGCTGTTGGGCATGTTCGCCCTGCGAGATTTCGCCACGGCGGCGTTGTATGCCCAGGGACTGCCCGAGCAAACGCCCGCGCCGACTTTGCACGACCCACCAACCGGCCGGGGCGAAGATCTAACCATAAGGATTGCGGTGTTTGGCCCTGGAACCGAGCTGTATTTCTGGTGGGGGCATATCGCCATGATAATAGACGACGCCGCCACGGGACGGAGCTATATATACGACTACGGCCTTTTCTTTATCGAGGGGCCAGGCTTTTTCACAAACTTTGCCCTCGGTCGGCTGATCTTTTCAACAGGGTCCTTGCCGACTTGGGTCAGCTTTGACAGCTACACAAACGCCAACCGGGATATAATCGTATACACCCTGGACATTCCCCCCGAAAAGCGTGAGATGGTGCTGCGGCAGGCGGAATGGGACGTGCTTCCCGAAAACAGGGACTACCTATACCACCATTTTAGGCACAACTGCGTCACTCCCCTTTTGTACATCATAGACATGGCCACCGGGGGGCAGTTCCGGGAGCGGTTCGCCAACGAGCCCGGACGCTTTACCCTGCGCCAGCACGTCCGCCGCCATACCTGGCATTCGCCTATTATCGACTGGGCTCTGAATTTTTGGATGGGGCAGGGCATAGACTTGCCCATTACCGCCTGGGATGAGATGTTTCTTCCCTCCGAGGCTGGAAGGAACATTGCGGATTTTGAGTTCGTCGATCCGGATGGGGTAACCCGGCGGCTGGTTTCCGACAGGGAGGAGGTTTTTATGTCGTCCGGTCGCCCGGAGGTGCTGGAAGTCCCACTTACACAGTGGCCAAGACAGCTTGCCTTTAGCCTTGTCCTTTCCCTGTTTCTGGGCGGCCTGTTCTTTATCCAGGCGAGGAAGTCCCCGGCCTTTGGGCAGGTGGCGTTGGGCATTTGCCACAGTCTGTTCGGCCTTGTTTTTGGCGGTGCCGGATTGATGCTGTTTTTCCTCGCCAACTTCACCGAGCATGATTACACCTTTTACAACGCCAACATCCTGTTTGCCAACCCCTTGCTCCTTGCCCTTATCCCCCTAGGCATACGCTATGCGATTGCGGATAATTATCATAAACGCCTGCACCCCGAGCTATGGATTAGGGTGCTGTGGCTTCTTGTAGTCTTGGGAATATTCGCCTCGATGCTTATAAAGCTGTCTCCCAGGTTCTGGCAGGACAACCTTACCGATCAGATGCTGATGCTGCCGATCGCCCTGGTGCTGTCGCTAGAGCCTTTGGGTTTGAGGCGGATGTTGAGACGTATTTTTTGGCGCTGGCTATAGCCAAGCGATATTCAAGCAAGGGATGGTATATGAGTTCTTCTACTGATTGGCGAGACGTAAAGTACAATGAAACTTTCGAGTCCGAACTGCGTGGGCTTGAACGCCGCAGGGCCAGCGATCCGAACTGCACGGTGGCGGATATCGAGGGCACGTTGAGGCACCTGCGTATCCTGGAGGGAGCGGATCAAGGCGGCAGGGGCGATGTGCAGGACACCTCGATGTCGGCAACCATAGCCGCCCACGAGGTTTTTATTTCCCAGTGGAAGGCCGAGCTGGGGGAAGCCTGAGCCTGTTGGCTTATTGGAAAGCTGGTTGCCGATCGGGATGAAGTGCAGGAGTACTTCGTTACGGGTTCGGTCCAGTCAGGTATATGCGAGTGACTTTATGAACATCGCTTTCGCCCCATAAGGCAAAGTGGACATTGTTTCCGCCTAATCCGCGTATATCAAGAATGAGCCTACCTGGTCCTATCGTGACACGTTCGTGTTCACTGGGATATTCCACCCATCCTTCCCCTGCGGTCCATCGTGCAAACATAAACCCACCGTCAATCGTTCCTTCAAACTCTACCACCACCTCTTCCGCAAGCTCTTTTATTATGGCAGAGAAACTCCAGTTGCTAAAATTGGTCCCCTCAACCGCTGATGCCAGATCAAATGGAAACAGCGGCGGCGGTACCATGCCTGGCCCAATCCGCGCACCGTATGCCGTGAAGAAAACCTCCAATTGCGGCATGTTTACCCACCTGCCTGTGGCACGGCAAAACAATTGATCCGGACCGTAACCGCCGGTATTCCACCAAATGGAAGGTACGCCCAACCTGGCCAGCCCACCGTAAACGTGTCTGCTCCACGCTAACTTTTCGGCCGTTGTCATGGGCGCATTGGAGTCATGAAGTGGGCTTGTTTCCTTTATTACAATGGGTATGCCGTTATTCAGCGCCATCGATATTTGTTCAAGCTGGTTTTCCTCCCGTCCGGGGTAGAAAAACGTGCCCAGCATTACATAGGGGTCGTCCGCCAGGTGTTCGTATGTGTAGATTATATTGGCATCCGCCTGCACGGTTACCAGTTTGACAATTCGGTGGGCGTTGTGTCCGCCGCTGCCACGGATAAACTCAAGGGCGGCGTGGTTAAGCCTGTTTGTGGCCACGGCCAGACTGTGGATCCTGTCACGGTGCGCAACAGGATCCCAATACCATCCGTCGATGCCTGGCCTTGGTTCGTTCATCGGCTCAAAAATCAGCCTTTCGGGATAGTATTTGAAGCGATCCGCAATCTGCCCCCAAACCGTCCGCAGCCAATTTTCGGCCTCATCCAACCGGCGCTCGTTCAGCAAACCGTACAATTCCGCCACATGGTGCGTGTTGATGATTACATATAAGCCCTCGGCAAGCGCCCAGTCCACGACTTCCTGTACCCTGTTCATCCACGCCCCGTCAATATTCCAGTTGTCATCCATGCGAGGTCCCCAATTTACGGGAAGGCGTACGGTGTTAAAACCCTTAGCGGCTATGGCGGCAAAATGCCATTGCTCGATTCTGGCCGCGCCCCAAATTATTTCCATTTCCGTAATGGGGCAGCCGGTAAACCAGTCCCCGGATGCCTCCATGGCATTGCCGATATTAATGCCCATACCAAGCCGCCCCATCATGTCCCAGCCCGTAACCGCCGTGAATTGGCCAGATTCGAAAGCAAACCATCTTGCATGGAGGGTCATTGGGCCGGTAATCGGCGTGGCAAAAACAAAAGGTGCGGTTAGTTCGGCATCGCTATGCCATCCGGCAAAGTTATAGCCGCTTCTTGTCGGGCTTGCTGGTCTAATCAGGGGCCGTCCATCCGGCACCTGCATCGAGGCAATGGCGGATCCGCCGTTGGTGTTGAAGACTATCATGTGGTAAACTGTGGGATCAGCCGATACGGTGCCGCAAGCCATCATTACGAATCCGATAATTGCGATCGTGGCAAAAGCGCCAATCGCTCGCCATACTGTCCGTGTGTTTTTCATGCCAAATTCTCCTGTTCGCACTCTTTTTTGAAGTTGTCCTTTTCCCTCTTGATATATGCCTGTCCCTGTAGCCTTTACAACAAAACTTTTCCACCGTGCTCTTTCTAAATCTCAGGTATTTTGGCCTCATCCATGTTGCTCACGGATACAGCATATAAAAACAGGGGAAACAGGTCTATTGCCTTGATTAAGGAGGTTAAGATGGCGATTCGTCGTTGCATGGCGGCACACCCCCGGCGTTTTTAAGTTCGTCGAAAGCCGACAGAATGTCGCCAGCGACGGCCTCCAGCAATTTGCCCTTCACGTATTCCAGATGCCTTTCATGGACTGCCCGGCCATGTGATGAGGTTTCATCGTAAAGAAGTAGGTATGGTTCTATTCCAAGTGCTTCGGCTATTTTTGCTAGCATGGCAAACGAAGGGGTTCCAACCCCACTTTCAATCTGCCTGATATACGAACAGCCACTGCCGCATTTTTCCGCAAGCCTTTTTTGGGAAAGCCCCGAGAGTGTGCGCCATTTTTTTAGGGTGTGTTAACACTACGTAAAAAGATACAAATACAGGCCAGCCAGATGAAGGCGGAAAACACGATGTTGAGTTTGTCGTACCTGGTCGCAACGGCTCGGTAGACTTTCAGCCTCCGGAAGAACCGTTCCACCTCATTGCGTTTCTTGTACAGCTCCTCGTCATGAGGCCAGGGTTCCTTGCGATTCTGTTTCGGCGGAACGACCGGATTGTACCTGAGTATCCATGCGGTCATCCGCGTCTTGTCGTCCGAGTAGGCGCGAT
>Ga0209755_10004751_pt1 | contig 15876 bp, 14 predicted proteins | sample TergutCo191P1_FD_187301 | JGI IMG/M metagenome (GOLD analysis project Ga0209755, IMG submission 187301) | Cornitermes sp. P1 segment gut microbial communities from Petit-Saut dam, French Guiana - Co191P1 (SPAdes) (version 2) | ecosystem: Host-associated > Arthropoda: Insects > Digestive system... | reverse complement strand
AAATTAAACTTTATATGACTGTATTTCTCAAAAGAGTTGGCCAAAGCGGTAAGATTCCTGACTAATAATTGAAAGATTCTAGGTTCGAATCCTGGTGCTTTAACCATCTCTTTTTTTAGGGAACCTATCCCAGGTAATAGGGAAAATAAATACACACAAACAGCTTTCAGTTTACAAACATATATACAATGTAGGATTTTCATTTTTTCAATAGCATAAATAGATATATACAAGGCAAGTTATTAAATTTACAGTTTTATTAAATTATCCACATTTATAGGCATTTAGTTGTCATACGAAAGAGACGTATTTTTAAAGGTTAGTTCATTTCACAATGTACTGAAATCGATGAAAGTTGTGTTTGGAGGTGTACAAAATTATTTGGATTCAAAACAATTTTTGCACCACTCTACAAGTTCATCTTGGAGCCTGCCGTATTTTCGCACTTCTCTGCCAATGCAATTACTTGCCAAGTCCAGCAGCTGTGACCAAACTTTTTTACTTAGATGCACTTGAGTGTTTTCACTTGTGATGTGGATATACCGTCCACAGAACACTGACAGGGTACGTTGTGGGTAACCAAGTTCGTGCACTTCATTCTTGGATATATAAATTTTGAATGTCACCAGAATAAACCACTGCATCTCGTTTAAAACTGCTTGAACAGAAGGGGTTCCTAACTTTATTTCAGGTTAGAGGTTATCATCGTTGAGGTAGATGGAGACGTACTTTGCTGCTCATGAAGATAGTACGTACGTCGAAGTAACCCCCACGCAGTAATCCACGCAGTAATCTGGAATACATTAATGAATTACAGGTTAAGGAGGACACTTTGTATACTGCAGGATAAGAATGTGAAAGTTGAGCCACTGGGCAAATGAATAGGTCGTCCTCAATGAACAAAAATTTTGTTGTGACACGGAAACGTGCAGCTGAAGACCGGTAGAATTATGTCGGAGGGCATCCTAGCTGAGTGAAATCAATAATTTACGCTTAATAAGACCGCTGATAAATTGTGTTTTCTGAGGCCCGAAGCAATAGATTGAAACAGCAGATGATGCCTCGCGATGTACCACAGTCTCCAGCTCTGAATATAGTACATCACCATCATTCCAATTACACCCGTGGTCAATTGCTTCATTTATTCGGGCGTTAAACATGGGCATTTCCTCCCAGCCGTACGGTCTCTTAAAGACATACGATGAGACCCTGTTACAGTGGGAGTCGACTGCCGCCAACTCCTTGACCACAATGTCGCCATCCCGCCTTTCGAAGTACATGAAATCAATCATTAAGAGAGATATTGCTGACTGATAGAATATGAGTATAGTACTTTATTTATATTTGTGGCTTATACAACTGCTGCTGTTTCAATCGGCCGCAAACAGGACACAATCGAAATGAGCTCGGAACATGCGCACCACCTTTTTATCGTTGCAGGTGTAGCGAGCAAAAACAAACACGTTGACGGATGATGTCATGGATTCTTCGCTGTCTCTGTGGAGAGCGTACAGCAGCAGTAATGTCAGCAGACATTCGACGTTAAACTCTGTAGTCTGTGGCGGTTAAATATCCAAGAAATTGAGTGGCGCTGCAGTTACGCCATGATTTCAAGTTTGAATGGTGGTAACGCGTACGAATCAAAATATTCGACGTACCCAGAGTCGGAAAAGCAGACAGCTACACAATGAGAACCGGGCGTGTAATGCTTATCAAGGTTAATGACAATTATCGATGGCTTTAAAAGTGTGGATGGTAAAAGATATAATGGATACACTCCTTGAAAATATTTTACATGTTTTCTTAAACCTTTATGAATTTGAAGGGTTTTCATTTTACTGTGACGTTCCTAGAGTTGTCAATTTCCATGTGTCCTGGGAATTCAGCACACAAAATGCATGTCACAGGTTCAGCGAGTGGCCTTTTAAAGCGTACCTCTATACGCACATTTCCCTGACGAGGCAAAATTATGTACTCTTCGTCAGCCTCCGTATAAGATGTCAGATCAAAACCTAATACGAAGAAACACTTTGTGAACGTTTCCAGTGTAATCACGTGGGTGCGGTCATCGTGGTGAATACCCGTACTTGAAAATAGTGTTGCGTAAGACCTAGTAGTACCAAAGGTCAAAGATCAATGCATTGTCAGTGGTTTGAAAGGGAGCTGAACTCCGTTTACGTACAATACAAGAATTGACATATAATGAAAGTATAATGAATTCCTACCGGCAGAACCGAAGATTTCGGTGTTTTTAACGAATGCTATCATTCACCTTCCCACGCTTGCCTTGGGACTGATGTTTTTTCGATTTGTTCTTCCTTTTGAAACCCAAACCAGACCCCGTCATCTTTTTAATCTTTCCCTCAAGGCTACCCTTTGCTTGACTGAAGCGATTTTTGAAAATATCACTCACAGGCTGTTCTGCTTCCTTATTAAGAATATCAGTTATTATATTGGAACCTTTTATGATCGCTTCTAGTCCTACCATCTTTACCCCCTGAATACAAGAAAGGTTTAACAAAACGGAAGATCCCCCTGAAGAAGTATCCTATATCGGTACCCTCTGCATCGTGAAACTGGCCCTGTAAACCGGACCAATCTCACCACCACCGCGTTGATTTACGTAGTACAGTGTATATCGATCCATTGTAACTGGCATACTGAATTCTGCTACGTCGAGGGCGTCTATTTAAAGTGTAATATTACAAGACACTTAATTTCACTACCTTCAAAAACACATTTTCAGGAGTTTTCATAAATAGACGTATCCATATAGACTCTATAAAAGACTCTTCCACTGGCTTGTACAATGGGTAGTCAAATCTGTGGTAACCCATGTTGGATGGGAAGTGCAATGAGGTTAGTAGTCGCACATAGGAATTTCCAAAAAATTAGGTTTGATAATATCAGTGTGAACTATACGGGTTCATGCCGAGCAAAGTTAAAATTGTCTTTTGTGAATACGTTCACTGCGGAAGTCCAACAATTAGCAGGGTCCATAATTGTTTCTGCTAAGTCATCAATATCATTATGTACACCGCAGGGAAATAAGAATTTTCCCCTCGACATGAATTAAACAACTTTTTGTTATGCCTATGATATTTGATAATGTAATTTTTTAAATATACGGTTAAAGGTTTATTTTAGAGGCGTTTCGAAATAATGGGATATAGTTGTGGGAAGGTTAAACAGAGATTCATTGTGTTTTACAGGAAATACATTTTCCTCCGCACCTAAACGAAGTGTATTGTGCCAAAAACGTTTCTTTTAACCTTTAGGATAAGATATCTCGACTAGTCTATCATGTTCCAACTTGAGTGGTGTAGCCAATGTGATTCTAATTTCGGCTATTGTGTTGTCTGGGAAATTATAACCGGAAATGTCTGACAGCAATGTTACGTAAAAATGATCAATATTATGTTTTCTTACAATCGGTAGCCTTTACCCAAGTGCTGAACGACTCGTCGTATCCTCTCCACTTGACAAGATGTTTTTATTACCGTTCTTGTTACGTGTGCGCACTAATTTACCTATTTGGAACTCGGTTCGGGGTGATAACGTAACATTGACAAGTTCATAACTTTCCTTCGATACCACGATCCTGCAAGTCAGAGATTTCGTAACCACGTTGGGGTACGCGCTGACTAACCTTGACAACCTTAAACATTTCTGTTGAAAATGATTGTTCATACCACTTAGAAAACTTTAAGTTATCTTTCGTTATCCGCACAAGATCTCCAACATTAAATTTAAAAGGACCGTGAGGAATTTTAGGCCCCAGCTATTTACCTTTCGCCATACTGAGTAAATGTTGGAAGGGTTGAATTTGATCGGAGTCATACCTATTGCGGAATAAACAGGGATGTTGTAACTTGTTAAGAGTTTATTTGCAACGTCCAAGTAAAGGTATTTGTTATTCTTGGTGAAATATTTGTACATCTTGTCTTTAAATTTCTGTTAAAGCGCTCGACAATGGCGCCCTTTATGTTGGGGTTGTGAGTGGAATGAAAATATACTTCCTGACGCTTCAAGTACTGCCGGACAGTTGCATTAAAATATTCAGTGCCTTTGTCCGACTGTATCGTAATTGGTTTTCCATTTTGAAATAAAGATTTTAAACCTGCTGTGATTGAGGTACCAGTCTTGTCCTTTAGAGGTACTTTCCAGGTTTAACGAGTAAATATGTCTATTACGTTTGAGGTGTTTGTACTTATCGTTATATTTCGAGAGGGAACTTAATTCTGCAAGTTACATTTCCAAGATATCTTCAATTTTTTCCCGTATAAGGGTTTCTAGGCAACTTCTTCCTTACAATTTTACGCAAAGTGTACGTGTCCTGACCCGACAACCATTCTTCTACATCTCTTTTATTTATTTTACCAGTCTTTACTAACTTTGCTGTTGAACCAAAACCTGCTGCGTGATTAAGATCTTAATAAACCAGATGAATTATTATTGTACAATTCCCAAGGCACTTGATTTTTGTTAGTAACAGTTACGAAATAAAACAAGTATATTTAAGAACCTTGTTTGCTATGATCTTACGGGTGGGACTATAATTAACTCTAAGATCGTAAGACTGTAAGAGTGTTTGTTTATATGCTTGTCTGTCCTGAATAGTGACCTCGTATTATCGGGTTTAAACTTTGTCAACAATTCCCATAGACCCTGAGTTACCTTGTGCTTTCCGCCAGTTACAAATAAGTTTTTATCGTTACATTTAAATTTTGAACACCCTATTTAAAAAGAACCGCCTGTATCATCTTAATACCCACCAAACGTAGGGTCATGAGATACTTTGCGCCTCAACACGTTTCGAATATTCTCTGAATCCATAGGCGAAACGTTCGTTTCTGATTCTGATTCTCTTTAAACAGAGGCACTGAACCGATTGTTTCCTTTTGGATTTTTTAAATTCGGTTTGGTAATACCAGTTTCCATATTGGGAATATGAATGGGTCCCGCCTTTGTTTTTCAGTTTTCAAGTAGAAGTCTTGCTGTAGACGAACTTAGGTCTATTTGTTTTAACTTTGATCTTTAATTTTAAGTACCTTTTTAACCTATGGTGGTGTTTGAGAGCGGTTTTCCGTCAATTCCACAGGAAATAAAATCATACGCCGCAACGCCATTTGTTAATTGTTATTAATTTGTGTACCTATTAACTAAACAAATACTTGTGAACATTGAAACTATAAACCCGCCGTAGTAAATTAAAAGTTTCCGTTTATTTTGAAACGAATCTTTAGGTCAATCAACGCACCTAAACGATTGTTATATTTACTCAATTTACTCTTTTCGTCTTTAGTTATTTTATGATTTCCATTAAGCATGTTTATTGTAGATTGCACAATATATTTTATCAAGTCGTTGTCGGCAGATTCTTTTAACGCAAGTCTGGCTTGGGGTTTAGCGTCTTTAAGTACGTGAAAAAAGTGTAGCTTAGACTTCAACCGGTTCATTACCTCGAAAAGTTGCAATCACTTATGTAGTTTCCCTGGAAATATCATTGTTCGAAATCTCAAAATATTGTTAATCGATTGTGTCAAGTCCAAAAATAAATAAGTGTGCGGATCTGTACACACGTCCACGTACGTCTTGTGAAAACTGGAAATGTTTTCGGAGTAGATATTTTGGGCCAAGTCCACCGTTTGTGTCTTGTCTCTAGGATTTCTTAATACAACTATATAATTCCTATGTAAGGAAGTATCCCTCGACGATTGGCCTTTGTGATACTAGTTTTGTGTAATTAGTATTAGACTATCGTTACGACGTTGCAATCCTTTGGTAAAAAATTGGGGCACTTTTGTTGATTAGACAGAGTCCATCAAATCATCTAACACTACAAGCGTATGTATATTTTCGCGGTTTTCATATTCTGGTACACATTTCACAAATGAAACGCTTTTCAACTGATGCGGCGCGTTGTTTTGTCTACGACAACGCACAATATTATCAAAAACAATGTTACAAAGATACTTCCTGTACTCCAACAGACCTATAACAAATGTAGATTTCCCACAGCTACCAGGTCCAGCGATGATTGGTGTGAATGGATGTTGAAGCTTCAAAGTCATACTATGAAATGAATTGTAGTTACTAGAACGTCACTAATTATACCTATTACTAATAAATAAGTAAATAAATAATAACCTTAACTAAATGGGAGGGAGTCAAATTTGTTTATCAGGTGGTGCTTCTTAAAGGCAACATTGTTCTCCTTTGTTTCTGTTCAGCACCAGTATACCACCACGTTTCCGCTTGATCTTACGCGGATTGTCTACATGCACCGAAGGGGAGTTTTTCAGACTCATATCCTTCAATGTTGTGACTTTTACAAAGTTTGAATTCTCATAATTCAAGTTTATACACTTCACTTCACATTTTGTTGCCGGTTTCCCATTTGAGGGGCAAAATACCCATAACTCGTAGTTCTTTGAGCCAGTCGATACAAATTCTTCGATAAAAGATTCAGAGCTTTACTCCTCCAAATCTTCTGTGAGGTCACCCAGATAGTCCCCTGTTTTGCCAGGAGGACATTCTTGTCCCAAGTACACTTTCGGGTTACCCGATGAAAGTTTCCATATTTACAATTGGAGGTGTACAGACTTATAACGTACACATAGAGGATCTTCACCCCTTCCTTGATTCTGTAATATGTTTTAGGTGCTTCGGTTCTACAACCGTACCAGGCATCTCGAATACTTATTGGAGAATCTTGACATAGCGGTGCGAGCAAAGTTCATTTTCAAGGACAGGATTGTCGTGAAAAAAGTTTCAAAAATAACAACCCAGATCGAAAAAACTTATAATCGGCGTTCTCGATTTTTTGCAACCTCGATTTTGTTTTTTATACCTGTTCTGCAAATTTTTCTCAGTCTTACCGATGGGTTTGTGTCTATTGGCCATGCAAAGACACCCATGCCAAAGCACCTGAAGTACTCAAAAGACTTCATTCGTCTCTTCACAGTACCCATAAACTTTCACATTAGTGATCCCAGGCAAATGAACTTCCTTCCCTTTACGTACATGAACAATATTTTTACGAGTGCGAACAATGTACGCCAGCCATTGAAGAGCCTTAACAGATTGTTGATCCCCCATACGGTTATCCCCTCTTTTTATAATACCTGCAGTATCTGGTTTCAGATTAATGGTACGGAATACCTTGTTTGCTAATGGGCGATATTGTAATGGCTTGCCGAAAGGGGTCAATTTTGACCAATTTCTAAAACAATTTCCGAAAAGCTCAGCATGCCTTCCTCATTAATTGACGTCGTCCATGCAGTAGGACAACAGTTGCTCCCTATTTTTAAAAACGTCTTCAATTACTCCCGCATACCGGCCCGAAAATTGGGCTCGGTCATCACCAGACATAAAGTCTACCGCATTGTGCTTGTGTTCGAGATGAGAGCTCACATAATACAAATTTTTGGAAGTGTTGAAGAAATGATCGTGGTAGCCCTTCTTGCATTTGAGATAGATTGATTTAGGCATGCTTTTAGACTCACTGGCAGGTAGCTAAGTGAATCCAGAAAGTGGAGATTCTCCACAACCATACTAAGAATTTTGCTACCATCCATTATCAATTGCGGGACTCATCCGAGTTCCTTAACCCTTCTAAGAAGAAACTGTTCGTCGTATCCGCGGTAGTTGTTTGAAATAACATAAAACTTATCCTGAATGGTCGGGACTGCCGGAGATAGTATATATATTTACCTACGTGTTTTGCCAGAACGCTTGAATACGCTTACAACACTGTTGAAAATCGACTCTCAAATCATCCACATCTTCACATTTAGAACACATTTGCTGAGCACACTTGAGTTTCGGTACATGCTTAAAGACCCATCACGCTTTTCAAGGCCTTGTGTGCACTCCGTATTGAAGAAAACGTAGAAACTTGCTACTTTTCAGTGGAGCCACCTAGCAAAATTGGCCTGAAGTTTGCTTCTTATTACAAAAATTTCAAAATTTCTGAAACATTCATGTTTCCAATCACCGTTTACCAAATAACTACAATTTCGGCATACTTGTCACCATTGAGAAACTAGCTTAACTTTCACATTGTGTGTTAAATGATTCTGAAAATACTCCTCACTGAGAATCCTTCTGTTATATGTACTACAATTCTTGCTCTGATCCTTAATACATGGTGGTGTAGCAGTATACAGTGAACAAACTTTGCCACATTTGTATGTAGAGTCATATGAAGCAACACACCCGTTACATAAGTAATTTTTCGCCACAGCACCCTTAAGGTTGGTCATTACATCATAGTGTCTATGGTCCCAATCATATATTAAATGTAATTTTTTTGTCGAAAGGGAATTTCTGCTAAACATAATGCTATGGGGGTTGAGACCTTGAAACACAATAATTTTGTGGTGCGAATTGTGCTCTTGGAACTGCCGACGTTCTTGAAAGTTTCCGCCATTATTTGAATCAACACCGGAATCGTCAAAGAGACCTTCAAGAAGCTTATTCAAGCCTCTTCCGTGCCTATAGGATCGGTACTTTCGGTCACAATTACGATAATAAGTGCATAGGCCAAACAGTTGAGAGCTGCCTTCACTCTAACGATACACTTTTTAATTTAACTCAATAGTCGAATGAGAGCCTCTTTGTCTTATCTCCGCCTTTACCAACAGGCATCCTGACATGGTCTAGATGTACTTCGAGAGGTCAGTCAGCCATAATCTAACATTGCTCTGAATCACTTTCGCGAGTACGTCCCAGACCACATCGGGCTTAAGCTGGTCCCGAAGACGCAAGATAATGCCAACCACTTTATCCTGTACATTCTCATTATTGTTGATTCTCAAAACCACCAAATCTCTACCCGGCATCTCTTCAAGTAGGTAGTTTTTCAATGCTGTAATGCATTCCTTCATTTAAGTAGCAGGGGTTTGCTCTTCAATCCGGGAATTAAATTTAATTTACAAACTATGCCCGGTCGCGTTAAATTTCGGAAAAGATTTTGAGGTCTCAACCTAAATCCGTATGGTTAGCTGTTCCGACACCGGGATGTTTCTAGTAGTAGAGGGTATGTACGCCCTACTTACAGAGGGGGTCTCGGCAGTCGGGATTAACCTCTCTCTATTCAGTAACACGTTCTTTACCGTTATATTCTGATTAGTAATAATACCACTTACTTGCAAGTAAATTACGAAGCCACAATAAAACAAAATGATGTAATCAGGAGTTCTCGAAGAGAGTACCGCAGAATGGTGTGGCTGATAGTTATCGAACAGAGTACCGCAAATTTTGTAACAAGCAGATCTCGATCACAGTATTGCCTACTGATATAATTACCATGTCTCGAGTTGAAAACGTTGCACGGTAGGTACCAGAGCCAGAATATCTTCACGGTGCAGTTGCAGAGTTGAGAATATCTTAGTAGGGATCGTGAAGCGGGAACTTATAGTCCACCCATAATGACTTTCGCTAATAGCTTTAGCGATTGTTATCTGTCTAATGGATTTGGCCTGAAGAAGTGAAAGGTACAGGTGAGCCATTAACGCTAATTGTTTGGCCTGAGGCATGCACGTGTTTACGATGTTATCTTTCTAAAAATTTTAATGGGTTTAACCAGGGACATGAACAGTTTTCTAATTGGTTTTGCGATGCTATTTGTCTAAAAGAAATTTTAATCAGTTATGCCTGGGACGCAAGAATGAATCAGTAATTTGGACTCTATGCGAGACCGCACAGGTTGCTGATTCATTCTCAAATTATATGCTTGCAATGTAACTGCTGGCGAACTTGTGTATGTTATAAACTGCTAACTCTGGTGTAGAAAGTACTGTGTGTTTTGTTAGGTCTGTGCCTGAGTTATGCGGCCGGTATCCTAAGCCTTGTAAAGGAAATTATTTTCTACGTTTTTTGCCGTGAAAAATTAAATTACGCAAATTATTTTAAAAATATATTCCCGGTAAATATTGTAGTGTTATTTATAAAACGCATACAGGAGATTATTTCGGAAGTTGAATTTAAAGTTAGCGTGCTGGCAGCCACATTGCAACTTGGTGGACTTTAAAGTTAGGTTTAATTTTATACTAGCACGCCAGTAATCATATTGTGAAATGGCGGAAATCGCCAATTCAAAATTAAGGTTAGTTTTTATTTAAAACTAGCCATCCAGTAGCCATATTAAAAATAGCGGTTAGCGCCAATTCAAGTATAATGTCATGTTAAGCAATTTTTTAAAGTACCGCGCGCCAGTAGCCATGTTGTGAAATGGTGGAAAGCGTTAATTAAAAAATTTAAAGTGAATTTACATAATTTTTAAACGTACCGCACCGGCAACCATATTCAAAATAGCGGACTTTATAGTTAGGTTAGAACAAATTTAAAAACTTCGCTCATTCAAAATGGCGGGCTCTGGTTAGCGACCAATGAAAATAGTAGCAAGCTCCAAACTCTCTCGTCGTTCACAGCCATACCGTCTAGCCAAATTAGGTCATCGGCCATATTACATACTATGTCATTTTTTTACAGCACTTTCCTACGCCATATTTGTTTATATATAAAAAGTTAAAGTTAGGTTAAGTTGGCCAACTGGTCCTACACGGCGCCATACTGTCTGGGATAATTAGATCACCCGCCATATTCGTTTACACACTACGTCATTTGTTTACATATTAGAAGTTAAAGTTGGGTTAAAGTGGCCAACTAGTCCTACACTGCGCTTTACTGTCTGGGATAATTGTGTCATGCGTCATGTTTGTTGACATCACGTGTCCGCCGGAGGTAATGTCGTCCGCCAACTTTGTGTACATACGACGTCATTCGTTTGCATATCAGAGTTTAAAGTTTGGTTAAGCACCACACTTTCTACCGAAATTAGTTCTTCCGCCATCTTTGTCGACATCACGTAACCGCCCAAGGCAAGTTCGTCCGCCATCTTTGTTTACATGGGACGCCTCAGGGTCATTGTCCCTTCCGCTATGTTTGTTTACATCACGTGACTGTGACGTCAGAGGATCGGTGGTGGTGCGGCTGCTATACCCCAATGCTATCTACTCTCCTGGAATCCTCTGGGCCTGTCCAGGCCCGTAATTGGATTGCTTTACCTTTAACATTCTTGTTTTCATGTCGTAGTCAATTTGACCGTCCTGTCAGTCATTCAATGAACCAAACAATCAATCCAGCTGCTTTTTGATAGTGCGAATAAATATCTTTACAATGTTTATACTCAATTTCCTTATGTGTTGCCCTAACATGGCTAATTTAATGTACGCTTTAAATCTCTCTGCTGCCTCAGTATGGGGCTTTGGTAATTAACTTTTTGATGCTTGACATTATTCTAAATATATAGTACATTGTATACTTGTATGTAATAAAACCAGTTCATACCTCACAGAAATAAGAGCCCGCTTCCATCTCTTTGCCAATTTCTGTTGGAAACTTAAAAACAAATTGCTGTGCATCACGTGACTTTAAAATAGACTGGGAGGTGAAGTTATAGAGATTGTTGTAGAGAATTAGTAGTGTCTCTGAGTTCAGTGATTTTTAAAATAACTTAGGGTAATTGCCATTAAGACTAAATTCATGTTTACTTGTCTCATCAGAAGTACCACAGAATGTGCGCGTAACTAACGTTTCTTTTAGTCCCGAAATAAATTGATCTATTTCGTATATAACCGAAAGGCAACCAAAATCAAAAAAGCTTTGCACAACTGTAAGAAAGAAATCTGTCTGCACTTCTGCTGCTCTTATTGGCGAGCAAACGGATAAAGAAATATTAATTTCGGATTTCCTTTCCTTACCACACCTTACTGCTGCTTATACTTGAATTTGATACGAGGTCTTTAAGTAGTTGTAAAATAGAGTTGATAGGGAATTTTCTGTCGCTATCCCACAATGACACCCCAAGATCTACGCCTTGCGTTTGCACCAGTATTTTAGTTTAATATTTAGATTCTTATCTTTCAGCTCCAAATATCTTTAACGCGAACATTCCTTGTCGTAGTATATGCAAAGCTGCGGAATCCACTTCCCTCACACACACTCGTACAACGAAGGCGACACCAGCATACCGTGTGGGCAAATTCAGACCTTTCGGATGCAGAGTCATTATACTGCCTTTTAACGTCGTCATATCTTCTCAGTACAATCTTAGGTTGCGGAGATTTTGAATATTCATAAACAAGGGAAAGCAAGGATCTGTAAAAATGCAACGTCTACGAGATTAGAAGGACTAAGAGAAAGAGAGCTGAAATTTGCAAAGGAAAATTACCCACAAAGTATTATATAAGTCATATCTCATTTAAACTTAGTAAATTACGTGCAAAATAAAATACTCATAAGAAAAAAAATTGAATAAATGTATTTTGTTTAGTGTAATTATATTACTCTTCTATGCAATTTATAAAGTAAGAAGTAAATTTGTTTTGTACAAGCCTTGAAACAGCATAGGAGAAATGAAGTTTAGATTTGCTGACTCTGTCCTTTGTCCCAATAAAACAGGCTATCTGCAGCTCACACCGATTTGATCTTTTTTTATTCTGATTTGATATGTTTTTTGGTGGTGTTATGCACGGTGTGTCTGTAATAACGTGCAATTTATATGCTTTAAGTTCCACAAATAGTCAGCTACTTGCCCTACACGGCCTGGAGACTCTAGTCTAGATGGATTTGTCTTGAATATTTTTGAGGGTAAATCATAATTTCAGTAGGCAACCTTACAGAAGGAAACGCCTTTTGTTGTGAACGAAATCCCCCATATTGTGACAGAGGTATCTGTGGTGTCAGAGTGTCACAATTTAATACCAACTCTTACGAAATCAGTCACATATAGATATATGTAAATAATGTTGGCAGAAGCCGACTTTTCGGGACAACCTTATTAGATTGTTTAATGTTTAAAAAGGGGAAGAATGGGCTAACGCTCCGAAATTTTGGCAACTAGATGACAATCTGCATCACGTAACATCCCAGAAGAGCGAAGGCCTCAACTGCTCGGCGGAAGCTTGAAAACTGTCAGTGTTGACAGTCGCTGCATTACAAGGAGAAACGTAAACCGCATTCGATAAGTAATAATACATGAAATATGTCACTGTTTTTATTTACCGTAAACGTATCTGACTGTGTTGACGTTTGTGTCTTCTGTTACTCGATATCATACAGTCGTTTTATTACTCTCCCTTAGGAATTCCGGAAGTAGACTTTTGCGGCAGTGGGTAGTTTCTACTAAAGTATTAATCTAGTATGTTTGAAATTCCTACAGGCGTGTGAATACAGGAAGCGTGGAAAATACATCAACTAACTTTCACAAGATGACGACGCCAAATACGCTGTTACCTGATGCCACATTCTCATAGAAGTTTCAGGCGGATTACTGCTTGCTTAGCGAATCCACTTTCTATGTAAGCTGTTTGTAAATAAACTGTTAACTCTGTGGAAATGAGCATGTTGTTCTAAAGATGTTAAATCAAATTTGTGTATTCTGGAGGAGTGTCGTTTGAATTTCAGCGTGGACAGCAGCCATCTCGCGTAACACCTTCCGTGCTTTTCTCAGATAATTTACGCTAACTATCGCTTAGCCTCTTCCAGCTTTATGGGTCATTTGACAGCCAAAGAACTTTGTTCTAATTAGTTACTTTTTATAATTTACTTGACCAACAAACACTTGAACATTTGCGTTAAGTGTGTTCAGTTACTTTGAACTATATAATACAAAATCATTAGTTCATATGAATCTTTGTCATTATGTGAACTGGTACTTTGAGGGTTTTCATATGAAGTGCGCATAACGTACGTTGCGGCACCTAAAACAGAGGACCACTAACATTAGAAGTGGCGGCGGCGACGGTAGAACAACAACAGAAAACAACAAAAACAACTAAACAACAACTACAACTACTACTATTACTACCACCACCTTTATCACTATCACCACTACTACTGCTACTACTACTACTACCACTACTACTATTTGTTACTATTAATAATGTTGTTGCTGCCACTACTACTGTTTTTCACTACTAATATTTCTGCTGCTTCTACTACTACTGCAGCTGCTGAGTTGTGTTTGATTTGTCTGCGACTCTCTGCTAGAGCGCGCCGCACGGAGAAACTTCCACGAGCTTTGCATATAGATTTACTTTTCGCTCTCTATTTTCCTGTCTCGCTCATGCAGTAATTACATGTGTTAGGTTATGAGAACGCGCATATCACGCGGCATTACAACTGTAAGCAGAATAAAACACAACTGGTTCATTCTGATTATTATCAACAAATTACTGTCGCAAAAGCGGATATTGCTATGAATTAAACGACCTTTATTAGGTACTGAAACGCAATTTTGAAATGTCATTAGTTGGATTTGTCAGTCTGTGTACGGGAAATTACAGTGGTGATTTGACTGAACTAAACTGTAATTTATATATGTTTGTACGAAGCGTTTTCAATTACTTGTAGCAATAGAATACTGCTGGTAGAACAGACTTGACGCACTGCCATACCAAATTGATTTTTGTGCCTACAGGAACGAAAGTAGAAACAGATTTAGACTAAATAAAATATCGGGTTTTTACAGCTTTGAAAATGTGGGCTGTAGAATTTTGGGAGTGAGGCTGTGGGTTTTTAGTTTGTTACGAGATTTTCGGAAGAAGTTGCTGATTGTGTCTTCCGATTAGATTGTTTACTGAAGTTAGAAGCATCAGGATCCTCAGAATTCTTGACAAACACGTAGAAACTACACGGGGTACACTTAATTAATTTATCTTGTCGCGCGACAAAAAAAAGTTTCCGCCGCGAATAAAATTTAACCCCGCCCTCCAGTTTGTACCCAAGATTTCTGTAACCAGTAGGATTGTACAGATGTCGGATAGTCTAACGGAACCACTGACTACGTTCACTGTTAAAAATCACCTTACCTACAACGCAAGTTACTGGAACCATGATGAATAACAGAACCATTAGATAGTTCATTTCTAGTCTAAATCATGGCTGGTTCATTTTGAGCATATTGTAACAAATAGCTGCTCCAGTAATGGTAACTGTTGAACAGATAAATGTGGGGGATGAGACATTGTAGTAGGTAAGTTGTAACACACTATAGGTCAGGAAATGGTGACCAAATATTTCCTTTCGCACGGCACCTGAACATCACGGTGCATTCTACGGAAAACCGAGAAACAGTAATTTTTGTGTCATATTTCGAACTAGGAATAATATCATTAGCGGAAATAATACATAAGCCTGTGTTTAGTATAAGCAGGTCCTGGTCACTCTGCTTTACTTTGCCGGGTAGCTAATTTTAAAAAATGTAAGCGGGATGAAGATGATCTTCGGGGTAATTTTTGCAGTGTCTGTAGTTGGTAGCGTCATTTGTTTGGTAGATCTGTCTTTTCAGAACATTTCGAGTTCGCAGGTTGCACGTTCAATAAGACAGCGATTTACGCACTGTCCAAGAATTATGTAACTTGTAGGAGTGGCTTAAACTTTTAAAGCCTACTGGTTTGCGTGATGCACCAACAAGTTTAACATTCAACAATTGTACGGTCTGCCCACATTGTGTTTATGCGTTTTGTATTTATCTGAGAAGAAACAACGACTTGTTTTACTTACACCACAAACTGATTGGTTTTTATAACCGAGTTGATAAGTGTTTACTGCGCAGTACGAACTGGGTCTTTAAACTAAACAATTTGTTATATATCTATATTCCAACTAATTGCACTCAATTAATATATTTTATAAACAACACATTAAAACATATGTATTGTCTAAGACTCTAAAGATTTCTCCTACATATTTCGGTCAATTAGCGACCATCCTCAGGGAGATACAATACTTGTCTTTACTTCAGTTACTAAACTATAGATGCAGCAGCATGCCTGCAAGTGACAACAGGAAATGAATTTAGTAGGA
>Ga0209755_10004749_pt1 | contig 15877 bp, 11 predicted proteins | sample TergutCo191P1_FD_187301 | JGI IMG/M metagenome (GOLD analysis project Ga0209755, IMG submission 187301) | Cornitermes sp. P1 segment gut microbial communities from Petit-Saut dam, French Guiana - Co191P1 (SPAdes) (version 2) | ecosystem: Host-associated > Arthropoda: Insects > Digestive system... | reverse complement strand
TTTCATGACTCATCGTTGCTAAAAAACTTGATTTTGCTTCGTTAGCGTTACGCGCTTCATCCAAAGCTTGTTCAAGTTTAATTTTTGAATCGTAAAGAGATAATGTCATTTCGTTACGCGCTAAAGCATGAGCGATAAGCAAACTGGCTGAACGCAGGATTGCTTCTTCGTTATTAGAAAAATGACGTTCACGATGACAATCATCAAAACCTACATAACCCCAAAATTGCTCGTTCATAAAAACCGGCACAAGTAAAATTGAAATAATATCCTGAGGTTTTAAAAACGCCTGTTCTTCAGGAGACATTTCACGCACAAGGCTGTTTATACAATGACCGCATGAAAATTTTTCCTTCCAACCGGGAACATTTGCATACGGTACGTTGATTGTAATTATATTACCAAGCATCGGAACAGCGCCTTCCGACCATTCATAAATTTGCGTATGACACAATTGATTGTTTTCAATGACATTCTTCCATACATAAACTCGGTCTACTTTGACAGCGGAGGCGATTAAACCCAAGCAAAAATACATATCTTTAAAAAAATTATTTGTTTCCGAACTTAGAAGAATCGAAGCGACTTCATTAACTGTTTTAAGTAATAAATCCCTTTTTTTAACTTCCCTTCTTTCAGCCAGTATTTTTAAATATAATAAACCCATTATTATAAGCAGAATTAATGAGAGCGCAGTAATAACAAAGGATGTCATTTCTATATTTGTGACATCTGCGATCATGTTTTCTCCGTATACTAAACAATTTATAAAATAAAAAATGTAAAAAGAATATTTACATTTTTAAATTATAGCAATTAAATCCTCTGCCGCGCTCACAGCTTTTTTGAACGCGCTGTGTAAAAGATGCATTGATATTTCATTTAAATATTTTTTAATTTGCTTAGGTAATTCTTTCTTTTTTAAATCTTCCAACACTTCTTTTGCCGTATTAATATCAAATTTTGCACAAGCGGTTTTAATAACGGATAATTTTTCCAGTAATAAAATATTATTTTCTTCGCTAAGTTCTGTATCTTCTTCTTCTGCGGGTTTTAATTTTTCCGCTAAGGATTTAAGAGCGCTTATAAATGGAGGGGTATCGTTTGCCATTACAGAAATATTTTTCTCTTCTCCGGCTATTTCCAAATTTAACGCAACATCTGATAATTCTTTTTCCCCTATGTTAGAAAGCGCGCTTTTCATTCCATGAACAGTTGTTGTATACAGTTTTAATTCTTCATCATCAAGAACATTAATTCTTTCATATAATTTATCAAGTACAGATACCGCGTTTTCGGCATCCTGTATAAAAAACATATTTTTTTTAAATAAGCTTTCGTTGTTTACAGAAGATTTATTTTTTAATATCTTTTCATTTTGTTTTTGCCGTGCGGCTTCTATAACTTCAGGTGTTTTTTTATTTCTTATATAATCGTTCAATAAAACATTTAATTCGCGTGAATCTATCGGTTTGGAAATAAAATTATCAAATCCGTTTTTAATAAACATTTCAGCGCGCCCGATCAAGGCGTTAGCGGTCAATGCAATTATTGTATTTGAATATCCCATTTCGCGTATTTTTTTGGTAGCTTCGATACCGTCCATTTTAGGCATCATATGATCCATGAAGATTATATCGTATATATTTCCTTTTTTTATTTTATCTATAGCTTCAAACCCGCTGGATGCGGTTTCTATTTTTAAACCGTAAGGTATTAATAAACCTTTGGTGACATAAATATTTGATTCAACATCATCGATAACAAGGACGCTTCCGTACGGCATATACTCACGCATAAACTGGGCTTTCTTTTTGATTGTAGAACTTTTAAAACGGAACTTATTTAAATCATCAGCTAAAACCGGACCGCAAATAACTGTACCGATACGTTTCTGCGGAATACTTACGGTAAACACAGACCCTTTTCCCGGATCGCTTTTTACATTAATATTCCCATCCATCAGATCAAGGAGGCGTTTTGTAATATTCATTCCAAGACCTGCACCGACAGTAGTACGATTGGCATCAGTATTAAAGCGCGAGTATTCGTCAAAAAGTTTTTTTATTTGTTTATCTGTCATCCCATACCCTGTATCACTGACACTGAAAATAAGATTAACCTCATCAGATTGATCCTCTTTCTGTAAAACGGTTTCAACGTTAACCGAAAACACAACCTCCCCTTCATCTGTATATTTAAATGCATTGGAAAGAATATTATTTAACACCTGTTTGATACGAAGCTCGTCACCTAACAATTCAAGAGGAGTGTTTTCATCAATTTGAACTGTAAAAAGTATCGGCTTGCTTTCATAACGGAGGCAATTTAACTGAGCGGTATCGTTTATCAAACTCGGTATATCATATTTAACAGGAGTAATTTCCAATTTACCGGCTTCTATTTTTGACAGGTCCAGTATGTCGTTAATAATGTTGAGTAATAAATCGCCTGACTCGTATATTTTACTAAACGCTTCTTCTATATCGGGACTTAGCGTATCATTTTGCAATTGAATTTCCGCAATACCTAAAATAGAATTCATCGGTGTGCGTATTTCATGACTCACTGTCGCAAGGAACGCGCTCTTGTAACGGCTGCTTTGTTCGGCTTGTTCTTTAGCGACAAGCAATTCTGTTATATCAACCGCATGCTGCAAGTGAACTTTTTCGCCGCTTGGCCAATCAATAAAACAATCTGCATGGCGTATGTAACGATCAAGGGAATCAACGTATTCATCCCATAAAATGATTTTATCAGGTTCTGAATTAAGTTGAAAACACGGGCAGAAATCGCACATATGATCAACATTTCTTCCGAAAACCTGATAACAATATTTTCCTATTACGCTGTCATTTTCAATACCGAAAGCTCTTTTCATCTTTTTATTTACAAAAAGCAATTCACCTGTATCAGGGACTGTTACATAAATAAATGCGTCTATGCTGTCAAGTATCCTCTCCAAAGAATTTAACGATTTTGTTTTTATCGTATTTGCATCATTGGCTTTCTGTACAGCTTCTTCCAACTGCGTTGTCATATCAAGAAGGTTTTGCGTCATACCGTTGCGGATAAATGCATTAGCGATCATGCGCCCTGCCGAGCGCATAATCATACTTTCATTATCTGAAAATATCCGCTCATTGCGGCAATCATCAAAACCGACAAAACCCCAGAATACATCGTGAATAAAAACAGGCGCAATAAAAATAGAAACAACCCTCAACATCTTAAAAAGCAATTGTTCGGTAGCAGACATATCACAAACAAGAGTATTGATACATTTTCCCTGAGAAAGAGTTTCTTCCCAACCCGGTATATTTTCTTCATAAGAAACATCTTCTTCTAATACAGCTCCGATTAACGGAGGGCGGAAACTGCTTATCCAATCGTAAGTTAAAGTGCAGTATAAGCGCCCGTCTTTTTTAGTATTTTTCCATATACATACACGGTCTACATCCACGGCTTTCGCCAAAATTCCCATTGATATTAATAAGTTATCTACAAAATTTTGAATATCAGGATCAAGTAAAATTGAAGACACACTGTTGACTGCTTTAAAAAGTTCATTTTGTTTTTCGATCTCTCCAAGCATTTTTTTCTGCTCGCGCATATCGCGGATATACGCTATAATAACTTTTTCGTTACCGTACATAACGCTTTCAAGCGTAACAACTACAGGGATTAATGTTTTGTCTAACAGTTGATGCGTCCATTTAAAAACACTTTTTCCTTCTGACATCGCTTGAAGCCCGAATTTAAGAAGCTCATCTTTTGATTTATTTCCGTCAGGCTGATACTCCGGTGAAAGTTTAAAAAAATTATTAATAAATTCCTTTTTGTTTTTTAATTCAAAAAGACGTACAGCTTCAGTATTGCAATCATAAACAGTTCCGTCCTTGTTTCCTAAAAAACATGCCATTGGGAGTGTGTCAAGCATAACTCTGGTACGTTCATGTTCTTTTCTAAATTTATTAGATTGCATTCTATTAATTGTAAAAATTATTATTACTAAAACAAATATTACAAAAAACAAACATATTACACCTAACAGCCACGGTCTTTGCGCTTCTACCTCTTTTGTACGGTAATCGTATGTTTTCTGTGTCCATTGCATAACAATCCCGTCAACATTAATAAGTTTAAAAGCTTTATCAATAATGGAACGTAAAACAGCCTGATTTTTGTTAAATCCAAATCTTGTTTCTATAGGCTGGTTAAACACAATATTTGCCTTGTAACCTACACTCTCCTGATAATGGGTCAACTGAATAAGCCTTCTTTGAGTTGTCATAACCATGTCAACTTCACCTTCCTGCAAACCGTTAAAAGCGTGTTCTATCGTTTCATATTCAACGATATTCGTGTGGTTGGGAAACCATTGTTTAAACATTTCAGCATGAGTTGAATCTTTCGCAAGCCCGATTTTCTCATGCAAGACATCGTTAAGCTTAATATTCGGATGTTCCGCTTTTGAGACAAGCGCGTAATAATCGTTTAATATAACCTTATCCGACCAAAGAAAGAATTCTTCCATCTCTTTTGTCCAAACAAGTTCAGGAATTAATACAGCTCTCCCGTTTATAAGTAAATCGTTTAAAACAGAGAATGGCGCAATCTCGTTATGTGCAACTTGAAATTCAAGCCCCGTAAGTAAATCGACTTCTTTTAACAAATCAAAATAGATACCCTGCCATTCTTTTTCACGGGTATTGTAAAAACTAAGAGGATAATTACTGTTGTATGCCGCAATTGGTACTGAGTTATCTTGCGCTGACATTTTATTTATATAAACACGCTCTTCATTTGTCAGCATCACAGATAAAATATATTTTAAAAAATCCTGATATCCCTGATTGTATAATTGATTCAAATATGGCATAAGCCCGTTTCGCTGAGCTTTTGTAACAACAGAAATAATCGCTTGTAAAGAAGGGTTTTTAGCCGCCATTGAAACAGGATTAAATATTAAAGGAAAAAAATCTTCGATAATCAGATTATCGTAATCCATAAAATATGCGGCGCTTACACTTGATGTAATATAAGCGTCAGCTTCACTGTTCACAAGAATTTGATATGCTTGTGAATAATCATCTACCAATACCGGCTCATATACATCGTATCCAAGCGCTGCCGCTACAGTGTCCGCTATCGGAGTGTTAGCTGCAAAGGCATACTTTAACAAGCGCTTTTCCTGGATATACTCAACAGGCTGGCTTTCTTCAAGCCTGATCCGTACAAATTGCTGTTCAGCAATTGTGTCGGTCAGAAAATATTTTTTTAAATTTTCTTCGCTAGGCATCATATTACCGGAAAAATCAATTTCACCTGAATCCAATTTTTCAAGTAATTCATTGGAACCGTAGTTTTCTAACGAACCGTATATTTTAAGCTTAAAAGGAATTTCAAAAATAGAAGACAGCCAATCGCAAAACATTGCAGAATACCCGCCGGAGCCGCCGTTTTCTTTTACAAAAGCTTCAGCAGAAAAAATCATCCCATAAGTAAAAGAAGAATGATTTTTTTGCAATTCCTTTATTGCGGAAAGCTCTTCGTTTGTAACGCCGGGAATATCTCTGAAACTTTGAAATATTTGCTCTGTAGGTAAATATTCATTTTTATCAGAACAAGCTGTAAGAAAGATAATAAAGAAAAGACATAAACAAAGTCTGTGTTTTTTATGCGTAAACCATGTTTGCACAAACAGGGTTTGCCCAAACATGGTTTGCCATTTCATTCGTTGCCTGCTTTTTCAAAATCTTTTTCACATAACAAAAATACTTTAATAAGCTCAGGATCAAAGTGCTTGCCGCAGTTTTTAGTTATAATATCTACAGCTTCTGCATGAGAAAGAGCCGGCTTATAAGAACGTTTGGAAACAAGCGCGTCATAAACATCTGCAATCGCCATGATACGCCCTTGAAGCGGAATTTCGTTGGCTTTCAATCCGTGAGGGTATCCAGAACCGTCCCATTTTTCATGATGGTAGCCGGTAAATAATTTTGCATATTGCAAAAATGTTTCGTCTCCGGACTCTTCCATTATTCTGTCAATGATTTTTTCCCCTTCTGCTACATGGGTTTTAATTGTATCAAATTCATCTAAGGATAAATTCCCCGGCTTGTTTAAAATTAAATCTGTAATGGTAATTTTTCCTATGTCATGCAGGCGCGAAGAAGAAACTGCAAGGTCTAAATCCCATTGCGAAATTTCATCGTAATAAACTCTTTTTTCAAACATAGCGTCCAGAAGCAATTTCAAAAAATATGTTGTACGTTCAATGTGTTTGCCGGTAATCCCGTCGCGGTTTTCAACCATGTTAGCCAATACAGACAAGATGCCGTTTTTTAATTTCATCAAACTTTCTGTCCGTTCATGGATTATATCTTCAATCCCAAGATGGATTTTTATGCGGTTAAGCAGAACAGGTCTTGAAAACGGTTTGGAAATAAAATCAACCACGCCCATTTCAAAACCAAGAGCTTCTGTTGATGCATCAGTTCTGCTTGTAAGAAAAATAACAGGAATATCATGCAAATCTTTATCTGATTTTAATTTTTTTAATGTTTCAAAACCGTCCATTTCCGGCATTAAAATGTCTAATAAAATTAAATCTGGTCTTATATCTTCAAGAAGTTCAAACATACTGACAGCAGAAGGCAAAGTATAAATACGGTAATATTTTGACAAAGCTTCATCCGCGGATACAAGGTTTACGTTATTATCATCTACTACAAAAATAGTTTTCATTTATATTACCCATCCTTTTTATGTCTTATACAAAAAAAGCGCATAACAAATTTTTACTTAAAAAAACTAAACTTTCCAAATTTAAATAATTTTCCGTTGGAACGTTTTGATAACTCATCAATTGATTTATAAATAAAAGAAGCGAAAGCAGTTTCATTCCCTGAATCGGAGGTGGAAAAACCTATGATAGAATAAGGTTCTTTAGTAGCGGCGGACAATAAACTTTGAACCAAAGAACGGAACGATGCAAGAACTGCTGACCCCAAAATGTCAATTTCTTTGGAAACAATATCGGGATAAACAAGAGCCAAAGTCCCGCGTTCCCTGCTTTTAAATATTTTCGTAATTTCTTTTACAAGAAAAAACCACCCTTTGATATGATCATTAACCATAATTTCCACAGCAGAAAAAGAAAGCCCTGAAGGGCTGCCGCGGATAACAGGAGGGGTACAAATTAAAATCGCCTCATCTATACATTCAAGACGGTTTTCCGCGGCAAGCACCAAAGCCCTCGCGGAAATGGGGCTTGACGGATTCCATTCAAGGGATAAGCGTTTATCATGCTCAGATTCAGATGATAAATCTGCTGACACTGTTTCAGAAAGCCTGTTCGAAATAAGCGCGGATGCGTATTTATCCACTCTTTTGACAGTTTCTGCTTCGACAGCGCGGCTAAGGGCAGAATCATTTCCTACTATAAAAATTCCCCGGGTCATATTGATAATTATATTAAATTAATCGCTTTCTAACAATATCATAGTATACTATATTACTGATTTCATTTTCATTATTCAAAATTTTAAGCTAATCCGATAGATTATACAATATTTACAACTTTTCCAGACCCACAAAATATGTTTCTACAGACTCGCCGCGGCAAGCCTGGGGTTTAAAACTCTTTGCCGTCTTAAAAATTGTTCTCATATACTTTAAAAGGGTGTCAGTACCGCTCCCCTGAAAAATTTTAACTGCAAGCTTGCCGCCTGGGACAAGGGCTTTTTCTGCGAAGGAAAGAGCTGTTTCTGCAAGGCATAGGGAACGGGCGCAATCCACGGTATGGCTGCCTGTGGTATTGGGCGCTGCATCGCATACAATGACAGAAAAAGGCCCTTTTGATAAAAGAAGCTCTCCTGTTTCCTGAGCTGTAACATCGCCTTGAACAAAGAAAAAATTACCGCTGTCAAAAAGCCCCTTGTCAAACTCGCGGGAAAGCGGGGAAAGATCGACTGCGGCGAGGAAACTGTTAGACGGTATTTTCCGTAAGACATAGAGGCTCCAGCTTCCGGGAGCGGCTCCTATATCTAAAATACGTAACGCTTGAGAAGATGTTTTAAATAAACCGAATTTCTCATCAATTTCTTTTAACTTGTAAACCGAGCGTGCCGGATAACCTTCCATACGGGCTTTTTGCTGCCAATGATCCGGTTTCTTGTAATCTGCCATTAAAATTTAGTATAATAACTTATGGATCAAGAGTATACAGAAAGACTGCAAAAAATCGAAACGGTGCTGGAATACTGGCTGCCTCAAGAACCGGACTCAGATTGGGCGGAAAAAGTGTTCGGAAATATCGGGAAAAAAGTAAGCAAGGAAGCGCAAAAAATGCTGCTTGCCCCTTCCAGAGAACTGGCTTTCAGAGGCGGCAAACGCTGGCGGCCCTTATTAATGTCTCTTGTTTGCGAAACACTAGGCGGCGGCGATAAATCTATCCCGCTGTCACCTATTCTTGAATATTCGCATAACGCAAGTTTAATTCATGATGACATCGAAGACGGCTCTGATGAAAGGCGCGGAAAACCCGCCATTCATAAAATGTTCGGCGATGATATTGCGATAAATTCAGGTTCATTTTTATACTTTCTGGCTTTATCCTGCATTGAAAACTGCGTTTCTAACGAACCGCGCCAATTTAATAAAGAATTAATTTTAAAACAATGGGCTGAGTGTATAAGAAGGCTTCATTTAGGGCAGTCGATGGATATAAGCTGGCACAGAGATATTACTTATGTCCCGGAGATTGATGATTACTATGTAATGTGCGCTTTAAAAACAGGGAGTCTTGCGCGCCTTGCCGTAGAGTTAGGTGCAATTGCGGCAGGCGCTCCGCAGGAAGTAATAAAACTGCTCGGCGATGCGGCAGATTCAATGGGGATCGGTTTTCAAATACTTGATGATGTTAAAAATCTTACAACAGGCGTTTACGGAAAAAAACGCGGCGATGATATAGTGGAAGGGAAAAAAAGCCTTCCCATCCTTTTATTTCTAAATAAATATCCCGATAAAAGAAATCAAGTTTTTTATTGTTTCAGCGAAGCGAAAATGTCAGGCTCGACAGCCCCGGAAGTTGAAGATTTAATCGATCTTTTATCAGATTCTGATGTATTTGAAAAAGCGGAAGAAAAAGGGAAATCGTTTTTAAAAGAAACAAAAGATATTTTTAATTCAAGTGAATTTGCCAGTTATACCATTAACGAAAACGGACGTGTATTACTTGACGGATTACTTAAAATGATCAGTTAGTCTAAAGGATATTAAGCAAGTGAAAGATATGTTCATAAGTGAAATATGGTCGGTTCTTAAAACAAGCCACGGCAATGCCGTTTTGCTGAAACCTAAAGACAAAGAAGTTGCAGTCCCTGTTTTTATCGGTACTTTGGAAATGCAGTCAATCTTAATCGGCAAAGACGGTATAACTCTGGCTCGCCCTCATACCCACGATCTGTTTTTAAATATGCTCGCTCATGTAAACCTTGCCGTAAAAAAAGTTGAAGTTTATGAAATTAAAGACGATATTTTTCACGCCAGATTGATAATTACAGGCGGCGAATATTCCAATGACAACCCGCTGATCCTGGACAGCCGCCCGTCTGACGCTCTCGCCATAGCGGTACGGAAAAAATGCCCTATCTACATGGCAGCTTCCATCATTGAACAAACAGGTGTAGATTTGTCTTATTTTATGAATGAAATTGAAGAAAATTCCGATAATAAGTATAAGTCTCTTAGGGAACAACTTGAACAAGCTGTAGCCGAAGAAGAATACGAACAAGCGGCGGAAATCAGGGATTTATTAAAAATGCTAGAAGATGATACAAAATAATAAAATCCGATAAATACCGCTTGAATCTAATTTGTAAAAAAGGTTATATTAAGGTATGAAGTCACTGTATGAGAAAGATCTAATCAAAAATCAAATTTTTGGTCAAAAAAGAAAAAATCTCTTCAGATTGATAGCTTTTTTATGTCTGGTTTTTCTTTTAAGCCCAATTCAGTATAAAAAACAACAAATTCCTGAAATTAATGACGAAGACGGCATCGGGGGCGGCGTTCATTTTATAGAAACCGGCATTGATTTGGAGGAAACAGACCTTCCTTTAGAAACTGTGCAGATGGAGCCGGACTCTTTCTCAAAATCGCGCACCCTCCTTTACGATTCCTACTTGGTAAAAAGCGGTGATAATATCAGCACGCTTGCAATAACTTTCGGGTTAAATCAAGGTACAATAATTTCAATTAATAAAATAACAGAATCCCGCCGCCTTCAGGCAGGAAAAGTGTTAAAAATTCCAAACCAGGACGGAATATTACACCCTGTCCGCAACGGCGAATCGCTGGGTGCTGTTGCATCACAGTACAAGGTAGAGCCGGACACAATCCGGTCTGCAAACGAACTTTTTTCTGAAAAAATAGTGACAGGCACAGACCTCTTTATTCCTGGCGCTCAGCTTGATTATGCAAAACTTCAGGAAATTAACGGCGATTTATTTGTTTGGCCGCTTAGAGGCCCTATAACTTCATATTTCGGCTACAGAAGAAACCCCTTCAACCCAAGCCACCGTCAGTTCCACGACGGAATCGACATCAGCGGAAGAACCGGCACACCGGTCAGAGCCGCAATGACAGGCAGGGTCAGCAGCGCCGGATGGGATAGTATTTTCGGGAACTACATAATAATCAGCCATCACTCAGGCTACCGCACCCTCTACGGCCACTTGAGCAGAATCCGTGTCAGAACAAACGCATACGTCGCACAAAATGAACATATCGGCGATGTAGGCAATACCGGTTTAAGCACAGGCCCTCATTTACACTTTACAGTGTTTAAAAACTGGGTCGCTGTTAATCCGCTCGCATTAATGCGCTAACTGCGAAGTTTCCACTTACAACGTGCCTCGAAGATGCCTAACCGCAATTATAGATATAGTTGACTTCTTTGGGTCTGCGGGCGGAAAACGACTCCCGTCCGAGTGTTTACTATCGAGGAAAGGGAGGCGTTTTACGTCCGCAGACCCAATGATTGTTAATTTTATTGTAAGTCAGACTTCATTCATCTTTTAAATTTACTAGCGGTTGCAAGAAGCCCTTTGCCTTTGTTGTTTTTTAAATAAATATTGTTAGCCGCTTCAAGAAGCCCTTTTCGTTTTTGCTTGCTTTTTTTCTCGGCTTTTTTAAGAAGACCTTCTGAAGTTCCAAATATTGACTTGCTGTATACTTCCGCATCGGCTTTATCAAAAATATCCCTTAAACCGTCAATAGATATTAAAGTTTTTTCCGGTTCGTCTTCTGTGTTGCTGTCACTCCGCTCGACATTTTCTAAATCTGCAAAACTCGGCGCTTCGATTATAAAATCTACTTCGATTTCTTCGTTTTCATTTTCATCAATAAAATCTATATCATCACCGATTTCAATTTTATCAAACACTTCATTTTCTTTTACTGCATAAACAAGTTTTTCTGTATCTTCTAAAACATCAAGTTCTTCAAGCGTTTCAATTTCTTCGAGTTCTTCTAACTCTTCCAATTCTCCGGCTGCTTCAAGCTCTTCGGCTTCATCTATTTCTTCCAATGCTTCAACTTCTTCAAGTGCATCAATTTCTTCCAACGCTTCTACTTCTTCTAATTCCTCAGCTTCATCTATTTCTTCCAACGCTTCTACTTCTTCAAGTTCTTCAGCTTCGTCTATTTCTTCCAACGTTTCTACTTCTTCAAGTTCCTCAGCTTCGTCAATTTCTTCCAACGCTTCTACTTCTTCAAGTTCTTCAGCTTCATCTATTTCTTCCAACGTTTCTACTTCTTCTAATGTTTCAAGTTCTGTTTTTTGTTCTTTATTCTCTGTTCTCTGCACAAACAAGCTTTGTTCATTGCTGCCTGATTTTATAACAGTAAGCAGTTCATCCCATGATTTGTCTATAATGCTGTCAACATTTTTTCTTTGACGTTTTCCAAGCACAAGGTTTCGTTTTAGTTCGGCGCGGATTTCTTCACGGCGCTGTTCAAGTTCCAGTATCCATTTGGCTCTTTCCTGACTTGTTTTGTTTATATATAGCTGTTCAAAAAGATTCTCACGCAAATGCTTGATGCGGTTTCGTACAAGGGTTATAGAATTCGGTTTTAAATTAAAAATAAAAAAGAGGGTAAGGAAGATAGATAAAAAAATGGAAAGCAATAATATCAGCTTCATGGAATCTGAAATTATAAATAAATGATCGTTAGTTAATCTGCCGAAAAAAAGACCGCGATCTGTTTTTAATGAAACAAGTGAATATTTAACGCCGGAATCTGCCGCATCAATGGTAACACGGTTAAAAAAAGTATGGTTGGAAGATGAAAAATCCTGAACAGTTGTCAACACGGCAACAGGAAGACCGTTATTCCAAATTGCAGAAATTTTTTCAAGTATTTCTGATTTTGAAGAACCGGGGCTTCCTAAAAGAATCCCGGGAGGGTTTCCAATTAACGATACATCTTCGTTTACTTTTAATCTTCCTTCTGCGATAAGCTTTTCGGCTAAAGCTCTGACAGAGACGGTAAAAAGCGCAGTACCCCTGTAAACATCCATTGAATCATTGAAAGGGAATGAAAAAATAATTCTGTCTGTTTTATCATCTATAGTAAATTTCGCGTAACTGCCTTGAAGGGCGCTTACAGTTTCATAGGGCAGCGCTAACGCATCTTCATTGTAATTTCTGTAAGCGGTAGAATTAATATTCTGACTGATAATATCACGCGGGGAAGTTGAATAATGCAGCCTTAACCCATTGCTGTCAACAAATTGAATTGATTGAAGCCCGCCGGTTGTTTCAAGCAATATGCCGAAAATACGGGAACGCTCAAAAATATCTTCGTTACTTTGATTATATAAAAAACTTCTGCGGACTGAAGCATTTTTTAAACTCGCCTCGAATTTTTCTTGCAGATCGAAAATTTGATTTTGAGCGATATCGGCATCAATAATATTTTCTTTGACATAGGAATTAAAAACAGAGGGGTTATAAAAACGTGTTTGAACAAAGTCCAACAACTCAAAATCTACCAAAAAGATAAATCCTGCAATAATGAGAACAGATATACCTAACGCAAGAAGCAATTTGATAAAACCAGACACTTTTTTAACCTGTTTATTCTATTATCGGCAAAAAAATACGAGACTGCAAGTCCTTGGGATGATCCTTATGCGGAAGGAGCTGCGGCAGGCGCGTTGGCAGGCGGCGGAGGGGGAGGAGGAGGGAGAGTTCCGACACCTAAGCGTTTCATTTGATCATCTTCTTCTTTTTGAGCGCTGTATTCATGCCGCAACTGATTCGCTTTTACATAAGAGTTTTTTAATGCAGACAAATCGGGCTTTATACCTTTAACTTTATCCCTATCACCCGGTTCAACATTCGCTTTGAAATATTCATCAAAAGAATTCAGCGTCCTGTGAAGCTGTGTTAATTCTTTAATATATCTTTCCAGATAAACGATAATCTGCTCTTCTGTCATAGCGGCAATTTTTTGATAAGCAGGACCCTTGGCGAAACTGCTGTAGATTCGGATTCTTTTATCAAGATCATCTCTAAACTGATGAAAATTAATCTTTTCTTTTACAGGAGCGCCCTTAGTCGGATCGAGATATTCAATGGTATAGATAACTTCTTCCGGCGCTGCATTGGTAATCTGCCTGATTATTTTTTTTAACGTTTCAAAAAAAGTTTTTTTTCGGTTTTCAAGAACATTGTGGTTTTCATCAATCTTTCCGGCAATTTCTGTAAGCGTGCTTGCTGAACCGCCGATAACTTGAATTCCGTCAAGCAGGATGCTTTTAAAAACAACCTGAGGTTTTACGGCTTTCGGTTTATTATCTTTAACCTTTAAAATGTTAAGAATAGAATCCCTTAAATCGCTGCCGCTTTCAGAATAATCTTCTTTAATTAATTCATCGACCAATTCTTTATAAAAAGGCTGCCCCGGCATTACTGAAGGCATCTTCTTTCTGATATTCTCCATTGTCGCTTCGTTAGCCGACATATCCTTTGTAATATTTAAACGGATGTTAAGCTTATATGTTTCACGATAATAGATGCTGAGGTCTTTTATAATTTTCATTATCGTGCCGGTTGTCTTGTTCAACCTTTGAGTGCTTTCACCGATTATATTTAATGTAAGCGCATCGACTCCGGTTTTTGATTGATTAGTAAGCAATGCGACAGATTTGGTCATTTGATTCGTGGAATCAGGTGAAAAAGAAGACCAATCGATATACCGTACAAGCCCCATTATCCGTTTAATACGATCAAGGTTTAAGTAATCGATACCTAGCTGGTAAAAATTAACTAAATAATCTAATTGATTGTCATAATTTGCAAGCCTTATTGTGAGCTGTTCTATCCGTTTCGCTTCTTGAAAAACGGAACCATCCGGCACTTCAATTTCAGTGATTTTAGCTTCTTGTTTGTAAGGGTCTTCATCGATTAATTTTTTCTTTAAAAAGAGATTATACAAGGAAGCAAAAGAAATATGAAAAGTTCTGAGTTCTTCTTTTAGTTGCCCCAAATCGGACTTATCCAGTATATCCCTTTTTATCTCAAGGCATTGCTGGAGCGTTTCAATATAATTAGTTAGATTTGAATCTGCCATAGTTCATCACCGTTACCTAAATTATGATATAAATTTGAAAAAAATGCAAATATTTGATGTAAAAAGGCAGTAAATAGGCCATTTTAAACATATTTGCACAGAAAATAACACATAAAAAATGCCATTTTCGCTTCTTTTTCGATTTTCGGCTTAAAAAGGGCTTTCCTTTACCGGGTTATAACAGAGCGAATATTGATGATTATTAATGCCTGAATATGGAACCGTAATTTTAAAAGGAAGGAACTTAGTATTACCTTGTTAGTATTGAGCTATGTTTATTATCAACTTATATTTTCTAATGGGATGAAACTGTTAGGATTTCTTCGGTATTCTTCCATACCCTCATTTATCATAGTTATTTCTTCTGGGTTTGCCGCTTCAATTATAGGTTTCCAATAATCGTACGCTAAATGAGATAATAACGGCTTAATTGCCGACAGACTTTGATCTGGTATTGCATCTATTATACTATGTATTTCTTTTCTTAAAATTGCAGCAGTCATTTTTTTCCTCTATTCTTTTTTTTATATACTTGCCCTCGCGAGTCAATGTTTGTAATAATAATCGTTTCATCTGCGATGTGAAATAATACTCGATATCCTCCTATTCGTAACCTAAAATAACCTTTCCAACCTGTAATTGTTTTAATGTCACCTTCCGGCGGTTCTTTTTCAAGATCCTTAAAAGCATTTCTAAAACGCTCTTTATCGGTTGAACTTAAACGTTCAAAATATTTTGCAGCTACAGGTCTGAGTAATACTGTCATTATATATTAATTATACTTATTATTGTATAAATAATCAAATACCGATTAAAATTATTATTGTGCATCTAGACGATCATTTTCAAAAACTATTTTCTTTAATCTTGGCAATCTCATCGCGGATAGCGGCTGCTTGTTCAAATTCCAAATTTTTTGCGTGTTCTAGCATTTCGTTTTCAAGAGCTTTGATCAATTGTTTGCGCTGAGCGGGGATTAAAACATTGAAAGATTTTTTAAGCACTTCGATGGAGGCGGCTGCTGTGGTTTCCGCTTCTTCAATGTGGCGTGTCAGTATTTCTGCGATTGCTTTTTTTACTGTCTCCGGGGTTATGCCGTGTTTGTGGTTGTAGGCGATTTGGATTTCGCGGCGGCGGTTGGTTTCGGCGATGGCTTTTTCCATCGCTTCGCTCATTCGGTCGGCGTACATGATTACTTTGCCTGCGGCGTTTCTTGCCGCACGCCCGATTA
>Ga0209755_10004748_pt1 | contig 15879 bp, 9 predicted proteins | sample TergutCo191P1_FD_187301 | JGI IMG/M metagenome (GOLD analysis project Ga0209755, IMG submission 187301) | Cornitermes sp. P1 segment gut microbial communities from Petit-Saut dam, French Guiana - Co191P1 (SPAdes) (version 2) | ecosystem: Host-associated > Arthropoda: Insects > Digestive system >... | reverse complement strand
TGAAGAAATAATTTCTAGGAACTCTCTCCCACACTATAAGAGAGCCAGCTCCTTCACGAACAAGTGCGAAGCAGCCTGATTACATTTGCTCCCTAACTTGTCGAGATATAGACGAATGAGTGAGAGTGTACAGCATGACGAGCAGGGCTTGTCACTCCACGACAGGTGATGTTTACGCTATGACGAGCAGTGCTCGTCACTCCACGCTGAAGGGTTAACCAAAGACACCACAGCATTTGCTTAATTTGAAGCTAAAACAAGAATTAAGTCATTAATTTTCCGAGGCGTATGGCTTGCTAGCTCTGCTTCCACAGATGGACGTTGCTAAAGGGTGGTTGCTTACCGCAACCAGAGGCAGTCGAGGACATTAATGCGCGATGGCAATACTCTTCAGAAACAAGGTTCGAGACCCAGTGTCAGCATATAATTTTTTCTTTTTGAATATGTTTTATACTCACAAACACTCAATTAAATTATTCAGTAACACATCCATTATTTAATTATATGTTTCAAAACTTATCTTTGCTCCATTGGCAGGGTTAGAAATGCGAGTGACCCAGATATTTCTGTTACTTTTCCGTAATTCTTTTTTCTTTGTTTATCAGCATTCTGATTTAGAGGGTTCATGTTCGAATGGGACTAAAACTAGGCATGTGAATCTCGTTGTTTGCAGGCCATAGTGGGTCACAAGATCAGACACTGGGCTGCACGATTTGAAATATTTATGGAAAGGAATTGTTGAGTGTATGATGCGTGTGCTGTGGAGGTCTGGACTGAGGGTGATTTCACTCTCGCCCTGTTTCAGGGGTGGGGTGTGGAGGAGTGAAGTATTGTTGGAACAGGTGCAGCTCAATTTTAGCTTTCGAAACAAGTTCATAATTCTTCTTCCATGTGGCCTTCTAGTAGACAATAACACATTTTAAAAAATGTGCGTTTTCAAAAGTCTTACTGGCTACAATGATTATGGTGGTTATACCGTGAAGAGGGATTCTACCTACACTCATATAAGGGTTAATGACCATATTGTTGCCGACAGGTCAGTTTCGTCCATGGATAATCCCCTACCCTCCATTTTCATCCATGACCAGCAGCAGGTGTAATATCCTTTTTGGTCCATGGCTCAAAAATTGTGAATTATCATAATGCAGTTGCAGAAGACATTTGATTCAGGTGGCAGAAAAATGAAAGAAACTTGACTTAATTTAATGAAGAATCCTTTAGTAAAAGTGTTGTAAAATGATATAACAATTTTTATCAAGCAATGTATGCTTCTTTAACCCTTTGGCCCTGGAGCTGGACATTTACAGTTTAGCTCACTATTTATGTAAAATGTGAATATTTTATGAACCAAGAAGAGTAGCATTAGGAAATACACGAGATTTTGTGGAGGAATAAACGAAGATGGCGAGAGAAAGTCTAAAAAAATAATTAAATACATTTGTTGACTAAATATATAGAAAGTGTACTCTGGGAAGTTGCGGTACGTCTGTCCTATGCATAGGACGCATGGTGCCTAAAGGTTAAGTAACATTCTTAAATTAATATTCTTACAAGAAACCATTAAATAGTGGTAAGGCACAGTCCATCCATCATTTTGATCATGCAGCAAAGTACAGTTTAAAATAATGAACATTAGCCCTTCATTACTTTTGATTCTATTGCTATTAAAAATGTTTATTTTGGTTTTCATAACCACCATAATCATTGTCACTAGTAAGTCTTTAGAAATGCACATTTTTGAAAATATGTTATTGTCTACTAGAAGGCCACATGGAAGAAGAATTATGAACTTGTTTTGAAAGCTAAAATTGAGCTGCACCTGTTCCAACAATACTTCACTCCCCAAACCCCACCCCTGAAACAAGGCGAGAGTGAAATTACCCTCAGTCCAGACCTCCCCAGCACATGCATCATACGCTCAACAATTCCTTGTTTCGTATCATGTAGCCTCATGTCACATCTCGTGACCCACTACAGTCCACAAGCAACGAGATTCGCATGCCTAGATTTAGTCCCATTCAAACACAAATACTCTAAATCAGAATGTTGGTACACAAAGAAAAAAGAATTATGGAAAAGTAACAAAAATATCTGTGTCACTCACATTTCTAACCCTACCAATGGAGCAAAGATAAGTTTTGAAACATATAATTAAATAATGGATGTGTTACTGCATAATTTAATTGAGTATTTGTGAGTATAAAACATATTCAAAAGAAAAAATTATATGCTAACACTGTGAATCGAACCAATGTAGTTTGTTTCCAAAGAGTACTGCCATCGCATGTTAACGTGCTTGGCTACCTCTGGGTGTGGTAAACAACCACCCTTTTGCAACATCCATCCATGGAAGCAGAGCTAGCAAGCCACACGCCTCGGAAAATTAATGACTTTTAATTCATGTTTTAACTTCAAATTAAGTGAATGTGTTGGCGTATTTGGTTAATATATATGCGGTGTGATTGATAGTAATGAATGGGGAAGACAGGAAAACGCCACGAATGCACAAATATGGGGAGAGTAAAACGACTTGAATTATGGTGCCAACTGTACTTCATGTGACTTCCAGTTCGGGACTTACGAAATTTCAGGCCACTTGATTTTTGTTGAACAGAGGGTTGAATGCAATTCCAATCAGTGGTACCAACGAATGGAATTTAATATTAGGGTAAAAACTACACAATCACACTTACTTCCACTCAGTACTGACCTTATGAAATAAGACAATTATTAAATTGTTTTACACGCTTTTGTGTATAACTTGAATAGTTAATGATCAATATGGGTGGTAATGGCATCTCATCATTTTTAATACCATAAAAATGCATGAAATTATTCTTAAAAAAATGTTTTGATGTCCTAGTAATACTACAGTCTTCTGACCTGTGACACTTGTATTCTGCTAGCCAAGTACCAACATTTGAAGGAATCTCCTGTCTTTTTCTTCAGTGTAACTGTCTATCAAAGTCCATGGCATCACATCCCATGAGCATTCTGTAAGAACCTCAAATCTCGCAGCATCCCAATACCATTTTTATAACAAACTTCTTATTTGTACTGTACAAGGCAATGGTTCTTGAAAAGCCAATGACTGTTTCACTAGACTATAAAAGAGGAGAGACTGTTTCCGTGCTCTAAAGATTTACATATTGTCAGTGGCAAGCTCTAGTATAAGTGTGACACGAAGTTCTAGTGTGTGTATGTGTTCTAACGTTAACATGACAAAGAGTGTTGTTATCACATGTCTTGTGGCATTACAGAGGAGAATGATTCAAACCCTTCCAAGGTGTGTTTAGTGTCAAAAAAATGTTGTGCTTCTATCTAATCAGTGTGTGATATACCCTCATAAGCATTCCACATAAAACAATAGTAGTACCACACCAAAATAGACCCATCAAGGTGAACAGTAAGCAACACAATGACAACGGTGCTGGGACATAAACAGAAAAGGCATACCAATCATCCTGACATCAACAGGGTGTAACATGTTTCTATTCAACAGCATGCCGAAATGCAACCTGATGTTTGTCAGGCACAGAATGGCAGCCCTCAAAGAGTGATGGATACTACCTGTGGGGTAGTGTCAGAGTTTGGTCACGCTGAATCGTGGTGAGGGGCGGACTGCATCAGGAGGGTCCTGGGGAAGGATTGGCAACCCCCTATGACGCACAATTCCACTGAGACCTGGCACCGTCATGCTCAATTTCGTCATCTCACGCAACTCCCCTGCCCTCAGATGGGCTACAACAAACCAACGGCCACTATCATGAAACCCTCGGCTCAAGGTGAATGTACTTCATGCAGTACTAAGCACTTACTCCACTTACTGTGAGTGTCCAATATTCATAATGTCTGTTCAAGACGTCCTCAGACTGAAAGCCCAGCCACCCTTTAATATCACTTGATGGCTGTGTGAATTTTAGTCAGGAAAAGACAATTGTCTGATAAAACTAGTGGGTGTATTGGTGATTCTTAAAAATGTTATTAACAGAATAGTGCCCATGTGGACCTATAATGTTGCAATCCACAATTTTGACTGGGGGAGGGGGGAAAAAAAACTGACCATTGGCATAGACCTGTTCCAACAAGGTGAAGTGAAAAAGAACTCCATGAAATTAATTATTGTAGGTGATGAGACATAGGTCTATGTGTACATGGGAGAAAGAAAGAAAGAAAAAGGAGAGAGAGAGACTTTACAATGGAAGTCTAAATCCAACAAAAAGAAAAAAATTAAAACAGAAAAAAACCTCGACAGACCAGATTGAATGTTAAGACCATGTTCATTCATCTAGATGTAGCAGTGGGACAGTAATGACAAAAACTTTGGTAGGAACACAGCCGGTTTCTTCACCATGAAAATGTTCCAACACTCATAACATACTCACAGAAGTTTCTCACGAAAAGCAGAACTCACTTGGTTTCACAACCACCATACAGCCATGATCTCTCTCCAGCAGATATCTTAATGTTGTTTAACTTGAAGGTGAGTTTTAAAGGATGCTAATTTTAACCAGTAGAGGAAATATAGAAAAAAAATGCTGGAACTGCTAACACAAATTTCATTAATATTCTAGGGAAAATGTAAGCATCACTGGAATCATTGTATTAATGCAAGATAAGACTATTTCGAAGGCAACTATGTTTAATAAAACTGATCTGGCATATAACGCATTTCATTCAATCAGTCTGGGAACTTTTTGAACAGGCCTCATACATTAGGCTGGCATCAGTACTCGTTTTCTGTTTTCGCTTTAAAGTCTGAAATTCAGTTAAATAATGTAAACATTCAGTTCCTACCTCATAGAAAACAATGTGTATACATTATGGACCAGCTGGTTAATTTTATTTACATAAAATGACGGTTTTTCATGTTTGTTCATAGTTGATTGAATGCTGTCAGCAACTCAAGACTATACACCATCAAATGACCGGACAATGAATTGGAAAAGATATTGCAGGAAGTGGTCATGGACTAATTTATGGTACCATTTTGGCACCTGGCTGGATGGACTAAGGAAAATGCCAAAACACAAGGTAGTGTAAGTCTGGCCAGGATATGAACTGTACACCTCCAGAATACAAATCGTAAGTGTTGCCACTCACCAAATTTGCTAACTTACTTGGTTTATTAATGTCACAGCAGATCCTACTTATAGTTTATATCTTTTAAAGAGTCAAATGTTTCCATTTTGTTTTATTATCATGCAATATGTGCAAAGAATGTATGATGTAAACACATCATTAAGAGGGCTAAAAGATTTTTATTACAGTTTGATGTGTTGGGGTCTGGAGTAACCTAAACTCAAAACCAAATGTATCTGTTTTTTTTTAAATGGGCTACTAAAAAAAAAAGTGCATGACATAAAACACAAATTTGACTCAGTTCTTCCATGTTTTTCAATATGTAATAGGAGCTACCGACAACATCATTAAATATACCAGAAATATTTAATTTCATTGGTGATGAATATGGTTCTTTCAGTGATTCACTGGGCAGCCTTTGGTGCAAGTTACTCAACAAAACAAAGCACACTAAAATCAAACTTACTCAAGAAGTTTTAATGTAAATATCCTGTACCACATTTTATAATATAATGCTTTGTAAGTATAGCCAAATGCTGGTAAGTGATTCTATGAGTATACTGTAATATATTCACATAAAAACACTTCAAAAGGGATAAAAATTTCAGGGAGTAAATGTCAGTTTGGTCTTGTTTGTAGTTGTATTATTCTGGAAGTGTACTCTTATGTACCATGAGAGATGAGATGCAAAGAGATTGGTGTTGCTTTCTTATAAGTAGAGTCATGTCTACTGTTTATCTACCTACATGTAACTATGACTTCTGTAGCAGAACCCAAAGTTTAAACACTGTTAATGCTGCAATCTGCCACTGGACATAATCCTGATCCAGTTAAATTTTAGCGTAAATCATGAAACATAACCGTTTCTGTTTCTCACATGCAGTACTTTATCATTTTTAGATCAGAACATTCTTAACTGCATGTTGCAATTCCTGGCTCTAAAACTTCCATCTGTACGATTTGTAATTTTAGTCATGTTTCAAGGGACTGATAACACTTAAATTCTTAGTCCTACACCAACATCTGCTAGCATGATGTCAATATCATGCCTCACTGCTGTTACCTGCAGTTGACATTTTTGTAAATGTCAGGTCCAGCTGCTTTTTCTCGGATGCTTCTTTGAGAGATGCTTCAACCTGCACAGACAATGCAGACTGTTTTGCAACAAATTACTTAAATACCTCAGAATATCACATGAGAGAGGCATGCAGTACCATGACTGGGCGGAAACGCAAATTTCTCCTGACGGAAAGCAACCATCTGGGAGACCTATGCATGAATGGGAAGATATCATGAAAATGGATCTTACATAAACAGGGTGTAGGGGGTGTTGACAGAATTATCATATCTTGGCAAGTTTCACAGATAAAAGTTTTAGTTTTGACGTACCAGTACCTAAGGTTATAAAAATTAATTTAGCAATTATGGAGATAATACATAAAGACTGACATGTGGCTAGGATCTCTCCATTACACACTCATTTCATGCAAAGAACATATAATGCTGGTTCCCATCAGTACAAAGGGGGTCACATTCAGCCCAGTTCATTCGTTAATGATATATGTATATACATAAATCACATAAGCCTTACACTGTATGTGCTTTCTTGGAAATATGGTAGTTACTGAGCTGGCCAAGAAAATGCCTGTTCTTATTCATTATCATGTTCACTAAACACTTTACTGGTCCCAGATGAGTCCAATTCAAACCTCCACATCCAATTTCATTATCCTCATATGTACAAATTTATCAAGTTCTACATGCAACAGGACAGAAGTAAGAACACATGTCATTCATTTTATGTATGTGAAGTAAGGCAAAGCTGCAAACACACTGTGAAATCAGGAGAGGATAAAGCAGGGGTTTTATGAAGCAGAACATGTAACTGCAGTTACAGCAATAGTAATGACAAATATTTAAGTGATGATGAATGTATAGCTAGTGTATTACCACATGGAAACCATTCAACACACAAATTTTGAAAATCAACACCAAAAGATTAAATTAAAGATTTCCAAAACTGTTTAACACATCAATAATTCACTTTACTTACCAAGTATTCAGTAAGTTCTGTCCAAATGACAGAGGTAAAACGTTAAGTGTTCCAGTGCTAAAGAAAATGATGGGTGTGAACACAAGACTATGCGTAGTCTTCATACATCAATATCAAGTGGAAATGAGGGGATAGCTTCAAATAGGAGGTGGACTAGTCTCCAGATTCACTCTAGATGTGGTAAGAAAGAGCAAAAATGTGCACCTGGCAAGAATTGGGGCTCAGTCATCAAGTGTGAAGCCAAACATAGCTGTTGCCTCAATTCAACTTTTCTCCAATTGGTATGTGTATTTTATATAAGCGTACATTCAGTGTGGGTTAACACGGAAGAAATTTAATGTTTCCATCACCTCACCTGTTCCAGTTCATTCTGCAACTGCCGCAGCTCCCGCTTCTGTCCCTCCAACTGTTTTGCAAACTGTTCCTTTTCAAACCTCAGTGATGCAATGGTTCCATCTTTAGAGATTTCAACTTTCTTCAGAGATTCCTGCAAAAACACACAATTGTAATAAATGTCCAGTCTCTGAGCAACACTGAACCACAAGTGACATGAAGCGAAGTCACAGGTAGGACCTGAGGAATGACCTCATAAAGATAAACTTGGCTTCAGAAATATCTAAAAGATAATACAGGCTGAGAAGAAATGTATACACAAGTCCTCCACAGTGTGATTCCTTGCTAATAAAAAATATTACACAACATATGTCCTGAAACTTTTAGTTTTTGAGATACATTTCACCATCAAATTGTCAAACCATGGGCACCTCATTGCTACACACAGAATAGATGTGAAGGAAACTCAACTGAAAAACAAAAGGGTTTTTTTAAGTAATGGCATGGATCCAATTAGCTGTCATACAGTACTTTCATGACCCAGGCTTGGGGTAGCTTCGGCAATACTGTGTGAAATTCTCCACAGCTGTAATTATGGCATCTTCATTGGCTGGTGCTTGTACAGTCCTTGGGTGATGTGTCTTCACAAGTGCCAAAGATGTCACACTTCATGTCTTACACAGATATGGGTGTAACTGTCAAAACACATTAGCTTCTAAATGATGTTGATCAGGATAATGTAGTGCAAATTACCATGCACCAGCACCAGCTTGACTTTTACAGGCACCAAGGGTTAAGAACATGTTACAGCATTCACTGTGTGTATTCCATAATCATTCACTCACACATAACTGAGCCCTGCTGTACTTTACATGTCTGAAGACAACAGAAAATATCAAAATGAATCTCAGGGAAAATAGATTATGAGATATCAGGAAATTTGGACACACAGAACTCACCATACCCCTACCTAACTTACCACAAGTATGATATGTGAGTGCATATGGTGTGATATATGATGAAACATGATGCCGTTTATGTACCAAGACTGTTGGTCATGCTTGTTTGAGGCCACAGTTAAAGAAAGTCAGGTGTTGTGACTATGGCCAATACAAGCACAATGAGTTGTACAGCAAGTGTGTGCAAAACAGACCACACACATGCCAAAAACTGACCCAGTATGACAGTGTTCCTTGAACAATTTAATACAGCACCACTAAGAAAAGCAAGACAGCTGGGCTTGGAGAAACATATGCCTGATCCTATAATTGTTAAGGACTGACAGCAGAGTGGATGAAGGAAAGACTGCTTCATCATGTGCCCAGCTTTTCCCACCTTTGTTGCTCATTCCCCCAAGAAATTGACATAAATAGCATCTGCACTGCTTGGTGTGTCACAGTCAACAATGCAAGACAAAGAAGGACCTACATTTAAAGCCATATGCCTAACATTAACAAACGAAAAATCAGACATTAACATTAACTGACAAAGTGAGTCATGCCATGCACAGCAGGAAAATTTCCCACATATCACGTTGTGCCTGAGGGTTCTCATCAGTGATGGGTGCACAGTTTATTGCAGTACCAGTATCAGAAATGTTGTGTTACATGCTAAGGAGAATATACTTTTCATGGTGGACCTCAAACACAAACCACCACATACAACATGGGCCAGTATGAGAGCAACTCATTTGATTTGCCCCTGTTATTTTTATGCACATCTGTTAACACTACTTCTTATGCAGACATGTTAGAGATGTTGCTAAGTCCACAGCTTAGACAGACAAGTCATGGGAACTGTGTGGCTGCAGCATGATGGAGCACCTGCACATTTTGTCCTTATTGTGTCTGACACTCTGAATGAACATCTTTCAAGCCACTGGAATGACTGTGGTTCACCAACATTTCCCACACTGATCTTACCATGCCAGACAACTCTGTATGAGGCATTAAAAAGGAACAAGTGGCTGGGCACCATTCTCTTTGTAAGTAAAGCTGTGGAACAGGTATTTGCTGCCATTATGACATACGTGATTTGAAGCATGTCGCAGAGAGTGTGGCAATATACCTGGTCGTATTTTGAACATTATGGTACACACATATATCAGATCCACTTGATGTACTGTGGCTCACCATCTGATAAATAAAGTAGGATTATCACAGCACGTTGTTTAGTTGGTGGATATTTAAGTCCTGGGGGTGCAGTACCTCCATTTTTCTCAAAACTGAATATGAGGTTTTACAGGGGGTAAAGCAGCTGGAGGCATGATGCTGACCATTCACATATAATGAAAAGGTAAAGAATGAGCAGAGCCACACCTCCACTCCCTCAGATGCCTTTGGTGCACAGGTACAACTTTATGTTCCTACCTTAATGCATACATTCCTCTCCAACACTGGTACCCACCTACTAGAGGTGTCACAACACAGAAGACCATAATATGTGAGGATATGAAATGGTTTCATCTAGCAGTGTGTTTTTCCTTCAGGATCTATTAACAGGGAAAGTTTTGTTATGATGCAAGGCAGCCACTGTCATTTTCCTACTATTCTCTTCAGGAAAAAGGAAGAAACCTGTTCAAATACTCGATGTCCAACTGAAAACTAAAAACACAGCAAGTTGAACAGTTGCTGCCAGTCCTATCACCACATGCAGCATTGTAACATGTACTTCTTTTGTTTGTGAGTACACAATACAGTTTTAAATAGAGAATTTTCTAAGAAACTGTATAAAAAGTGTCAGAGAAAATTTATAAAATGGTTTCCCCATATTTCAATTTCTTAGAGATAAACAATGCATCAAATGATGAACAAATTTCAAATAATGTTCATTGCTGAATAGGAACAACAGCAAACATGACACATCCTTTCAGAAGAAACAATGAAATGTGAACTCAGACACGCAGCAATTTTAATGGCCACCAGAGGACTCACACCGTCAGTCCAATCACCGTGTGTACAGTACACTGCATCATTGGATGTCTTCCTTCACACTCCAGTTTCAACTGCTGTCTGTAACAGATGGGTGAAGCAGAGTGTAATGCACATTTCTTTGGTTTGTGAGGATACAGAACAGTTTATTATAGAGGATTTTCATTGTGGAAGCCTATATAATGAATGAACCATATGAAAATGGTCATACAAAATTTAGAGTACAGTTTCCTGGTGTTCGATTTCCTTCAAAATCGACAATACATCAAACAGTTAACAAATGTGAAACAATAGGTTCATTTTTGAACAAGATGCAACAACAAACATGATGTGTTCTTTCAGAACATTAGATTGGAGTGTGAATGGAAGCACTTCCCATTGAGTTCCTGAAGACAGTTAGCACAGGAAACTAGTGCGTCAAAGTCATCTGTACATGCATCCACAGCCACGCAATTACTTCACTTGAAACCAACAAACTTAGTCATGCAAAAACTCCAGAGGGCAAGATGTGATATTACAGTAAGTTTCTGTAACTGGTTCTATGAAGCAGTCTGTAGTGGTGAAGTTGATCCTTTGCTAAATTACATTACAAATGGGCATGGTTTTACCTAAACAGCCACATATCATTCAAAATAGCATTTACTGGTCAGCAGATGATCCCCGACTAATACACAACTTCCTGTTACATATTTTTAAAGTTGGGGTCTGGTGCATCACTAGTGTGACGAGAATAATTAAACCTATATTCTTTTTGGACACAATAAATTCATAAAGGTGCAACAGACAAATTTTCCCACTGGTTTTTCAACATCTGATTAGGAGAGGGACTATATGTTCTTCCAGTAGGGTGGTGTAACTATCCATAAAGCATGTAATTCAATGGTTGACTTACACGGCATGTTTAGGACCAAATAAGTCTGGTGTGCCATGCCTGTTCATCCAATCCAACCCCATGTGACTATCATCTGTGTGGAAGTTTGAAGGACAATGTACGTGAAAGCAATCCATACACACAGGACAAATGTAAAGAATCATCAGGTTCACAGCATTGGCAATATCTAGACAAGAACTTCACATAATATTTAATAATCTCTTCACCAAGTGTCAACCATGTCTGAGTGTTAAAGAAGGTAATTTCTAACACCTACTTAACATGCAGGAAGTTATACTACATAATATGAGAAAATGTAAGGCCATTAAGCTTGCCATACATCTGAGTTGGTTTTAAATTGTACTCCCTGTTGTAAATGATGGTCCTTAAACTGTCAACATAAACTCATTTGGTGTAGCAATGGAAACATGTCACTGGTTTCTGCCCTCAGGTAAAATTGTGTCATGCTTTTTATAGATTTTTTTAAATGTGACAAAGAATGAAATAAATGCAAAATGATATGGGGAAGGGATATATGGAAAAGGAAGCACAAAACAACAGGGAGTGGTAATTGGGGAAAGTAGAAATTAAGCACTTGAAAAGGTGCTGGTTCATTACTATCCTTGGTCCTACTCTCACCTTCTGTCTGTACCGATTTTCCCATTTCAGCTGGCATAAAGATAAATGCAACAGGTTCCTCAGAGATGTTGGTAAATTTCTAACAGTCTACATGGGTCATAGCCCAGAATTTCTCTATCACAGAAGCTTTAGTCTTGGAATGATGGAACCAATATGAGCATCACAATTTATGCAAATATACAAGCATTATATCCCATTATGTGCCTTGACTTCGCACATTTCTCGACTAGTTTGACTGTGACCAATGAATGTTTTTATTTCCTAATCTATACCAATATGAAAACTGAGACATACCAGTTCTGTTTTGCATGAACTAGCTGACTTCTGTGTATTATCTTGTTCCTTCTTCATCTCTCTCAACTTGTCGTCCTTCGCTTCCAGATGCTTCTTCATTTCATCGTTGTCTGTTCGTTGCTGCTCCAGGTTGACTCTCACCTGGGCCAGCTCTTCCTCTAGAACTTTCACCCTCCCTTCCACAGATAGTCGCTGATGGACACATAAATCTTGTTCTTCGGAGCTGAAAACAAATTAGTGATTTTCTCAGGCGATTCCACGTTCAAAACACTTTAACTACAATAATTAATATAAAATCTCACCTGATCTTTAACTGTTCGCCCAAGTCCGCTATCTGTTTTATCAAATCGTAGTTCTGAGTAGACAATGTCCACCAATTGAAGGTTAAGAGAACACACACCACCAGTAGACCTGCAACCAGGAACGGTGGAGAACGTCCATAACTTCCCCTCATATTGTCCAAAGACATTTCCAGTTTTTGGGGCCTTGATTTTACAACCAGACGAGGTGACACGCAACAAAACAAACGTTACGCCCAATAGGATTTTTCATTGATCGACCAATCACAGCAACGACAGCACAGCGGCCCAATATGACATGTGACTCACTCCTGCCAATACGGAAATACAAAAATTGTGGTTTGTTTATTAGTCTGTGGTTTCTCGCATGGCGGCGTCGAAGCAGTGGGTGTTGGCGTTTGTAATGTTCATGTTGTTTAAATATAAGCGTTAATTGAGACAAGAAACTAGTTTAGCTTTGACTATAATTTAAATTATGAACCTTAACTACTTGTCATTACCTCTGTATGTGCGTGTTGTCTGTTTTTAACTCCGGTTGTGCACCCACCACATGGAGTACACCGATCATGGCGCTGAAATTTAAAGGAAAGATTGTTGTTATATATGAGGAATTTTGAAGGTAAGAAACCCGACACTTGCTGTCCTCTTATCTGCCATTCACACTCGTTAATAGTACTTTATTGCCATTTTTACGATATTATTTAGTGAGTGACTGACTCCATGGAGCAGAGTACTTGAGAAAATATCTGGTTCTCAGCTAGTCAAGAAATTCCTCGCATTTTATGGACCCCGAAGGTTCATTACCGCGTTTAGAATTGTCTGAGCCAGATCAAACCAGTACATGCCCCCCATCCCACTTCGTGAAGATGCCTCTTAATATTATCCTTCTATCTACGTCATAGTCTTCCAAGTGGTTTGTTTCCCCACCAAAACCCTGTATGCACGTGCTATATGTACAGCCTACTTCATGCTTCTCGATTTGATCATCCAAATAATATTTGGTGAAGATTACAGATCATTTAAGTTTTCATTATGTAGTTTACTTCACTCCCTTTTTACCTCGTCCCTCGTAGGCCCAAATATTCTCCTCAGCACCCTATTCTCAAATGCCCTCAGCCTACCTTCCTCCCTCAATGTAAGCGACCAAGTTTCACACCCATACAAAACAACAGGCAAAATTATAGTTCTATATATATCTTAATCTTTATATTTTTGGATACCAATCTGTAAGACAAAAGATTCTGCACTGATTGATAGTAAGTATTCCCTGACTTGAGTCTGTTCTTAATTTCTTTCTGAATATAATTTTTATTCATCAAGGGTGTTCCTAAATGTTCAAACTGTTCCACACTTCAATGGAGCTATTATCAATCTTTATATTGTGACTGCATCCTGCATTCCGATCTTGAGATGTTACCATGTACTTAGTTTTATCAGCATTTATTTCTAGTCCAGTCTTCTTACTAGCAACTACTAAAGCTCCTGCATTTTTCTTTATGGTATATACACTTCTGTCCTTTTTATTAGTATCATCAGCATAAACCAGAAGCCGATGTGTACCATTTAATTTCAAACAATCCTGGTTTACCTGAACCCTCCTAATGGCATGCTGTACAACAAAGTTGAAAAGCATTGGTGTTAGAGCATCTCCTCATTTCAAACCAAGTGTAATAAGAAACGTTGTCAGACAAATGTCTGCCTACTTGGACTCTGCTGTAGGTTTCATTCAGACACATTTTTATCAAACTTACCAGTTTCATAGTGATACCAGATTCAATGTGAATATTATAACAGCCTCCCTCCTGACTGAATCATAGCCTTCCTTTAAGTTAATAAAATTAGTTGGTGCACTGCTTCATTGTATTCCCAGCTTTTATGAAGTATTTGACAAATGCAGAATATGGGATCAGCAGTTAACCTGTTATGTCAAAATCCAAATTGTTGATCCCCAGTAATTTCTTCTGTAGTATTTGGTGAAAAATTAAAAAATTGTGAACATATTACAGTATGTGTCTGTTGTTTGACACTTTTACTGTTGAGGAATTCTGTCTTCTGGGACATGACAGCATGTAGTTTGCTGGGAATGTACTACTGTTTCAGAGGAACTAGGGTCCTCCATTTACAGGGTAGAAGAGAAGATGTATTTTATGGTTAAACGGTTGTATTATACTGTTGACACATTTCACATTTTATTCAGCTAGGAGCTTTTCTGCCACATTGGTGTAACATGCTGGTTATTAGTATGAAACTTTTTTACACTGAGTGATTCTGCAAACGTTCTTTGTACTGGCTCTGCCTTTGTCATCTGGTAAGCTAGGGATGAAGAACCTACTGCACTGGGGCAGTTAGAGAAGCAGGTTTCCCTGCTTCTTATTTGAGGATGGTGACAAAGTAGGAAAGCCATAGTAATAATCAGAATACACCACTGTCATTACATTTCAGAGTGATATTGTGTAATGAAGGTGAGATAACAGGAAATAGAATAAGGGTATGGCTACTGATGTGGTAACAGGGACAGGGCAAGAGTATGATTGTGGGTGTGGTAATATGCATGGGGCAAGGGTGTACATACTGACATGGTAACAGGGACAGGGCAAGGGTGTGCCTATTGACATGGTGATGGGGACAGGACAAGGGTGTGCCTATTGACATGGTAATGGAAAGAGGGCTAGGGCAAGGTTATTTGTGTTGTAAAAGGGACAGGGCAGATGCATGTCTATTGACAGGGTAACAGGGATAGGGCAATAGTGTAACTATTGATGTGGTAACATGCATACTGACACAGTAACAGGGACAGGGCATGGGTGTACCTATTGACATGGTGACAAGTACAGGGCAAGGGGGTGTCTATCGACATGGTGACAGGGGCATGGCAAGGGTGTGCCTATTGATGTGGTATTAGGGACAGCAAGGGTGCACCTATTAACAGAGCAGGGACTGGGCAAGAGTATGCCATTTAACATGATAACACAAACGGTGATAAACCTATGGGGATTTTATTTATATTAATTTATGTATATTGTTTAAAATATATTAATATTTCTGTACATAAAATTATAAGGTATGTTACATCAGTTTTCCATAAGGGCTAGTGATGCATAATACTATAACCTATCCTACCCAACTGTAATCCTCACATTCTTGTTGTATACCATGTTCCCACAAATGAGACAATGACGACCAGGTCAGAGCGGTACATCTGTTTCATCAGGAATGCAGAAAATGCGATCCCAAAACATGCCTGTCGAGAGCCTAAAGGTAGCATTCCTACTACTGGACTTACCTTGCTTTGGGCTTATAACCCATTCAAGGGAACTTCAAACTACTGGCAAGTCTCATAAGAAGAGGCCAGTTGGATTATTCCCAAAAGATGACTTG
>Ga0209755_10004747_pt1 | contig 15879 bp, 12 predicted proteins | sample TergutCo191P1_FD_187301 | JGI IMG/M metagenome (GOLD analysis project Ga0209755, IMG submission 187301) | Cornitermes sp. P1 segment gut microbial communities from Petit-Saut dam, French Guiana - Co191P1 (SPAdes) (version 2) | ecosystem: Host-associated > Arthropoda: Insects > Digestive system... | reverse complement strand
AAGAAATTCCGTGCTGACCGCGTCTTGAGCCAGCATATACAGAACGGCAACTCGCGTCCCATTGGGAAGACTTCCTGCAATGTTTTCAACAGCTCTTTCCAAGGCGTTTTCAATTCCGGGGACCGGGATTCCTGTCGGGACCTCATTCGGGTCTGTTACCCTTATAATTACGTGAAAATTAGGTTTACCCAAAGAACCGCCGGCCGGAACAGGGGCCATCTGAATTCTCGCCGACACTAGGAACGGTTAGCTTCCCCTGCGGGCAAATTCCCCGCCGTTGCCCCACTCCCATTTCCCGCCGCCCGCGCCAAGCTCGAAGTGCAGCTTCGCGATTCCGAAGTCCAGCCACAAAAGGGCGGGGGAAAGCTTTACGAAACCGGCCGAGCCATCTTTGGCCTCCGCGCTTGCCTTGCCCGCCTTGCAGTAAAACATGACGGGCTGCCTGTTCACCGTGGAGGGGGCTTTTCCCACGGCGTTCATTCCATCCATGAACCAGTCGGGGATGGGGCCGTCGCTTTCGAACATTTCCCGTACGGTTTTGGTTTTGTGGCGCACGATTCCGCGGATAAGCTTTTCCTTGAAGCTGTCCTTTTCGTCCGTGTTGCCAAGAACAATCGTGCAGACCAGCTCTTCGTTGCCGGAAACCGAAAAGGGCATATCGGCGCGGGCCCCGCCCGCGCCTACCCAGCAGGTGCCAAGCCCCATCGCCGTGGCGTGCAAAACCAAAAGCTCGCCGTAGTAGCCGATTCTTTCGATGGCGGCCGCGTCGCTTGGGTCGGCGATCAGTCCAACGTAATCGTTCACGCCGGAAAACATGCCGTAGCTTTTGCGAACCCCCTTAAAAGCTTCGCCGTTGTTTACGACAAGCTCCATGCGGACGTTTCCGGCTTTGCCGTATTCCGCCAGAAGCTCCCTCAGCCCGGAAACAACGCCGGGGTCAATCGGCGTTCCAAGGTATTTGCGCCGGGAACGGCGTACTTCGATTGCTTCGGTAAGGTTCATCGTCCCACTCCTTGAAATAGATATCCCTGCTTTATATTGCGCCCTAGCTTCGTTCGTTCATGGGCATGTAGTAGTTCTGCTTGGCCACGGACTTGTACGCCGGGCGGATTATCTTGCCGGCGTTGGCAAGCTCCTCTATGCGGTGGGCGCACCAGCCGGAAATACGAGCCACGGCAAACAGCGGGGTAAACAGCTCCTGGGGAAGATCCAACATGCTGTAGACAAAGCCGGAATAAAAATCGATGTTTGCGCTCACGCCTTTGTAAATCCGGCGCATCTTGCCTATTACCGCAGGGGCCAGCTCCTCCACCTTGGAGTACAAATGGTATTCGTCGTTGCGGTTTTTTTCGTTGGCAAGCTGTTCCACAAAACCCTTGAAGATAAGCGCGCGGGGATCGGAAAGCGAATACACCGCGTGGCCCATGCCGTATATCAGACCGGCGCGGTCGAAAGCTTCCTTGGCAAGAAGCTTTTCAAGGTACGCGGTTATCTCCCCGTCGTCGTTCCAGTCCTTGATTTTTTCCCGCATGTCCTGGAACATCTGAACGACCTTGCCGTTTGCCCCGCCGTGGCGAGGCCCTTTAAGCGAGCCCAGAGCCGCGGCTATAGCCGAGTAGGTGTCGGTATGGGAAGACGTAACCACGTGGGTGGTAAATGTTGAGTTGTTGCCCCCGCCGTGCTCGGCATGGAGCATCAAAGCTATGTCCAGAATCTCGGCCTCGAGCTTGGTGTACTTTGAATCGGGGCGCAGCATGTGCAAAAGGTTTTCGGCAATGGAAAGCCCCGGGGCGGGGGGGTGTATAACCAGGCTCCGGTTGTGGTGGGTGTGTGCGTATGACTGGTAGCCGTAAATCGCAAGCTGCGGAAACCTGGCGATAAGGTTGATCGACTGGCGTATGACGTTGGCGATGGAAATATCGTCCGGGTTTTCGTCGTGGGCGTAAAGGGTGAGCACGCTTTTGGAAAGGGAGTTCATCACGTCCTTGCTTGGAGCTATCATGATGGTGTCGCGCAGAAAGTTTTCCGGCAGGCTGCCGCACTGTTCCACAAGGTTTCTGAATTCGTCGAACTCGGCCTTGTTGGGCAGGTGCCCGAAAAGCAGCAGGAAGCTTGTTTCCTCGAAACCGAAACGGCGATCCCCGTCCAGAAAACCGCGAACGATTTCTTCTATGTTAATGCCGCTGTAGAAAAGCTTGCCCTCGCACGGAACGTAGTCGCCGTCCTCGATGATGTACGAAACGATTTCCGAAATCTCCGTCAGGCCAACCAATACGCCTTTCCCGCTTACGTCGCGCAGTCCGCGCTTTACCTCGTACTTCAAGTATAGCTCGCTGTTGATGCCGCCCTTTCCCAGCACGCAGTCCGCGTACCTGGCGATTAGCTTGTCGGCGTTTTCCTTTGCCATGTTTGTTCTCCTTAGCTCCGAGCCGGCCCGGCCGGTTTTAGCTTTGCGATTGTTTGCGCTTTTCTTCCGCCGCCGCGTGCAGCTTGTCAAGCTCGTTCATTATCGAATCGACGACGGCCTGCTTTTTGTCGGCGCCGCCGGCTTCCGCGTTTTTCCGCGCGTCGTCGCGGAAGGCGGCGCACGGGATTACCGGACTTGCGGTAACGCGCACTACGTCCCGGCTTACGATGTCGTTCATCATGTCGGTCTGCTGGACGTGCAGTATTTCCCCGTTAAGCGCGACGCAGCACATGTAGTCGAACGACTTGATGTACGAATCGATTTCGCGCACTCCTTTTTTGGTGGACGGATCCCAGGGGCGGTAGCGGGTTCCCGAAGGGAAAACCAGCACAAGCCTGCCTTTGGTTTTGTGCTCCTCAAGCGCCTTCATCGCGGCGCGGTTTATTGAAAGGCCGCGCGCGATTTCCTCCCGCTTTTTCTCCGGCGGCAGGCCCTTGAGGTACGAGCCGGGGTAGATCACGATTCGGGTGTACGCGCTGGCAAAGGCCGCGACCACGGGGCTGTCCTCGTTGAGCTTCGCGCCGGCGATCGCTATCAGCGCGTCGGCAATGTCCCTGCCCCGGCCCCCGGCCTGGCGCACCAGCAGGGAGAAAATCGTGAGGTCGAGGTTGCTGTAGTGTTCAAGCAGCAGGAGGCACGACTTTCCGGATTCCGCTTTTGCCAAAAGCTCTTCCAGGTTTTCCATTCCGTCCACGCCGGAACCGGGAAGCATGAGCGAGCCCGCCATTTTGTCAAGAATCGGAACAATGTTCGCGTCGCCTTCCTGATACACGTTGTCTTTGGTGATAACGGTTGCGGCCTTTGCGGTGGACACCGCGGCCCTTATCTCGTTCTGGAATTCCGTCGTCAATGTTTTCATTCTACCTCCCCCCATAGTCTTATCAGTTCTATGACGGCCCTGCATGCGGCGCACATTTCGCTTACCGCGACCCACTCAAGCCGGCTGTGGAAATTCCTTCCCCCGGTAAATACGTTCGGCGTGGGGATGCCCATCTCGGTAAGGCGCGAGCCGTCGGTGCCGCCCCTTATGGGTTTAAGCCGCCATGCGATGTCGATGTTTTCCAGAGCCGTTTTAAGGCGCTCAAGCACCTCCGGGTTCTCATCGATTTTTCCCTTCATATTATAGTATTGCGGGCTCGTTTTGACAACAACTTTTCCTCCCGGAAACTGGGCTTCAACGGCCCTGGCGACGGTTTCGAGCGTCGCCAGTCTGGAGTTCATGCCCTCGGTTTCGAAATCCCTAAGTATTACTTCCAGATGGGCGTTTTCCAGAGTGCCGGATATTTCCATTGGGCAATAGTAGCCGTAGTAGCCGTCGGTGGCCTCGGGGCTTTCCGAGCGGGGCAGCATCACGGCAAAGGAGGCGGCCATGAGCGAGGCGTTTGCGAGAATTCCGCGCGCCGCCCCCACGTGGATTACCTTGCCGCGAAACTCGACGTCGGCCTTGTGCGCGTTGAAGCACTCGGTTTCGATTTCGCCCATCGGCCCGCCGTCCAGCGTGTAGCAGGCTTTGCTTTTCACTTTTTTCAGCGGGAATTCTGGCAGGCCCTTGCCGGTTTCCTCGTCGGGCGAAAAGATTATTTCAACCGGGCCGTGCGGTATTTCCGGATGCCCCAAAAGGTATTCCACGGCCCCCATTATTTCGGCGATGCCGGCTTTGTCGTCGGCCCCAAGCAGGGTGGTGCCGTCCGAGTGGATTATCGCCCTGCCTTTTTGTTCGGCAAGGCCAGGCTCGTGTGCGGGGTTCAGCTCGAGCCCGTTTCCCAGGGCGATTTTTTTGCCGTCGTAGCTTTCCACAAGCTGCGGCTTTACGTCTTTGCCGGAAACGTCGCCTGAGGTGTCCAGATGGGCAAGGAAGCCCACCGTGGCGGCGTTTTCCAGGCCCTTGGTAGCAGGGAGCGTGGCGAGGACGTAGCAGCTCGGCGTGAGCTCGACTTCCTCTATGCCGAGGCCCACAAGCTCGTCGCGCAGCGTCCGCGCCAAGTCCCATTGGCCCAAGCTTGAGGGCGTTTCCTCGTTGCGGCGCTCGCTTTCGGTGCAGCAACGGACATAGTCCATGAATCGGGGAACCAGCAAGGGTTCAAGCTGCCGATCCGGGATTTTTTTTACGGGGCTTTCCATAACCGACAATTATGAAGCAAAAAGGCCGAATTGGGAACTGGCTGTGTGGCGCGCCTGTCTACAAAACAAACAACGAAAGCGCGAGCACCCCTGCCATGCTGCACACGCCGGCAATCAGGGTGATTACCGTGTGCGATACGTAGGCCCGTCTTGGCGGCATACCGGAAAGCTTCGCCACGATCCAGAAGTACGGATCGTTTGCGTGGGAAACCACCATGGAGCCCGCGCCGATCGCCATTACCGTAAGCGCCGAAAGCATTACGGGCACGGAACCAAGAAGGCCCGCCATGGAAGCCATAACGCCGGCGGTTGCCGTCATCGCCACAAGGGAAGACCCCTGCGCCGTTTTTATGACGGCGGCAAGCAGGAAAGCGGAGAGCAGCCACAAAAAAGGATTCACGTCGCCGTATCCCATGGCGACGTGGCGCAGACCAAGCGGGGAAGCCATGGAAGCCGCGGCCTCGGCTATAACGTGGCCGAAAATCCCGCCCGCGCCGGTTACGCAGAGTATGGGGCCGGCGGTCTTGAGCGTGCTTTCCGTAATGGGGTTGAACTCCTTGGTTTTTCTGGTTGCCAAAAGCAGAACCACGGCAAAGAGCACGCCTATCGCCATGGCGATAACCGGCGTTCCCAGAAAGGCGGCGGCGGCCCCGCCAAGGCCCGTCCAGCCGGCCACCGCTGAAACGGAACCAAGCACCATCAGCAAAAACGGCACGAGAATCGGCGAAAGGCTCAAAAGACCGTTTGGCAGCTTCGCGTTTTTCTCCATCAACTGCCTGTAGTGCTTTACCGTTTTGGCCCTGGCCACTTTGATGTCCTCTTTGGAGCGTTTCCTTTTGCCGATGTAGATCGCGTAAAAGTACGCGCCCACAAGCGCCGGAACGGAAACGGCGGCGGCCAAAAGCATGAGAAGCGGCAGGCTTTCGCCAAGGCCCAACAGAACGGCAACCGCCAAAGGCCCCGGAGTGAGCGGAACCAGCGCATGCGAAACGTACAGACCGGTTCCCATGCCCACGGTGGTGGCCACGCTGCTAACCCCGGTGCACTTCACCATGGACTTTCGCACGGGGTTCAGAACGACAAAGCCGGACTCGCAATAAAGCGACACCGAAACGACCCATCCCATAATCATGAACGACATCGTGGGGCTTCTCTTGCCGACGAGCTTGATAAGCATGGTCGCGATTTTCATGGACGCGCCGGAAACCTCGAGTATCGTTCCGGTTAACACGCCGAAAATAACGACTATGCCGATGCTCGTAAAAATGCCTGAAAACCCGACACCGATAACCGCCGGCAGCCTTGTGAGGGGTATGCCCGCGACTATCCCCAGTACCGTGGATATTCCCACGAGCGTGAGAAACGGGTGAAGCTTGATTTTTGACAACACCAGGTACATCGCCACGATGGCGACAACGAACGTTAAAATAAGCGGTATGCCCGTCATAGGAATCTCCAGTTTGTCCGGCTTAGTAGATGTACGGGATTATGCGGTACTTCACACTTTGAGTGTACTTGTCCCACAGCTCGCCGTACTTTGCCTTGCAGATTTTGTCGTCGTCGTATTGCCGCGTGAACAAAAGCGCGACGTAGTACGCCGGATACAGCCACACCCACAGGCCGGTGGGGTGCCACGCAAATCCGGTGGCAAGGGCGATGCCGCATGCCATGAGTATTTCGCCAAGGTAGTTTATGTGCCGGCTTTTGCCCCACCAGCCGTTTACCAAAAGCGAGTGTTTCCCGTCGGTCAGCACCTTGGGTTTTATGCCGAGGAACCTTTTAGTCGGGGAAATCTTGAAGTAAAACTTTTGCAGGTTTGCGCCCCGGGCCAAAACCCAGCCGGAAAAGAACACCAGAACAAACGCCACGGTAAGCCAAAGCGGATGCTCCGGGCTTGGCCGGTGCGCCGTTGACCAAATCGCTATGGAGTAGAAAAAGGGGTAAAAGGCGATGCAGCCAAACCCAAGCTTGAAGCCGGTGCGCTCGGCGATAAAGTCGTAGGTGTAAAGGTGGACCCGCTCGAAGCTCAGGTAATCCCAAACAAAGAACGTGAGCATGGCGGTGGCCGCGATAAGGCCGGCGTTGGCCGGATAAACGTTTTGCCAGTGGTAGGCCAAAAAGGAAAGGATGTTGAGCTGAAGCATCACCGCGCCTATCAGGTAAAGCCACATCTTCGCGTCTATAAGCAGATTGCCCTTTTTGAGCTGCGGGTCCTTGATTCTGCCAAACCAAAGGTCGGCAAGAACGTTTTCCCTTTTGGGAGGCTGCGGCAGCACGATGGCGAACGTAAAAATCAGCCCAAGGGTTATCGCCCCGGCAAGGCCGAACCAGCGGACTTCGTAAAGCCACGTCCAGGGAACAAGCTGGATGTAGCCAAGCACCAGCCACAGAAGTATGCTTCCCGGAAGCACAAGGTGCCCGTTCAGCTTGTATTCCAAAAGCTCGCCCGTGTTTTCGTGGCGGACATAGCCTTTCCGCCTCATAGCCGGCAGAACGACATGCAGCAGGGTGATAACCGCATAGACGATCCAGGGGGTGAAAAAACCCAATACGTGCGTGCTCGTGATCAAACCAAACCTCCGGTGTTCTTGCTCATTATATCGACGGCCGTTCTGCGGGAGACAAGCCGCGCCAAAAAGAAGCGCGCAAGCTTGTTCACCGCTCCCGGCACGACTATCGGGCCGCGCCCCAGGGCCAGCAGCGTTTGTTCGGCGACCCGCTCGGCGGTTAAAGCTCCGGGCGCGGGTTTCCTTTTTTCGGCCTGCCGGTAGCCAGGGGTAAGAACCGCGCCGGCGCAGCAGCCAATTACGTCTATGCCGTGCGGCCGAAGCTCCTTCCACAGGCTTTCCGCCAGAACAGTGTTGAAAGCTTTGGTTGCCGAATAGGCCGCCAGCTTGGGACACCCCTGGCCTCCCGCAAGCGACGACATAAGCACGATGCCGCCGCGCCGGTTTTCAACCATGGGCCCGCACAGCAGGCGCGAAAGCAGCAGCGGCGTTTTCACGTTCACGGCGGCGGCCATTGCCAGCCGTTCCTCGTCCACGCTTTCGAACGAACCGATGGGGGCAAAGGCGGCGTTGTAGACCATCAGGCCAATCGGAAGTCCAAGCTCGGCGATTGCCTCTTTTGTTCTATCGTAATCCGCCAAATCCGCCCGGCAAGCCGAAACCGCAACCCGGTATTGCCCTGCAAGCCGCCGGGCAAGGGCTTCCAGCCGCTCGGCGTTGCGGGCCAGAAGCACGAGGTTCAGCCCCCGCCTTGCCAAGGCCTCGGCAAAAGCCTCCCCCAGCCCGCAGGAACCGCCTGCAACCAGCGCGTAAGGCCCGTATTTCTCCCTGAAAACAGAATCTGCGTGGCTGCCGCTCATTGGTACTATTTTACCGGCGCAAGGCAAACGTTTCAACACCGTCGCGGGAGAGTGTCATTTACCCGAGCATACCCGTCATCCTGCCGTCAAGTTGCAGGATAACGAAAATACCTTGATCATGCATCCATGCGTTTGCCGTGGTTTCGGTGCCGAAAACGGTTGACGTTCCCCAGGGTTTCCAGTATATTTGAAGCATGGAGACAATAGCCATACCCGTTACGTTGCTTATCTCCATTGCTACATTCCTCATAACCGTGGGCGGGGTATGGTTCGTCACCCAAAAGCGGATGCGCGACCTTGAGCTCAAGGCCGCCGGGCATGACAAAAAGCACGAACAGATAATATCCGAGATAAACGGCCTGAAAACCGGGGTCAACGACGTTAAAGTTGAGATTGCCAAGGTACAGGGGAGCATCATGTCCCTGAACGAAAAGTTTGACCTGTTTATCCAGGGAAGGCTTACCCCGGCCATAATGCAATTCCCCAACGCCGCAGCAACTTAGACGCGAAACATCGCGAATAAGCCCATGCCCCTTCCCAGCCGCCTATGGCAAAGGTTCATTTGATGCAAGGCTTTAAGCCGGCGTACAGTTACCGTTTGTTATGTGCATTACAAGTATCGAGCAATATTTTATATATCTGAAAACAATATAAATGTAGTGGCTTTGGATAAGCGTGAGGAGGTTTACAAAAAATGGCTGTAATATCGTTGAGGCTTAACCGCCAAGAGGCAGAAATGGTGGATTTTTTGTCCAGCTATTATGAACAGGACAAATCTTCGTTAATAAAATATTCCCTGAGAGAACTATATGAGGATATAGTTGATAGGGATGTGATTGGCGATTATGAGAAACGTGAAAGTGAAGGAAGTATTTCTTTCGTTTCTGCCGAAGATGTAATAAAGATGTTGCACACATCAGAATAGTAAGAAGAAATACAGGTTCTGATCATCTGTAGCAGAAATTAACGGCACATAACTAATGCGTTATGCGACGTAAAATCTGCTTTCAACTTGTGCTTTGTAACGCTATTTGCTCTCGTATCATGTTGCCGATAATTTCTTCTGGCCTTTTTTGGGTCAATTTTGCCATTCCAACAAGATATTCGGCGGTAATACTATCTACACGTACCATTGGAATACGTATTCGAGCTTTTGAAGGATCGACTTCGGGAGGATTACTAGTATAATGCTCCATAAGGGCGAAAGCTTCTTCTTCAGTCATCGTTCTCTCCTAAATTTTCCAACAAATGAAAGAAAATACTTCTGCATTTCATGGCATGGAAAATACAGACATAATCCTCATACTCATTATATAGTATTTCAAGTAAATTTCCAACCCCATCGAAACCTATACGTATATATCTATTACCTTCATCCGTATCCTCAATGGGACCGTCATAATGTGGATTCATAAACGCATGACGAATATCGGCTTCTTTTAGTTTATGCCAGAAGGCCGATTTTCTGAACACAATACGCACTCACATATTTTATTGGAAAACCCAGTACTATACAACTATCTTAAACTATGGTACACGTCAATCTAATTATGCCCACAGCATAACTATTTAGCCATACGAGTACGAAAACCACAAACCAGTTCAGATTTTATGTCGCATAACGGGCGCACTTCCGCGTTTTGGCTTGGCTCGTTGAAGACCATGGGACGGACTTTACCACGAAACGGGGGGATTGTCAGCTTGGCGGCGGGAAAACACAAAGGCCGCCCGGCTTGGAACCTAGGGGGTAGGTTCCGGTCGGGCGGCCGAAGGCACCGTGTGCCTGAAGTCGGTTTACGCTCAAAGTCCGGGGGCGTTTAGGCCCCGGACTTTGCCGTTACTGCAACACGCCGTTTACAACACGCAGGGTAAGCTGTCTGGCACCTATGTTCATACCAGTAGTAACAGTGAAAATACCCCCCGACGGTGCTACAACAAAGTTTTCCGCAGTGGGAACACCGACAACATTTTCGAATGTGCCGTATAGAGCCGTAGCCGGACGCATGCCTGAAGCTTGATTCGCGAATAATGCATGTGTAGCAGCCCGTTGAGCTTGGTTTCTGAGCTCTGTGGCCACCGTCCCCTCATTACCGTAAATAACACCACCGCTTATGAGGAAAGTACCTCCAACAACAGCAGGAGTGGAGGTCAAGGCATTGCCAACGGCAACGTGCACGCCACCGCCCCCCTGCGCGGCAGTTGTACCCTGAGTGTGGTTATTCATGATTTCCCCGCCACGCATGACAAACAAGCTCATTTGACCCACTCTTACAGCACCTCCGGAGACGTTAACATTGGTGTTGTTGTTGCCCCTGATCCTTGATCCCTCTTCCATGATTAAGACACCGCGGGATCTGTTCCCCATCAACACAACAGGTTGATTGTTGTTTACGTTGCCATTGCCGCCGGTTCTGCGCCCTACCAACGTTATATTGTTGCCAAGTACAAGCGTGGTTGTGGATTCTGGAGGCGGCGAGGCAATATTCGGCGTTTCAAAGTAGAACATGTGGCCATTAGCGCTGAGCACTATCTCGCTTGGCACACTTCCAACCAGAATAATGGTAGCTCCTATAGGTAGTCGCTGCCCCGGTTCAAGAGGTTCATCACCGTTCAATACGAGTACGTACGTATTCCCCGCTTGCCCATGTTCCCGTAACCACTCAAGCCGATCTTGGAGAGTCCCATCGGGAATATCTTCTACTTCTCGCCAGCCGTTCACCACACGTATAGTAGCATTGTGGTACATGGCAAAATTGCCGTTACTGGAAAAAGTACCGTTGCTTAATGTACCGAACTTGGATGCGGTATATCCGCTGCCCCTGTGCAATGCATCGCCGATGCCGCCGCTTGTGTTTCTAAGGGCTGCAGGCTCCGCGTCATGGCCGTAAATGGTTCCGCCGCTCATGCGGAAGGTAGCGGTGTTCTGTACGCCGCCGCCGGTTCCGTTGGCATGGTTCCCGTGGATTCTTCCGCCGCGCATGTCAAACGTCCCATTTACGATAACACGTACGCCGCCGCCTTCACCGCCGGATGTGTTTCCGGAAATCTCACCGCCGTGCATTACGAACGTCCCGCCTATAACGGTAACACCGCCGCCCTGGGTGTTGGGAAAATCAGCGGCAGTGTTATTGGTGTTGCCAACAATGCGAGCCCCTTCGTTCATGGTCAGAGTACCTGTCTCGCTTACCTGTACCAACGGCATATTATTTCCGCCGCCCATCAAGGTGATGTTGTTCTCCAGTATAAGGTGGACGCTGCCTGGCCCGGCCCACCCTCGCGGCCCTACCGTAAAGAGCGATCCGTTACCCAAAAGGTTAATGGTGCTTGGCACGGTGGCCCTAAGGGTAATGGTAAGGTTCTCCCTGTCAGACGGCAGTGCGCCATCAGCGGCATTAATGGATTCGCTGGCGGCTATTTCTACGATGTAGTTGTTGCCCGCCTGTCCGTGTTGCCTTATCCAAGCTAGCTGTTGGGCAAGAGTTCCTCCCATTGGCGGAATGGAAATGGTAACCGTCGCCGATCCGCTAATTGAGGGGGCGTAAACCGAGGTTGCCCGTACGGTAAGCGTTCCAAGGGTTTCGTAGAAGGATACCGTGAGCTCTCCGGCGGAACTAATGTTGGTGTCCGCGTGTCTATTCGCCTGGTCGATAGACCAAGTAACGGTTGTATCCGGAACGTTGTGCCCCAAAACCGTTGCGGTAAACGTTTCGCTTTCGCCGGCTACCACGGTAGGCGCAGGCGGAGTTACCGTCACGCCTGTTACGGTGGGAGGAATGGTAACGACTGTATACCCAGACTGCGTATTGTCAAACACCGAGGTGGCCCGCACCGTAAGACTGGTGAGCGGCTCATCGATGTATATCGTAAGCTCACCGTCAGCGTCGATGCCGGTGTTGTCATGAATGTAGTCTTCCTCGTCGATGCTCCAAGTCACATATTGGTCCGGATCGTGGAATCCCACAACCGTAGCGGAAAACTCCCTTGTTGTACCCCTGTTAACATGGGGTGCCTGGGGAGACACTACCACGTTGGTTACGGTAGTATAAGGCGGCTCGACAATAGAGGTCGCGGCACTGATAACTTCGCCCACAAAACCAGTACGGGAAACAATTACCCTGATGGTATAGAACGCATCGTCCGCATGAACGATGTAGGTAGCGGAGGCAGCTTCGGGAATGTCATCAAAATCCGGGTAAATCCCCCGTTGCCACCGGTATTCGATTATACCGATTCCGTCCTGGATACTAGTTTGAAAGAAACCGCCAAGGTTAAAGGTATTCACACCCAGCGTCTGCGCAATGACGGCTTCCCCGGTTATGGTTACCGTTCCCGTAAGCTGGGGAAGGTCTATGAAACCAAACGGAATTACCACATCATAAACTCCGCCTATGGTTGCGGTTACCGTTTGGCCATCGTTCGTCCACTGAAACGCTACATGGGAAGCATTTCCAAACTCGTTGACCACCTCTCCAATAGCGTTCATTGCGGGGCGATGATACGTAAACGGCTCTTCGTAAAACCATTCAGCCCATACGCCGAGAATGGCGGCATCGACCAGCGCTTTTAGCTCGACCAAGTTGGCAGGCGCGTTGTCGTCGTCGGTCAGGTAATTGAACCCGTCCACGATGTCGTCAAACGTCCAACTCACATCGCTGTCTTCGCACTCGCCGGACGTACCCTCAACACCCAAAAGGCCAAAATGTATTTCCGATATGCTGTTTTCCTCAAAGTCCCATTCGTCCCCGTCCCAAGAAGACAAAATAAGATCGAGCAATGTGGCCGTTACGAAGGGATCGTCCGCATCGAAGATGTCGCGGAAATTGTTAAGAACGCTTTCCATGTTTCTGTAGACGCGCAGTATCGCGCTTGCGGTGGCTTCCACGTTTTCGGCGTTGCGTATCGTAAAGAGCACGCGATAGCGGCCCGCCGGAAGCCCCGTGGTGCCGGGGTTTTGCGGGTTTAAGCCGCCCAGAAGATTTATGGCCCTCGTTAACGCGATCTGGTTTGCTTCAACGTCTATTCGCGCGATGTTCATTCTGGCGTAGACGACGGCACTCGGGAATTCCAGATCCCAGCTAAACTCTCCGTTGCCCGTGGTAATCGGAAGGAGGGTTACGCTCGAGCTTGCGCCCTCGCCGGCAACCACCACGATTGGCGTTGCGGGGCTGCCTTGTGCCACCAGGTATTCTCCGTCTTCGTCGAGGTATGCTGTTACCACAAGGTTCCAAGTTCCCACACCAAGGGAGATGGAGGTGTCGTATTCCCAATCTTCCACGAAGTATTCATCGTCTTCATATCCGTTCACTAAAGTAAACGCAAGATCGATTCTGGCAAAGTCGGTCACCAACGGGGTTTCGGGCAGGATTGTCCGTCCTGCGGCCTGTCTGTTAATCGTAAGCGAAAGGGTGCCCGTATCCTCCTGGGCCGTCGGCGTGTACTGCGGCCCAACCGGGGCCCGGCATCCGGACAGCGTGAACAACAAAACGGATGCGGCAAGCAACGGGATAACCGCGTGTGCCTTCGCAAAAGCTTGTACCGAAAGTCGCATATTTTTCATCTCTCGTTCCTCCTCTGGTTATGGTGCCGCCGTAAAGGTGACGACCCTGCTATACGGCATACCGCCGATTCTCACTTCCACCGTTACGAAGTGCGGCCCTATTCGGTGCCCGTGAACGGCAGGACTGTTCAGGTTAAGGCTCGTTCCCGTGCCTACTTCGTTCAAACCGACAAGCCACCTTATGCTGTCCGCATCCACGCCTTCGGTGTTGGTTATGTTAACCACCGACGGTCCGGCCGCAAAGTTTACGGTTGCCGGAACCATTATTTGCGGAGCCAGGTTCTGGAAGTTTCTGAAATCGATTTCAAGAACCGAAGGCGGCAATGTGCCCTGCCCGATTGCGTCCGCGAAGTTCGCCCTGGCGGTGTCAAGAGCCGCTACCGCCGCATTTACCGCGGCCATGGTGGTGGGGGGATTGTTGTAGACACCCTGGGCCGTGGTAATCGCCGTATTGAGAGCGTTGTATGCCGCTTGCGTAACCCAGGCTACGCCTTCAGGCACATTGGTGGCATCTGTCTGAATAACCGGACCGGCAAGCTGGGTTTGGGCTTCGCCGATGGCAGCTGCGAGCGCGGTCAGGACTACTGGCGCGCCTTGCCCGATTTCGCCCTCGAATATACCCCTGGCATACTCAAGAGCCGCTATCGCCGTATTTACCGCTGTCATGGTGTTGGGGGGATTGTCGTAGACATACTGGGCCGTGGCAATCGCGGCGTCAAGAGCGTTGTATGCCGCTTGCGTAACCCAGGCTACGCCTTCAGGCACATTGGTGGCATCTGTCTGAATAACCGGACCGGCAAGCTGGGTTTGGGCTTCGCCGATGGCAGCTGCGAGCGCGGTCAGGACTACTGGCGCGCCTTGCCCGATTTCGCCCTCGAATATACCCCTGGCATACTCAAGAGCCGCTATCGCCGTATTTACCGCTGTCATGGTGTTGGGGGGATTGTCGTAGACATACTGGGCCGTGGCAATCGCGGCGTCAAGAGCGTTGTATGCCGCTTGCGTAACCCAGGCTACGCCTTCAGGCACATTGGTGGCATCTGCCGCGATAGTCGGACCGTCACGCAGAGCTTCGGCTTCGCTGATGGCAGTTGCAAGCGCGGTTAGGACTACTGTCGCGCCTTGCCCGATTGCGTTCTCGAAATTCGTCTTCGCGTTAGCAAGCGCAATTATCGCACTGGCTATAACCTCATAGGGGGCAGAAATGTTGCCGTGCACACTTTGGGCAGCGGCAATCGCCGCATTAAAAGCGTCGTATGCCGCTTGCGTAACCCAGTCTGCGCCTGCGGGCACATTGGCGGCATCTGTCTCTATAATCAGACCGGTAAGCAAATCTTCGGCAGAGCTGATGGCAGCCCCCAGCGCGGGTCTGTTCGGAGCGGTAACGAAGGAGCCCTCTTCCATTTCGTATTCGAATACTCCCTTGGCGGACTCAAGAGCCGTTATCGCATCGGCTATTTCTTCCGGGGTAGCGGCGGGATCATCTAAGACGGCCTGGGCCGTGGCAATCGCGGCTTCAAGATCGTCGGCTACCGCTTGCGTAACCCAGTATTCGCCTTGAGGCACGTCGGTGCCGTCTGACGAAACCATCGTGCCGTCAAGCAAAGCTTCGGCGGCGGCGATGACACTGGCAAGCGTTGGGCCTATGTATGAACCAAGCGCCCTTGCTCTCAAGAACAACTCCCGAGAACCCGCAAGAGCTTCTGCCGCCGCATTTATTTCGCCCTGGCTGGCGATGGGATCGTTGTAGGCGATCCGGGCTATGACAATCGCCGCATTAAAAGCGTTGTGTACCGCTCGTGTAACCCAGTATTCATCGACCGGAACGTCGGTGCCGTCTGGCGAAACTCTAGTGCCTTCAAGCAGAGTTTCGGCGGAGTTGATGGCAGCATAGAGCGGAGCTCTGTTCACCGGTCGCACCCCTGGCCCCGGCGACGGACAACCAATGACGGTGATTGCCGCTGCTATTGCGGCCAGCGCAAAAAGCAATTTCTTCATACGAACACTCCTTGTTCCCGATTGCCAGCCCCTTTCCGGCTTAGCCGAAGGCCGGGCAATCGCTAAGATTTACCCTTCATACGATGGGCATATAAAAAAAGCCCGCCCGACACCCAAAAATTCGGATGCCAAGCGGGCTAATTCGCCGCAAAATTGGGTAATCCCCCCAGAGGCCCCCGTTTGGGCCAAGTTGCCAACGGAGAGCAGGGCGATTTTCCAAAAACGTGTGGAAAAAAACGAGAAAAAAGCGCGGGCATAGTCTGTCAGGTACTTGACAAGACCGCGCCCGACTACATAATTTGCTTGCTTGCTTGCTTGCTTGCTTGCTTGCTTGCTTGCTTGCTTGCTTGCTTGCTTGCTTGCTTGCTT
>Ga0209755_10004746_pt1 | contig 15888 bp, 14 predicted proteins | sample TergutCo191P1_FD_187301 | JGI IMG/M metagenome (GOLD analysis project Ga0209755, IMG submission 187301) | Cornitermes sp. P1 segment gut microbial communities from Petit-Saut dam, French Guiana - Co191P1 (SPAdes) (version 2) | ecosystem: Host-associated > Arthropoda: Insects > Digestive system... | reverse complement strand
GTTTTTGTGTTTTTGCCATTTGGATGTGCTATTGTAGACTTTTATCGCTTTATATCTTCGTTTGACTTCTTTTTTATTAGTTCAATCCTGATTATAATTGTTAGGTCATTATCACTTATAAATAATAATATATCTGTAAACTCAACTCTCTTCCGGCTTCTCTAATTTCAACTTCATCGTTAGGAAGAGCATATAATACATAATAAGATGATGTGGATGCTGTTCCCATGTTAGGTGTATTTAATGCATTGGTTCTTGATGTATATGTTGTTGTTGTCCACATTCTAAGCTGCTCCTCATATCCATGTTCAATAATAACAAATAAATTACAACCTTTTTTTATTACTTCCTTTGCAGCCATATTTTAAACTTTTTGAAAGTTTCCGCCGGCAGAGCCTCCTCCGGAAATCGGAGAAACAGAAATTGTAACAATAATAAAAAATATTAAAGCGGAGACCGGTGCATTGAATTTAAACACATATCTCATAAGGAATCTGCTTTGAAATATTAACAAAAAATTACAAACTAATATCTCACCACCTAACCTGATCGAAGCGTTTATCCTTGTAATAGTATTCCCGGTCACGCTCTGTTATTTCGCGTAACACCTTACAGGGATTTCCAACGGCGATTACATCAGCAGGAATATTTTTTGTAACAACGCTTCCCGCGCCGATGACGCTTCCTTTTCCAATCGTAACGCCCGGCACGATAATTGAACCGCCTCCAATCCAAACGTCATCTTCAATGACTACAGGCAGAGTGAACATACCGCCTTCACGGCGTTTGTCAGGGTGTAAAGGATGATTTGTGACAGCGATGGTTACATTAGGTCCAAACATGACATAATCGCCGATTGTAACTTTGTAATCATCAACAATGGTAAGACCGAAATTGATATAGATATTATCACCCAAAAATGTATTACTGCCGTAAGCCATGTAAACCGGTGGCTCCAGCCATACATGATCACCCACCTCCCTAAAAAGCTGTTTCATTAATTTAAATCTGCCTTTTATATCATCAGGGTGAAGATGATTAATTTCATAACAGAGCGTTTTTCCGCGCTGACGCGCATCGGCAAGTTCCTGCGCTTCTTCAGGATAGTGATCATCGTGATCTGTGAATAATTGGCAGCAAGCCATTCGTTCTTTAATTGTCATAATTTCCTCCTTTAAAAATCCCTTGTTATATTTTTAAGCCATTTATATTGACGAAACCTTATAAAGGCTGCCGGAAGTTTTATAAATTCATCAAGACAAAGGACTATGTATAAAATGACAGGCGGTACTGACAATACAAAAGCGCATAAAAAACCCAGCGGTACTATAATACCCCACATAACTATTGTATCGCAAAAAAGTCCAAATTTAGCGTCTCCCCCTGCCGGAAATATTCCGCCTATTATTGTAGAATTAATTGATTTACCAATGCAATATACAGCACAAACTGTCAGCATTACATCAAGGAAGCCCGCTGCGGTTGTGTTTAAGTCAATTACTTTTAATACTAACGGTTTTATAATTAATACTGTGACCCCTGCAAGGATTCCAAAAAACAGCGCATATTTGCAAATAATATTTCCCGCTTTTTTAGCGGATTGATAATCAGCACTCCCTAAATACTTGCCTACAAGAATACTGCCGCCGGCTCCTATACCGCTGCACATGACAATTACCAGATTTCTGACAACCGTAGTAACGGCATTTGCGGCTACCATGTCAGAATTAAAATGTCCTATAATAGCTGAGGTTGCGGCTAACGCACTGCCCCAAACGACATAATTTGCCAAAGCAGGTGATGTATATTTAAGGTAATCCTTAAAAAGCTGCTTTTGCATATTATTTTTAACAGGTAAACTGAATTGTACATTTCCTTTGCGATATGAATGGATTACGCAAACAACAAGTTCCAAAAAACGTACTATGACGGTTGACGCCGCTACCCCGACGATTGCTTTTTCCGGCAAGTCGGGAAATAAGATAAATATTCATACAGCGTTAAAGAGTATATTTAAAAACAGGGCTGATGAACTGAGAATGGCGGTGAAGCGTACTTTTTCCATGCTTTTAACAACAATAAGATACATACTGGATAAACTCATAAATAAATATGATACAGAGATTATTCGCTGGTATTTTGAACCGTACATTATCAGTTCGGCATCGCTTGTGAATATCCACATTAACGAGGAAGGAAAAATTATTGATACAACAAAAAATACAAGTGATATTATAACAGATAACATACACGTTATATTTAATACCCTGCTGATAGCCGTTATATCTTTTTTACCCCAATATTGAGCAGTAAGAATTCCTGCGCTTGTTGCCAAACCGAAATAAAACAGCATTATAACAAAAGTTATCTGCCCTGCAAGCGATACTGCGGATATTGCCGATTGGCTTATTTTTCCCAACATGATAATATCAGCCGAATTAATTAACGCAGAAATTAAATTTTGTAAAACAACAGGCACTACAAGCGCAGCCATCGCGCGCCGGAAATTTTTATTAAAAGAAATTGTTGTAACGTTCGTTTTATCCATATTCATCTTATTATCATTATTGTATTAATATTGATTAAAATCAGCTATTTTCGTAAATAATTATGATAAAAAAATAACTCTTGATAAAATTGCGGCTTCCGGTTTTGTTTGCAGAAGTAAGTGCTGCCAAATATTTGGCGAGTATACAGGGCAAACTCCCAATATTTATTTGACAGGCTATCGTATTAAAAAAAGCTGTGAAATGCTTAAAGAAAGCAAAATGTCTGTAATTGAAGTCTCTTTCGCCTGCGGATTTAAGAGCCACAGTTACTTTACGCAGGTTTTTCAAAGTGAAATTGGATTAACGCCAAAGGAATACCAAAAACAGTTTAGCAGCTAACAAGGTTGCCGGACAAGATAAATATCAATCATTAATCGCCAGCCATTCAAAACCTTTATTAAAATATTCATTCCAAAAAGCCATATCATGACCGCCTTTATTTTCAATGTATTCAACATTTACTTTATGTTCCATTAAAAAATTGTAAAAGCATCTGTTATCTGCTAACAAAAAATCTTCTGTTCCGCAAGCCATATAAATCTTTGGAATATACTTTTTTTGCTGTATTAATTTCTTTACAAGCGTTTCAGGGTTATTATCGCTTTCCATTAAATTATCCAGGTCGCCGAAATGATAACGATAATAGTAATAATTTGCAACTCCATTATCTTCGCCTGGCTTCATGCCATGAATTCCATGTACAATTAAAGCGGATGATAAAGCGACAATTTTACCGAATGTATCAGGATAAGCTAACCCTGTATGTAAAGCTCCGAAACCTCCCATTGAAAGTCCGCTTATAAATGTATCTTCTTTAGTATTGCAAAGATTAAAAGTTTTTCTTATATATTCAACAAGCTCCACACCTATAAAGCTGCCGAATTTTCCGCCTGTCGCTTCTGAATCGAGGTAAAAACTGTTTTCACCGGAAGGAAATACCAAAGCAAAATTATATTTTTCGGCAAGTTCATATAAACCTTGCCAGCCTTTTCCACAGCCTGTAAACCCGTGTAATACAAAAACCGTTTTACATTTTCTGTCATAAAATTTATTATGCTGCCTTTGTATATCGTAACGAAAATCATTCGGTATATACATTTCAAACGAAACCGGACGCACTAATGAATTAGAAAAAAACTCGACATTAATATTTGACATTTATAAACTTTCCTCTTTTGGGCTGCTGCAATCAAGATCATTTAAATATTCATCATACTGTGATTTCCAAAATAAATGATCTTGTTCAGTTATTTGGCGTAATACTTTGCATGGATTTCCTACAGCGACAACTCCGTCCGGAATATCTTTAACGACAACAGAACCTGTACCAATAACCACATTATTGCCAATAGTTACACCGGGATTAATTGAAACATTACCGCCAATCCATACATCATTACCAATCCTTACAGGTTTCGCAAATTCTAACGCAGTGTTTCTAACACCTGCATCAATCGGGTGTCCTGCTGTATAAATACAAACTCTTGGAGCAAGAAAAACATTATTTCCAATAATAACTTCCGCTTCATCCAAGACAAGAAAACCTGTATTTGCATAAAAATTATCACCGACTGATATTTTCCAGCCATGATCGCAATAAAAAGGCGGTTCAATATATGCACGATCCCCCATTTTAGCAAAAACATCTTTTAGATATTTCATACGGTCTATTCCGGCGTCCCATGATGTTGCGTTAAATTTTGCGACAAGTTCTTTTTTGGTATGATATTCAAGGTGCTTCACTTTATATGGATTGTATAACATTCCTTTCTGTTGTCTTTCCAATTCAGTCATTTAAAACACTCCTTTAAAACCCTAAAACAGCCGCTATAAAATATACAGGCGAGTTCCAATATATTGTAATTTCGTTAGCTGAAAAACTGTCTTTGTGATCCACATAACACCTGGGAGGCGGCAATTTGGCATTAAATGACTTACAATGATCTGCGAGAGCATGATCCTGCTGAGTGTTCATATTAGGTCCTCCGACAACCATTCCGGGAACAGCGCTGCCTGCCGCAACTGACGGTCTGTGATGAGGATTTTTCGGCGCATTAGAACCAAACCCTGTGATATAACTTTGTGATAATGGATTCCTGCCAAGAATATAATGAAAATGTTCAAGAGCAGCTTCAACATACGATGTTGAAATTGAAGTATGAACAGAGTTTGCATCACCGTTGATACTGCTGCCCAATAAAAGCGTCATTGCGTTATTGCCGGCAACTCCCATGCTTCCCCACATATATCTTTCCCCTAACGAAACGCCGTAAGAGTCATTTTTATATTTGTTCATAATATCATTACATGCCGATACAAATTTATCTTTCATTGCAGCTAACAGAGAAGCATCCGCCTTTTCTCCGGCATGATATATATAAGAAGCAAGTCCGTAACCGTTCACAAAACCCCAGCCGAATCCGGCGTGAGGCAGCTGGAAACTATGCCCGTTTGGAAAAGTTATAAATTCAGGTTCGAGAGAGAGAGTCGCTTTAACTGCGTCATGATATTCTTCTTCTCCTGTCGCTGTAAACAATTCACATGCCGCCCAGAAACGTTCGTCCTTGTCGCTTCTGTCTCCGTATTCTCCTGTTTTTATATCAGGCGGATTTTTAAAATTTGGCGCGTTAGGATTAGCGGCACACCAGTTCCATGCGCGCTTTGCGGCATCAAGTAAAACATCTTTTTTATCAGGATAAAATCTTGAAGCAAGCGCCATACTCGCGCAAAAATCAGCGGTTGCGGTCGGAGAAATGGGAGAAAGGATTAACTCGCCGTGTTCGTCCTGCGGCATTTCGTCTAACGCATCAAATAGTCTGCAGGTTACTTTGTGATAAACGCCGCCTGTCTCTGCATCCTGCATTTTTAGCATCCATTCAATTTCGAACCATACCGTATCCAAAAGCCGCGGATCAGGATTGGGAGACAATTCATGCGCCAATAATAAATCCGCGACAGATTTGGCGGCAGGGACTATGTAACGGCCGTAATCACCGGCGTCATGCCAGCCGCCTGAAACATCAAGATTTTTATCAGAGCCATATACTGTTGCCTGTGAAGTATGACAGGCTGAATGCGACCAAATGCCGCAGTCAATATCAACGCCGCATTTTTGGTAATCAAACATTTTTAAAAGAGCGGTTCGTAACGCTGAATAAGGATTATCGCTTATTGTAAACGGATAAGATTTTTCTTCGTCAGTAATTATTATGTATTCTCCTTTTTCCATAAATGACGAGAAATCGGCGGCACGAACTGCTTCTTCAGAAGCCGCGTCAAAGACGGCTTCACCAGCCGTTCCGTTAAATACAATTTTTTCATCTGATACCCGCATTATTTGGAATGTATTTGCGGTCTGCGGTACCACTGCCTTTTTAATGTCATGCGGCCGATAGCCTAATTGATTGACACTAATTTTTGTCATTTGTATTTCTCCTTAATCTGAAATATCGTATATATTATATTATGATATTAAATACATTTTAATCTACAATTATTGAATAAAAATATATCAATATCGTATTTAAAAGTAACCAATATTACTTGACAGCCTCCCTATAATCATTTTAAACTGTTCTTGTATACTTCAAAGGAAGAGGGGTGGGGAGCTTAAAAGTTCCGAATCCTCCGCTAACCCGTAACTGTAATTGAGAAGATTTTGCCATGGAACTTGGTTCCGTCACAGCCACTGCCAGACCAATGGTCAGGCGGGAAGGCTGGCAGGAAAACAGCTCATAAGTCAGGAAACTTTGGTATGCGTTTTATTTGACCGGATTTCGCGGTAAAAATCCGGGAGGAGTATTAATGTTCTCATCAATAATTAAAAGGGACGGAAGGACTCAAAGTTTTCATGAAAGCAAAATAACCGACGCGATTGTAAAGTGTCTTCAGGCTGTCGGGGAAGAAGACAGGCAACGCGCGGTTGAATTAATGCTTGAGGTTATCAAAAAAATAAAACAGCAGTACAAAGATGATAACTTTAATGTGGAAAATGTTCAGGACATAGTAGAAACTGTTTTAATTGAACAAGGTCTTGTAAAAGCAGCCAAAGCGTACATTTTATACCGCGAAAACAGATCAAGGCTCCGCGAAGCGCGAAGCGAATTGATGAACGCGGTCTCTCAAATTCTGCAGGAAACAAACCGCGATAACGCAAATGTCGGGAATTCACCGTCCGCGAAAGTTTTACAGATTTCGGAAATCGCTTCAAAAAATTATTATCTAAAACGCGTTCTGCCGGAAAAAGAAGCTAACGCACACATAAACGGCGATATTTATATTCATGATCTTTCATGGTACGGAAAAACAATGACATGCCTTCAAATACCTCTGGATAAATTGTTACGCGAAGGTTTTAACAACGGGCATGGTTACATACGTTCTCCGAAAGGAATAAAAACAGCGGCTTCTCTCGCCGCGATAATTCTCCAGAGCAATCAAAATGACATGCACGGAGGACAGTCCTTCGCCTATTTTGACAGGGATATGGCTGTTTATGTAAGACTGGAAAAAATCAAACAGGAAAAACTGCTGCGCGCAGATATAAAAGAATTTGGCATAACGGCGGACGAGGAAATAATTAATAAACTTGTCCGCGAACGCGTAAGAGAAGAAACTTTTCAGGCGATGGAAGGATTTATTTATAATTTAAACACAATGCATTCGAGAGCCGGAGCTCAGGTTCCTTTTTCCAGCGTAAATATCGGAACCGACACTACAGAAGAAGGAAGACTGATTATAGAATGTTTTCTGCTTGCTTATGAAAACGGTTTGGGAAAAGGAGAATCGCCTTTTTTTCCGAATATTTGTTTTAAAATAAAAGAAGATGTAAACTTTGAAGAAGGCGATCCGAATTACGATCTTTTTAAATTAAGCATGCGCGTTGCCTGCAAACGCCTGTTTCCGGCTTATTCATTTATGGATTCAAGTTTTAACAAACCTTTCCGCGATGAGGAAGTAGCGTACATGGGCTGCAGAACAAGAGTCATATCAAACTGCAACGGAGCTGAAGTTACAAATTCAAGAGGCAACCTTTCTTTTACAACCATTAATCTTCCGCGTTTAGGACTGCGCGCCGAAAAAGACATATCGCTTTTCTGGAGATACCTTGACGAAATAATTGATCTCTGCGTTGAACAATTGCTTACAAGATATGACATTCAAAAAAAATTAAAAGTAAAAGATTTTCCGTTTTTAATGGGACAAAAACTTTATATTGACAGCGATGAATTATCTCCTGATGATTTTATAGAAAAGGCAATCCGCCACGGAACTCTCAGCATCGGATTTATAGGTCTTGCAGAATGTCTTACGGCGTTAACGGGAAAACATCACGGCGAAAATACCGAAGCTCAGGCTTTCGGCGTCGCGATTGTAAGTCACATGCGGCGCAGATGCGATGAAGCGACGAAAAAACATAATTTAAATTTTTCTCTTCTGGCGACTCCTGCGGAACAGTTAAGCGGAAAGTTTACAAAAATTGACGCGGAACATTACGGGAAAATAAAAGGCGTAACGGATAAAAAATGGTATACCAATTCATTTCATGTGCCCGTGGAATTCCAGATAAACGCGGTAAAAAAAATTGAAATTGAAGGAGTTTATCACAAATACTGCAACGCAGGTCACATTTCTTATGTTGAACTGCAGTCCGCTCCGGAAAATAATCTCGGCGCGTTTGAATCTTTGATAAGAACGATGGCGGAAGCCGACATGGGTTATGCCGCGATTAATTTTCCGGTTGATATCTGCAAAGACTGCGGACTGAACGGCATTATTCAGGAAGACACATGTCCCAAATGCGGCGGAAAAAACATCAGCCGTCTGCGAAGAATAACAGGATACTTATCAACGCTCGACCGGTTTAACGACAGCAAACTTGCGGAAATACATCATCGTCAGGTTCATCATAAATTTAATTAATGTTATAATAAACTCATGCGTTTATCGGGAATTACCCCTGAAAGTTTAGTGGACGGACCGGGACTGCGTTATGTTATTTTTACCCAAGGCTGCCAGCATTACTGCCCTAACTGCCACAACCCGGAAAGCTGGGACATAAACGGCGGCAAAGAATTCTCAATTAAAGAAATTATCCGCATGATAAAAAAACAAAAGAAAACAAATTATGCCGCGAAAATAAAGGGGATAACTTTTTCCGGCGGAGAGCCGTTCCTGCAGGCAGGCGAACTTTCGCAAGCCGCAGCCGCGGCTCATCAAATTGGTTTTGACGTAGTTACATATACAGGCTTCACATACGAGGAATTAACCGAAAACGGAAAAAGCGGCGGCGAGACAAACGATTTGTTACGCGAAACTGATTTGTTAATTGACGGAAAATATGTTGACGAAAAACGGACAACAAACCTGCCTTTCCGCGGCTCGTCGAATCAGAGGATAATTGATATCGCGAAGACGCGAGAGAGCGGCAAAATAGTGCTTTACGATATAACTTGACAAAACATTTCTATCATTATAAGCTGTAAATGTATATTTCAAAGGAAGAGAGGTGGGGAGCTGAAAAGTTCCGAATCCTCCGCTATCCCGTAACTGTAATTGGGAAGATTCCGTCATTAACGGCCACTGGCTAATACCGGGAAGACCGGCGGAAAAATTATCTGAGCACTAAAATTAAAAATTTTAATGGTCAGGCATGCCCATAAGTCAGGAAACTTTGGTATACATCTGACTGATTTAAGTGGTCAGACACATTATTTTCAAGGTTCGAGGAAAAGCCTGTGAAAAACCGAGTTAAACTGACAGTATAAATTTCCCGTCACAATCAAAACCGGTCTTTTGCCTTTTCTCCGGAAAGGAGAGTTTCTATGCTGATTTCAAATTTATTCTTACAAAGACGCGGTGGCGCACAGGAAAAATTTAACCGCGGAGTTACACAGAGTTACGCGAAGTTTATTAAACGCGCCGGTTATTCTTTTGTCCTTTTGTTACTTGCAAATTTTTTGTTTTTGGGATGTACAGAGCCGGAAAACATTGGAAATTTAAACGGCACTTGGTATGACGGGTATTCTTATGTAACAATAAATACTTCCGCAAAAACTATTGAATATGAAAACAACTATGAAGGAGAAATTACTAACACACCTAATTACGAGGCAGTAAACGGAGTGCTAATTATAAGAATTACCAAATACTGGGAAGCTGATTATTCAAATTGGCCGGAGGTAGTATATACTGAAACAACTGCCAACAATAATAAATATTGCGCTTTATATTGGAGCAGCTTAAAACCACATTCGGTTCATATGGCTGATGCTTATGAAGGCCTAACTCATACGATAAAAGCTACGATCGAAGATGCTAATACAGCTTTTACATTAGATAATGCCGGAAATTATGTTGATTGGAGCATTACAGGTGCCTATAACAAATAAACACAGCTTTAGAATAAAATGTTAGTTAAATATATTTTACTTTTATTATTTATAACCGTCTTTATTCAATTTCCTGTATTCGCGCAGGATTTGGATGAAGACGACATTTCTCTTGATGATGCGTTAATTTTTATCGAGGAAGACGGCATTACCGTTACGGGAACATTGCCGTCCAGCCAAAAGATAACTGTTATCAGAAAAGATGAAATAGAGAACCGCAACGCATCTGATATCGCGGCATTGCTTCAGGAGACTCTCAATTTAAATATCACCCGGTACGGAACCTACGGTAATCTGGCTCTGATTAATTTAAGGGGACTTGATTCAAAACGGATTGCTTTTCTTATAGACGGAGTGCCCGCAAATTCTTCCGCGGATGGAAAATTTGATATTGAACAAATTGATCTTAACTCGATAGAACGCGTCGAAGTAATTTACGGCGGCTCAGATACCAAATACAATGTTTCTGGCGCAATGGGCGGAGTGATTAACATCATCACGGTAAAAAAACAAAAGCCCGGTTTAAAACTGGGCGCTTCTGTTTCAAATACTTCGGTTTTACCAGGCGAATACAGGGATCGAAACGGTGAAACAAGGGAACCTCACTGGGAAGATTTACTTGATACTCAAAATGTTTCTCTTTCCGCCGCTTACGGCGCAAACAATTTTTCAATTGCAGCTAACATTTTCGCCAACCGCGCGGAAAATCATTTTTTATTTACTGACCGGTATGAATATACCAGGCGCAAGGACAATAATGAAGTTTGGGATGTTGGAGCTGCGGCTTCGCTTGTTTGGGAATTTCACAATCTTACAAAACTGCTAGCGTCAACAAATTTTTATTACGGCGGTAAAAATATTCCAAGCTCTGGATTTTCCTCAAATTTTGGAAAGCAGAATGATTTGTTTTCGCGTAACAATTTACTGATTGATGTTCCCCGCGCTTTTCACGACAATCTCTGTACCGAAGCGTCTGTCAGCTTTTCTTATATCAGAAGGGATTACGCTTCACCTGCGGAGTCCTTTTCACACCACGATCAGCAGAACATAACGCTGATAAACCGCTGGAGCTGGAATCCAGGGGATAAATTAATTGTGAGAAGCGGTTTTGATTATCGTTTTATTAACCTTGATTCTTCGGATATCGGAAACCGAAACCGCCGCGACGGAGGAGTATACATAACTGCGGAATATAAGCCGGCGGGGCAGTTAACAATCATCCCTTCTGTAAAGGCGGTATTTACCGGCGAGGGAGACACTCTCTTTACCGCTGTGCCAAAACTTGGCTTTCTCTGGAACGCGGCGGATTCGCTTGTAATTAAAAATAATTATTTCCGCAGTTTTAAATTTCCTGACTTTGAAGAATTATATTGGAGTGAAGGCGCAGGCGTTATGGGAAATCCTGATTTGCGCCCCGAAGACGGCTGGGGCGCGGATTTGGGAATATCATGGCGTATCAGCGATTTAATAAATCTAGAAAGTACATTTTTTACCCACTGGCTGAAAGATTCTATCCATTGGTCGTCCGGAGCAGGAGGAATCTGGCGGCCGGAAAATATCGGAGACGCGTTTTTCTTCGGCGCTGAAAACAGAATTTTATTTAACGTACCTTTTTCATATAGAACAATAAAAAAAATAACCGTCTCGCTCTCATATCAATATCTTTTAAGCTATCTGTTAAGTTTTGGATATGATTTCGCTTCAGATAAAAGAATTCCATACAGTCCCACGCATACAGTAGGCGCCTCTGTAGAAATTCCGTGGAAAACAGGCTCTTTTTCCATTAACGGACATTACGAAAGCGTACGTTATCAGGACAGAGCCAACCTTGTAAAAATTAAACCGCATTTCCTGCTGAATGCCTGTATTAATCAAAAAATTGGCAGTTCTCTTACCCTGTTTGGAACATTGCGGAACATACTTAACACTTCTTACGAATCATTCTATGATTATCCAATGCCCGGAATTACATTTACAATAGGCGCGCGGATAAATTTGGAGGTAAAATGAAAATTAATAACAACAATAAAAAAACATATCTAAAAATTTATTCTGATGTTCTGCCGGCAGCTCAAACGCACCGCGCTCTCGCTTTTTACCCGCCGGAAAAGCTAAAGCATTTTATTGGGTATGTCTTTTTAATTTTATTGGCATTGTTTATTCTTTTAACTGTTAGCTGTAACGCAGCTAAAGGTAAAGAGATAATAGACAGAACCGGCAAACAGGTTACCATCAAAGGCGATATTAAACGCGTTGTCTCTACCGCTCCGTCGAATACTGAAATAATTACAGACCTTGGACAGGCGCACAAGCTGGTCGCCGTTGATGTACATTCAGCTAACATTAAGGGCATCCCCGCAAATCTGCCGCTTTTGGATTTTTTCTATCCTGACGCGGAAGCGATAATCGCTCTTGAGCCGGATTTAATTATCGCAAGCGGACATAATCCGACAGGCACGGGAGAAGATCCTTTCCGTTTGTTACGCGAAATGGGAATCGCTGTTGTATATATCTCCATGAGCAAGAGCATTGAGGATATATACCTTGATATCACATTCATAGCGGATCTTTTAAACGCGCAGAAAGAAGGAGAAGAGCTTATCCGCGCGTCAAGAAAACAAATTGATGAAATAGCGCAAAGAACTGCAAACATTATAAACAAAAAGTCTGTGTATTTTGAAATATCTGCCGCTCCTTATATGATGACTTTCGGAAAGGACAGTTATATTAACGACATGATTTCTGTTATAGGAGCGCGCAACATTTTTGAGAACGACAATTGGCTTGTGTCGCCGGGAGCTGAGTCGATAATAGAACGCAACCCTGATGTTATTCTTACAAGCGTTAATTACATTGACGATCCTGCAGGGGAGATAAAAAGCCGTCCCGGTTTTAATCACATAACAGCGGTTATAAATAACAATGTTTTTCAGATTGATAATGATTCGTCATCAAGATCGTCTGCGCGGATAACATTGGCATTAAGGCAGATGAGCGAAGCTGTATACCCTGAGTTTTGGTAATATTGGAACACGGATTTTAACGGAATAATTACTATGAAAAAAAACAAACTATTAATTTTTGGATTAATAATTTCACTTTTAATAATAACAGCGGCGGCATCACTTGGCAGCTCCGGCATTAGTTTCGGAGACACTGTATTGATAACGCTGCATAAAATTTTTCACATTCCGCTTTCAGGCGGCATCGATCCTATAAATGTTTCGATTGTCTGGCTTCTTCGCCTGCCGCGCGTACTGCTCGCGTTTCTTGTCGGAGGCTCTCTTGCGATAAGCGGCGCTGTCTGTCAGTCAATTCTCAGAAATCCTCTTGCCTCTCCTTACATTTTGGGAGTTTCATCGGGCGCTTCTTTAGGCGCGGGAATTATCATCATTACAGGAATTACGCTTCCGTTTTTGGGCGGCTTTTCTCTCCCGCTTACAGGTTTTATCTTCGGTCTTTTAACGGTTTTTTTTGTAGCCTCCTTTTCTTCGCGTATCGATAAATCGATGTCAAATAACACTATCATACTCTGCGGCATGGTATTATCCCTTTTTTTAAGCGCGATACTTACAACGTTAAGCGCAATTTTTTCCGACGACCTTAGGCGTATCGCGCTTTGGCAGATGGGAAGTTTCGCGATGCGCGGCTGGAGTTATGTCGGACTTCTCTTGCCGTTCCTTGTAACCGGTACTGCGGGAATTTTTCTTTACACAAAGGAAATGGACATTTTAAGTTTCGGCGACGAGCAGGCAAAATCCGCAGGAGTTGAAACAAACAAACTGCGGAAAAAATTACTCGCTCTGTGCGCAGTCCTTACAGGAGCGGCGGTCGCTCTCAGCGGAGTTATCGGCTTTGTCGATTTAATTGCACCTCACGCGGCGCGAAGAATAGCCGGCTCGCGCCACAAGTATTTAATACCAATATCATTTCTACTCGGCGGCTCCCTTATGGTATTAACCGACCTTATCGCAAGAACAGTTATCTCTCCTTCGGAACTGCCAGTAGGAGCCATCACCGCCCTAATCGGCGCGCCTTTCTTCGCATGGGTTTATTTCAGAAGAAGGAAAATATGAACGTTATTCTAAAGTGTTCCCGTAAAGACGCTGAGGCGCAGCTTGAGGTTATATGTTAGAAGTTAAAAACCTATACGCCGGATACGGCGGCGCGGACGTTATTCGCAATATTAACTTTTCCGTTGAAAGAGGCGAGAGTCTTTGCGTTCTTGGACCTAATGGATGCGGAAAAAGCACCTTGCTTAAATCAATCGCCGGAATAATTGAATACCGCGGCGGCGTTTTTATGAACGGCGAGGATACTTCCGCTCTCCCGCGAAAAGAGCTTGCTAAAAAAACCGCGCTTCTCAGCCAGAACGCGCAGGTGTTTTTCCCCTACACTGTTTATGAAACCGTTTCCATGGGACGTTACGCGTATTCCAAAGGGTTATTTAAAAATCATTTAACAGAAGACATAAATATCATCGAGAATATTTCCAAAAAACTGGATATATGGGATATAAAAGAGCAAATGATTGACGAGCTTTCCGGCGGCACATTACAAAGGGTTTTCCTCGCAAGAGCCCTGATTCAAACTCCCGATTTGATTTTACTTGACGAGCCTGCCAATCATCTCGATTTAAAACATCAAATTGAACTTTTAAACTATTTAAAAACATGGGTTAAAGAGAACAATAAATCGTTAATCGGAGTGTTTCACGATCTAAATCTTGCGCGTCTTTTCGCGGACAGCGCAATCGTAATGAACAGCGGCATTATTTCAGCTCACGGAAAAATTGACGAAGTCTTAAACAGCGGAGTTTTAAATGAGGTTTACGGAATTGACATCTGCGCCTTCATGAAAGAATCGTTAAAAAAGTGGGACTAACCGTCAATTGAATATAACAGGACACCAGTCAATTTAACGGATAATTTTTAAGATCAGGCAAATCCTTAAGCGTTAGAACCCGGTCATCATCATACATCCTTTTAAGATGAGAAGATTCCGTGTATTCCTGCGAATATCTGCTTGAGTTTTCGGCTCTTACAAACCCGCTGTTCCATGTCGCGAACATATACCACATTGCCTTGTCTCTTTCCATCTCATTAATATCGGGAACCGTGCCGCATTCTGTCAGTCCGATGGCTTTCATTGCACCTAACTCTTTTAGATACTCCACTATTTCGTAAAATTTATTCGCCTGAGAGCCGTAATTTCTCTTTGGAGCGTAAATGTCTTCGCCGACCAAATCGACATATTCAGCTCCCGGAAACCAGTCTTTGTCTCCGCCGTTCCAAATCCATATCAAATTATTCAGTTTATGATGAAAAGTCAATCTTTCGTACATTAAAACCCATAATTTTTTAAAATTTTCCGCTCCAGAAGCACCCCACCAGAACCAGCCGCCGGAAGCTTCATGCAAAGGCCGCCATAAAACAGGAATGCCGGAATTCTGCAGACGCGTTAGCTGCAATGCTATCGCGTCAATATCGCTTATTAACAAGTTATAACCTTCCGCGTCTTCCTTGCTTAAGACCTTTGCCAGGCTGAAATTTGTCGCGTCAGTATAAAACCCGCTCCACCATTTTCGCTCCTGACTGTCAATTAAATCCTTGGGCGCGTTCCAGTGCCAAAGAAATTTTACAATGCCGCCGAGCTTATGCCATTCAATTGCGGCTTCAACCGATCTTCCCCTGGTGCCGTATTTTACTCTTGACGGCGAATAATCCATCATGTCAAGCATCATAACAGCAGGATATTTTCTTGTTACCGAATACACTGCCTTAAATTCATCGCTGTTAAGACCCTCGCCGCACTGTCCTGCTAAGGTTTGTTTTCCGTAAATATCAATAATAAATTTCATCAAACGTTTTGCGTTATCATCCGCGTTTGGATTGGCAAGTTTCGCGGAAACATCATAGGCATAAGAGCTCATGTCATTAGACCTGCGG
>Ga0209755_10004745_pt1 | contig 15889 bp, 15 predicted proteins | sample TergutCo191P1_FD_187301 | JGI IMG/M metagenome (GOLD analysis project Ga0209755, IMG submission 187301) | Cornitermes sp. P1 segment gut microbial communities from Petit-Saut dam, French Guiana - Co191P1 (SPAdes) (version 2) | ecosystem: Host-associated > Arthropoda: Insects > Digestive system... | reverse complement strand
TTTCCCGGCCAGCGCTACTGCCTCGGCTTTGAATTCCGCCGTGTGCTTTCGGCGGTCTGTGCCTTGCTTCTTCATCTTTCCCTCTCCTTCACTGTTTACCATTCGCTTATCTTTCCGTCTACCAATGTGGGTTAAGGCCAGGTATCCGGCAACGTGGCAAAGCTGTACAACCACAGGGACAAGCACGGCAAGGAGCGCATGGTGAAAAAAGCGAAAGAGGTATTCGCGATACTCGATAGGTGCATCTTCTCGAAGCCGTCGGAGAAATAGGGCTTGTCCGCTTTTAAGGTCGTTCCAGGATTTTCACGGGCTTCCTTTTGACCGACGACCTTTGTTGATTTATAGGCCGGTCGCACATTGTAAAGGGGGCGGTTTTTCATGTATTTGACCTCAGCCCCCCAATACCATATAATGAGGCCATGGAAAGGCTTCTGCCCATAGGCATACAGGATTTTGTGAAAATACGCGAGGGCGGCTACGCCTACGTGGACAAGACGGCCCGTATCCATCGGCTGATAACCGGTTCCGAGGGGGCTTATTTCCTGTCCCGACCCCGGCGGTTTGGAAAATCCCTGCTATGTTCAACCCTTGGGGCTGTTTTCGAGGGCAGACGGGAGCTTTTCGACGGGCTTGAAATCGACTCCCTGAAATGGGAGTGGAAGAAGTATCCGGTAATCCGAATCGATCTGAACCCCGGCGATTACACGGAGGGAATCGCGACCTTAGAGGAAATCCTACGGAATTCCTTGGAAAATTCCGCCATCAGCCTTGACTTGAGCCTCCGCGGAAATATCCCATCGAGCCAGTTTCTGAACCTCATCCGGGACGCACATAGAAAATACGGCGAGCGCGTCGCGGTAATCATAGACGAGTACGACAAGCCGCTCCTTGGCACGATTGACATGGGAGATCTTCGCGAGAAAATGCGGAAGGCGCTTAAAGGCTTTTACGGCGCACTCAAAACCGCCGACCCCCACCTAAAATTCGTGTTCCTGACCGGCGTTACGAAGTTTTCCCATGTGAGCATATTCTCGGACTTGAACCACCTTACCGATCTAACCCTTGATCCGGATTACGCGGATGTCTGCGGCATAACGCAGGAGGAACTGGAGAACTGCTTTGCGCCAGAGATAGAAGCAGTCTCGAAGGAAACCGGGAAAAGCCGGGGGGAATACCTGGAAGAGTCGCGGCGTTATTACAACGGCTACAGGTTTTCCAAAAAGCCTCTCAGGGTCTACAATCCCTTTGGCTTGCTCACGCATTTTGCAAAAAAGGAGTTCGCGTCTTATTGGTACGAAACCGGCACCCCCACCTTTTTGGTGAAGCTGATTATCGGGCAAAAGATAAACATCGTCGAACTTGGCAACCTGCGGGTGGGATACGATGACTTCCGCAAGTACGACATCGAGAACATGAGTGCGGCACCCCTGCTGTACCAAAGCGGGTATCTGACAATAACGGACTATGACGGGAAGCGAGAACGCTTCACTCTCGACTATCCGAACGACGAGGTGCGCTCGTGTTTCGCGAAGTCCCTTCTGGAACATTACGCGCCAGTGCCGGAGTCCGCTTCCGGATCCCTGTCCACGCGGCTTCTTGACGCGATTTACGACTGCGACGTCGATTCGGCGATGGAAATATTGAAAAGCTTTTTTGCGGCAATTCCCTACGACATAATCAAGGAAAGCGAGAATTATTATCAGACCGCGATACACCTGATATTCACGATGCTTGGGTTAAAATGCCGTTCCGAGGTGCGGATTGCGGCGGGGCGAATAGACACTTTGCTGGAAACGGAGGACTTGGTATTCTGTTTTGAATTCAAGCTTGACAAAACCGCAGCCGAAGCATTGGCACAGATAGACACAAGGGAATATTTGCTGCCGTGGGAAGGAAGCGGGAAGAAGCTTCTCAAGGTCGGCGTTTCGTTTGATCCAGAAAAGCGCAATATAGGCGAATGGAAAGTGGCGGAACATTCACGTTAATCATCGCTTCACTGGTTTGCAAATGTCGTTAACAACGCTAAGTGCCTGTCTGAAGACCTTCGCACCGCGACTTCCCGTTAAAACTAAAAGACCCTTCGGAATGGGAGCCTGTCCATCAGCCCCCTGATCCCCCGCGCGATAAAGTAGCCGCCGAAAACGACTGCGGCCCGGTCAACCAGGTTGATGGGAACGCGCGAAAGGATACTTACAGCCAACTGATGAATTTCGCTTCCGTAAAAAGCCGGCCTGAAAACGTCGTCCGGGGGCAAACCGGGCCTGTAGGATTCCGGTCTCGCGTAAACGAGATAGTCAACCAGCCCGCCAAGAACGCTCGCCGACACGGCGGTCGCTATGTACAGCAACATAAGCGTCCCCCAAGTGCTTACGGTTTCGGCGTAAGCACTTGTGCCGCGCGAGCCCGGCCCGGCCGACCCGCCGCCGGGCCTTAGCCGCCATATAATAATGACCTCGACAATGGAGACGATTATGAACGGGGACATGATACCGTATGTCATGAGCCAAAACACCCAGGCGATCAGGATCACCGCAAGCCCCGGGACAAGGCCCGCAAGGAAAACGACGGCGGCCGTAAACACCGAATCTGCGAACAGCGGAAGCGCCATGACATGGAAGAGCAAAAGGTTGGAAAGCCGGTTAAGGAAAACAGCCGCGACGCAGAGCAGGGAAAGTGCCAAAAAACGTGCGACGCGATTGTTCGACATTGCCATAACGCAAGTCTAGCGCGAAAACGCGCTTTCGTCCATAATGAGGCATGGACGTACAGCATTTCGCAACGGGCGCATACATCGTGTTGTTGTGCGCACTCGTCTTTTTCGTGGCCGTGGCCATGTTTTTCATTTTCCGTCTCAAAAAAGAACTAAGACGGTCGATTGGACGTGAGAAGGAAAGGGCCGCCTGGTCGCACGCCGTCCTTCTCGCGCAGGAGGACGAAAGGAAGCGCATAAGCCGGGAACTTCACGACACCGTGGCCCAGGACTTGCGCTACCTGTCGCTGGAGATGGGCAGGATCGGCAAGACCTTGGAAGCCGACGAGCGGAATAAACGCTGCGCCGAAGCCGCCGCGCTTCTGTTGGATATCATCCGCAGGGTGCGCGTCACCTGCGCCAACCTCGTCCCCCCCAACTTCCAGTTGCAGGGACTCCCGGACGCGCTGCGCAACCTTTGCCTTGATTTCGGCAAACGGACCGGAATCGAATGCCGCACGGACATAATCGACGGTTCCGATCCCGGTTCCATGGACGATAAAGAACAGCTACAGATATTCCGCATCATACAGGAAGCCCTGGCGAACGTAGAGAATCATGCGAAGGCCGGGAAAGTCTCCGTCATGTTTCACCGCGACGCTGGCGGGAACGTCCATGCCGGCGTTTTCGACGACGGCGCGGGTTTCGACTCGCAGGGCTTTACGCACCCCGGCGGTGCCGTATACAATGTCCCCATGACGATGATGGGCATTCGGGGAATGCACGAAAGGGCCGCCATCCTGAACGGCAGTCTGGAAATCGCGAGCGAGCCGGGGGAGGGGACGAGTCTGCGCCTTGCCATTCCCCCGGAAAGGAACGGGGCCGCATGAAAGTTCTGCTGATAGACGATCATCCCATGACGAACAAGGGCGTGGCCACCAGCCTTGAAGAAACCGGGCGCTTCTCGATCTGCGCCCAAGTAACCACGCTCAACGACGCGAAACGCCACATCGAGAAAGCCGGGAAGCTCCTTCCCTCCCTTGTGATACTGGACATCATACTTGGCGAGGAAAACGGCCTGGACTTCCTTCCCTTTCTGGAGAACCACTGCCGCAGGGAAAAAACGACCAAGCCCCACGTCCTTGTATGCTCCGTTTTGGAGGAACCGTTTCTGATACAGTCCGCGATAAAAAACGGGGCTTCAGGCTACGTTTCCAAGGCCGAGGGCGAGGCCCAACTGATCGCCGCCATAGACGCGGTTTTGCGCGGCGAGGTTTACCTTTCCGAAAGGCATTCCGCCAAGGCGTTGCAAAGCCTTGGGCTTTACGAGAAACTCAGCAAGAGCGAGATCAAGGTTTTCGAACTGCTCAAGAAGAATAAGGCGAACAAGGAAATCGCCAGGGAACTTAACGTGGCCATCCGCACGGTGGAAAATCACGTTTCAAACATTTACTTCAAGACGCAGGCCAAAAACAGGCAGGAACTGATGAGACTGTAGCGGTTTGACCTTGCTTGCCATATGGGTTGAACGATTTGGCAACACGCCTCCCCGCCTTATATACCCCCCGCAAAAACTCACAAAAAATTCGTGAGTAAACTCACGGAAAAATTAGGTGCAAAACACGGATGTTTTCGTTCACAAATTACGCGTATAATCCCACTGGGGTATAATCTCCCGCACACCCGAATGGATTGGAATATTGAATGAAGAACCTATGCCTGGCGGCAATCGCCGCCGTTATGATGACGCTCGCGGCCGGAGCCGCGCACGCGCAAACCCGCCTTGACGACGCAATCGGGAATGCGGCGCGGAACCTTTCCGCCGGCTTCGAGACGGGCGCAAGGATCGCGGTGGTGTCCATAGAGGCGGGTACCGAAAGAATGGCGGGGCATCTGCTGGACGGGATGATCGAGGCGTTCGTGGACATGGGCAGGTTCGCGGTGGTGTCCAGAAACGAGGTGGAACTAGCTCTGATCATGGGCGAGCTTGATTTCAATATGTCCGGCTATGTCGATGACGACATCGCGCAGTTCATAGGCAGGTTTTTCGGGGCGCAATTCATCGTCGCTGGTGCGTTGGAATCCCTTGGGGAGGCCTTTATTTTGAGGGTCAGGGTGATAGAGGTCGAGACCGCGGTCATTCGGGGAATGCATACCGAAACCGTGGCCGGGGATCGCGTGGTCAGGTACCTGCTTGGCGAATTGGATTCGTCAAGGTTCTGGAGCCTGGGCGTTTCGGTCGGCACGGCGTTCGCCGATCCCTGGGTCGTCGGCACGATATGGGGAACCCTCGCGCCGTTGCGCAACTCGTTTATCAGGGTAGGCGTGGATTTGGGCTTTGTGAGCAACAACGCGCTGGTGGAAGGCTACTACTCGATAGTCCCCTTCGTCCACTACGCCTTTTTCCTGCCCTTCGACGATTTGCCCATTCCGTTCACCATGGGCGGCTGGCACATAGGGGCCGGTGTGGGCTTTATTATAGAAGAACATCGTTTCGCCCATTTTGCCATACGGCGAAGGGACTTTATCGCGGATTTCGTAACGGGCTTTAACGTGGGGAATATGCTGGATATCTCGTACACGTTGCGTACCGACTTTTCCGCGCTCATGCAGAAGATTTCGGTCGGGTTCACGCATCGGTTCCAGTAACTAGCAAAGGAGTAACGGAATGACAAACAGAGTACCGCGGAACAAAGCCGCCTTTCTCGCAGCCACCCTCGCCATATTCGCGGCGATTTTCACGGCCTGCGAAAACCCCACGAGCCTGCCCACCTTTACGGTCAGCTTCAACCTTAACGGGGGAAGCGGCACGGCGCCGCCGCCCCCGATGCCCGTGGAGGCCGGATCGCCGGTAACCCTTCCAGGCAACGCCGGGTTTACAAGGCCGGGATTCAACTTTGCCGGGTGGTCAACCGGCGCCGACGGATCCGGCACGATCCACAACGCCGGCTCGTCGTTCACGCCCACCGGGAACACGACAATGTACGCAAGATGGGAACCGGTGGGAAGTTTTACCGTAAGTTTCGATGCCAACGGCGGCAGCGGAACCGTGCCGGCACTGCCAGCCAACCAGGGCCAGGGCGTGACGCTTCCGGGCGGCGAGGCGCTTGTCAGGGAGGGGCAAACCTTCTTCGCGTGGAACACCCGGGCCGACGGCGCGGGTTTCGACCACCCTGCCGGCTCCCTGTTTACGCCGATTGGAAACACCACCCTGTACGCAAGATGGGTGCCAACCATCACCGTAAGCTTCAACGCGAACGGCGGCAACGGAACCGTACCGGCCAGGCAGGTGGGACAGGGACTGGGCTTCATGCTTCCGGGCGGTGCCGGGCTTTCCAGAGACGGACAAGAATTCGCCGGATGGAACACCGAGCCGGAGGGCATCGGGGTAAACCACAGCTCGGGCTCCATCTTCACGCCGCATGGCAACATCGTCCTGTACGCAAGGTGGCTGTCCGGCGTCGTCGTGACCTTCGATTCCAACGGGGGAACCGGCAGCGTGCCGGCCCAGGCCGTGGCGACCGGTTCCTTCATGACGCTTCCCGGCGGGGCGGAACTTTCCAAACCCGGCCACACGTTTGAAGGATGGAACGAGAACACCGTAGGAACCGGAATAAACCGGGTTGCGGGATCCTCTTTCGCGCCGGCGGCCAGCATGACCCTTTTCGCAAGGTGGGTGCCGATACCCCAGGTCGTCCGGCACACGGTAACCTTCGACGCGAACGAGGGAACGGGGGCACCGCCGCCGCCGCAGACCGTGGACGCGGGTGCCTCCGTGATCATTCCCGGTGCCGGCGGGCTTTTAAGAACCGGCTTTACCTTTAGCGGATGGAACGAAAACGCCGCCGGGACGGGAGCCAACCGCGAGGCCGGCACATCGTTCACGCCGACCGGCAACGTCACCCTGTTCGCAAGATGGGTGCCGATACCCGAGGTCGTCCGGCACACGGTAACCTTCGACGCGAACGAGGGAACAGGAACGCCGCCGCCGCCGCAGACCGTGGACGCGGGTACCTCCGTAATCATCCCCAACGCCGACGGTCTTTCCAGAACCGGCCATACCTTTGGCGGGTGGAACGGGAACGCCGCAGGGACGGGAACCAACCGCGAGGCCGGCACATCGTTCACGCCAACCGGCAACGTCACCCTCTTCGCAAGATGGGTGCCGATACCGCCCGAAGCCGCCAACTTTACCGTAACCTTCAACGCAAACCAAGGCGCGGGAAGCCCGCCCGCCCCGCAGACCATACCCGCCAGTTCCTCCATCACCCTTCCCGGCGGAAGCGGGCTTTCCAGAACCGACCATACCTTTGGCGGGTGGAGCGCAAACGCCGCAGGGACGCAGGCCCTGACGTCGCCGTTCACGCCGACCGGCAGCGTCACCCTGTTTGCGATATGGACACCCGCCGGCGCCGGAACCACGGTTCCAGGAGCCAACCTTGCCGAGCAGTTCGAGTGGCTGCGGCTTCTTGCACAAAGCAACACCGATTACGTCATCAACGTGTCCGCCAACGCCGATCTCGCCCCGCAGGCGCTGACCCTGCCGGCCGGCAGAAGCAACGTAACCGTTACGCTTAGGGGAAGCGGGGCAAGGCGCACGATCCGGCTTTCGCAGAACGGGGCGCTCTTTACCATAGGCTCCGGCTTCACCCTCGTGCTGGACGACAACATAACGCTGGAAGGCCGCACGCAGGGGGTCGGCAACGCCACCGCGCACAACACCACCCACCTTGTCCGCGTAAACTCGGGCGGAACGCTGATAATGAACGCCGGGGCAAGGATCACAGGCAACACCAACTCCGGCATAGGCGCGGCCAACATCCACGGCGGCGGCGTGCGCGTGAACGCCAACGGCACGTTCACCATGAACGGCGGCGAGATTTCGGGAAACAGCGCCCCCGTGCTTACGCATGACGGCGGCGGCGTGTTTATAGACGGTGCCGGCACTTTCACCATGCACGGCGGGAGCATCACCGGCAACACGACCAACCGCCACGGCGGCGGGGTAAGAATAAACAACCTGACCGGGAATTTCACGATGCACGGCGGGATAATCTCCAACAACAGGGCCCGCTTCGGCGGCGGCGTTTGCACCGGCGGTGTTTTCACCATGCGCGGCGGAACGATATCCGGGAACGAAGGCTCGCAGTGGGGCGGCGGCGTGTCGGTCCACGGCGAAAACAACGCAAGGTTCGTCATGCACGGCGGCGCGATCTCGAACAACGCGCAAAGCGGCGGCCCCGCCAGCGGCGGCATGGGCGGCGGGGTAAGCGTGAACCGGTTCGGCACCTTAGCCGGTCAGGTCAATTCGTTTTACATGCACGGCGGCACGATCTCCGGCAACACCGCGTGGGAAGGCGGCGGCGTGGGGCTTGGCGGCAACGGCAGCAGCGGGGCCACGTTCAACATAAGCGGCGGGCTTATCCACGGCAACACCGGCGCGGCGGCGAACACCGCCACGAATAACGGCGCGACCCTGTTCATGCGGCCGAACGCCGCCGCGTGGCGGGGAACCCTGGTCGGCGGCGCGTTCAACCCGCAGATACCCTTAAGCACGACAAACGACAGGATGGACGTGCTGAACGGCGTTCCGCGTTAGGGCCGGGGCGAGAGCGACACATAAAAAACAAAACCCGCGAAAGGGCGGGCCAAGGAGCGACGAATGGGCGGAGATTGCAAATGGTGCGGCGAGTTATTTTTTGGCACCGGCCTAATCGGGGAGATAACCATCGACGGGAAGGTGGTGAAAAGGGGCGGCCCGTTTTGCGGCGAAAGATGCAGCAATGCGTGGTTAGACCGCAACAAAGCCCCCTACGAGCAGGAGGCGCAGGAGCAGTTGCGGAACCACGGCGAGCAGTGGCGGAACGAGCAGACGGCCGAGGCCGCGTCCGACAGGGAAAAGCTGGATGCCGGGCGGCGGCAGGCGCGGCCGGCCATCGAACGTTGGCTGGGGCATTCGGTAAGGCTGGAGGATATTTTCCCCGTCAATGCTGGCGCGTATTTCGGCGAGTACATGCACGTCAAGGATCACCATGCCAAAGCCGTCAAAACCAGACTGGCGGCGGAAAAAAAACTGGGCTGGAAGTTTTCCAGGATTTGGGACGGTATTGCGTTTCACGACTTCCTGGGCTACATTTACGGACACTCTTACATCCACATAAATGGCACGCGGGATATCTTCTATAGCCCAAACAAGGGATTCCAGTTTCCTATGGGATGGTTTGCCAACGATGCCGATCTGTCAAGATTTCAATCCATCGTGCGCAACTTTGCCGGGGATCGGCACATCGGCTCCATCGCCTGGGAAAACATGAGCGAGTTTAGCATAGATTTGGATAGAGGTTTTGCCAATACCATTTGCTACAAGCGAGACTTAGAAAACTATTTGCGTGAAAATCACTCGCACTCGCAGAGTCTGGAAGCCCTTACCTGGAATGTTGCGCGGAAAGGCTGGACGTTCACAAAGTATGAAAAGGGCGCGTTCGGCAAGATGAAAAACAAGGAGTACTTCGTACCGTGGGACGAGCTTTCCGCATTTTACCGCGTCAGGCTCGAACATCTAAGGCAAAACCACACGCCGGACACCTTTAACGACGATTTCGGCTGGAGCCGGGTGCTGGACGCGAAGGAATCGGAATGCGCCGAGCCGGGCCCGTTGCAGACCGAGTTTGCCTACACGTTCAAATGCAGAAAAAACGGCCAGCAAACAACCCAGACGGTCAAGGCGGTGTCCCTTATAGCCGCCGCCCTGTCGCTGGAAAGAGCCGGCTGCAAGGCGGTGGAATGCGTCCCCGTCAACGCCCGTTCGGGCGGGGCGAAACCGGCGGCACCAGTCAACAGAAGCACCTTTGACGATGATGAATTCGAGGACGAGGATGACTTTGAGGATGATGACGACTTTGACGACGAGGACGACCTCGATTTTGTAGAGCAACCGAAGCAACCAGCCAAAACGCCGGAACCGAAAAAGCCCGCGTTCGTTTTCTGCGGGAAATGCGGCGCGAAGAACGTCCCCAATGATGCGTTCTGCGGCGATTGCGGCGTGTCGCTTAACGGCAAATCGCCAGCAACCGCCACGGTCGCAAGGAAAATCGAAAGCGTGTTCTGCGGCGACTGCGGCGCGAAAAACACGCACGGCGGCAGCTTTTGCGATGATTGCGGCGCAAAGCTGGGTTAATAACCTTGAATGAAAACCCGCCCGGCGGCGGGCAAGGAGCGATTATGGCAAGTGGATGAAATTGAGGCGGCGACCTCGCTTTAGGCGAGTGCCACAAACGGATAGACGGAATTGGCAAAACAACAACTGGCGCCTGTTTTTTCGGGCGACCAAACACACGAACAAGGAGCGAAAGCATGGCGAACAATGCGGGCGGAAGCCCAACACAGGAAAGTTTTTACGGGACATGGAGTGATGGTATTGGCTGTACAATAACCTTTACCGCCGACACATGCCAGGATGTACTCGACGGAGAGGAACACATACGACCCATCTCAAAATGGACGGCTGAAATTAACGACGATGATGAAACTAAAGCGAAGTACCCAGCAGGTTTTTGCGTGACCCTGGACCATGGAAGTTTTACCGAGCCTATGATTTATTTCATCAATTCCGATGGTACTGCATTGCTTGACTATACCAACTCAGAAGAAGGGGCACCATATGAGTTCGATAAGGTATCCACGCTGGTAACTCAATCTGCCATGACTACGGCCCCTGCGGGCGGCCCCTCCTGCCCCTCATGCGGCAAGGCCGTTGAGACAGGAAAAAAGTTCTGCAAAAGTTGTGGTGCCAAGCTGGAAAGCGAACCCGCGCCACCGGCCCCAGCCACGCCAGCGGCACCCATAGCTGGCCCCGCTTGTGCGTCATGTGGTCAGCAGTTCGGTGCGGATAACGCCTTCTGCCCAAAGTGCGGCACCAAGCGCGAAAGCGAACGCGCCTGCGCCTCATGCGGACAAAAGCTCGGCCCAGATAACGCCTTCTGCCCAAAGTGCGGCACCAAGTGCGAAAGCGAACGCGCCTGCGCCTCATGCGGACAAAAGCTCGACCCGGATCAAGCCTTCTGCCCAAAGTGCGGAACAAAGGCGTAGGTATGCGAAGTGACAGACACCATTTATGAATGAGAGACGAGACGATGACAGTCACCGGTTTTCAAACCCCTTTGCGGGGGTGACTGTCACTTTTTTACTACCGGGCAACGCAAGACCCCCGTTCCGTTGGAAACGGGTTACGCATACAACAAAGCGGCCTTGTATTAGACCGCTAATTTTGAGGAGGAAGAAAGATGGCGGATAATGCAATGACTATGGACACCAATAGTTCAATGCCCATAGAAAAATTTGGGGGCTACGAGTACCGAATAACCAGCAAAGGTCCGGTGATTATCGGTTATGATGGGGAGGATACAAATGTAAAGATTCCTTCCGAATACAACAATAGGCCGGTCACTGGTATCGGGCATGAGGTATTTTGCGACAGGAAGAAGATCGAAAGCGTGGATATTCCGGACTCGGGCTGCGTGGCAGAAATAGGGGATCGCGCGTTTGCCAATAACAGCCTCAAAGAGATAACCATTCCAAACAGTGTCAAAAAAATCGGAAAAGGCGCATTTGCCGGTAACAAGATAACCCGCATCACCATCGGCGGCGGCGTTACATTGGATGGCAACGACACGTTCGACGATGGTTTTTGCGGCACCTACAACTTGCTCAAAAAAGGAGGAACTTATATCCATAAAAACGGCAACGCCGGAGTGGGGAAAATCTGGGAAGAGGCGCGAGAATAGACCTCTTGCGAAATCACCTAGCCCAGGGGACGCGAAGTGACAGACACCATTCTCGAAGCCCCTCCGCGCAAGGTGACCGGCACTTTTTCACTCCCCTCGGCTTGTATGCCACACCACCTCCTGGTGTGCCGGGGAGCTTCCCTGTCCCAGTGCAACAAAGGCAGAAGATGAGCGAAGGTATGGTAAAACAACACTGCGCCGGAGGATACGCAAAGCGAAAAGCTCCGGACGCGACATTAAGAAGGAGAAAGAAATGGCTGACGTAAAAGTTCCGGAAATCTCACCCGGCATTCTTGAAAGGTTGAACAAAAAAACGTTCGGGCCCGCCGACATCAAGTGGATAAAAACGGTGAACGACAGCAGCGTGGGAAATCCGTGTTCCAGCAGCGCGTACCTGCACCCCGACACAAGGGTAATAATAGACGAAAGCGGCGCGTATTTTTGCCTACAGGCGAACAAAAAATCCGAGGGCACCCTTAACAAAGCCGCCCCCGGGGATCTCATCCTTCTTTACCAAAGATTGGAAAACCAAAAACTGGAAAACAAATGTTTCACGCATTTGGTAACCCCCGTCGGCAGCGGGGTGGTTCCATGCATCGTCAATCCCAAGGGCTGGAAGGGAAGATGGGTAAAAGTGATCGTCATGACCGGGAACAGGGTAGAGGAGAGCGTTCGCGCCATGACCGACGATTGGGAAAAGATGCCGTTCCGCTTGCGAACCTTCCTTCGCCATTTGAGTTATCCAAACAGTGCCATTTGGGAAATCGCCAACAGCGAAAACCTGTCCGGCGACCCTTTGTCCGCGGCGGAACTGTCCGCCCTTCAAAATTACATCTGGGAGAAATTCGCGAGGTGGGGGGTATCATGATGGAAAAGAGAGAAGCGGGAACTGGAATAAAATTACCCGACAGCCAAGGCAATGCGGAGGGCGGCATTTACTTCCTCCATCTTGGAATCCGAAAGACGGCCGACGTAATTTGTGATCATGGATTTTGGAATGCTGATCAATTCGTCGCAATACACGGCACTGTCGTGTTTGAGTCCTTCATCCATGCCAATCTCAACTTGGGTGGGAAGGCCGCCGAATTTCGTGCGAACCGGGGCGCAAATCAAAGTGGGAAACTGTATATCAATCAACATTTGTCTGGAGACAATCAGATAGACACGGTAGTCTTTTGCGTCATTTTTATTCCCTTTATGAACCCTGAACAAATCGCCGCGCGTCATCGGTCTTCATCTTCCGCCGGATTCCAGGATTGGAACGAAAGGTTGACCATGGCTTCTTCGTTGAGCCATTCGATATTGTCGTTGATCCATTCCTTCTCCTCCGCTTCTGTCATCCTTGGCTTTTTCTCGCCTTTGGTCTGGGAGAATGTAAGGACAACCGGCCCGGTCGGCACCTCGTGGGGAACCTCAAGCGTAATTCGGCGGTCGGCAGGGATTTCGACCGTTTGCGTAATAGCCATGGGGTAAATGTAGCATGAAAATGGGTGTTTTTCAAGGACGAGACGTATGACGGGGGACGCGAAATGACAGGCACCATTCTCGAAGCCCCTCTGTGCAAAGTGGTGGGGACGCGAAGTGACAGACACCATTCTCGAAGCCCCTCTGTGCAAGGTGTCTGTCACTTTTTCACTACCCCTTGGTCACGACCGGCGACACCATGAACGTGCTGAACGGCGTTCCGCGCTAGGGCTGGGGCGAGAGCGAGGGCGACACATAAAAGCAGGACAAGGAGAGACGAATGAGCGGATATTGCAGGTGGTGCAACAGGTTAATTCTTGGCAACGGACTAATCAGTGAAATATCGATCTTCGGGAAGGTGGTGAAAAGGGGCGGCCCGTTTTGCGGCCAAAGATGCAGCAATGAGTGGATCGACCGCAACAAAGCCCCCTACGAACAGCAAGAAGCACCGGCGCAACCCCAGCCCGAACGGCCCAGGGTGGATATGCATCCGGGTGGCAGAAACTGCTCAACTTGTGTGTCTTTTGTCGGCTGTTGGGGGAAGTCTAACGGCGGCGATAAGACCCACAAGGACAGGCTTACTTTCTACCTCAGCGAACACGCCTCATCAACCGACATGCAGGGCAATATAGCGGACGGTTTTGCATCCTGCGCCTATCGTTACGATCCAGGATGGAAGGATAAGGCCAATAGGGATGCAAAGGAGGCAGCAGCCGAGGCCGCGGAGACAGCAGCCAAGGCCGCGACGGCTGCGGCTGCGGCTGGCGCGGCGGCGGCAGCCGAGGCCGCCAGAAGGGCCAAAAGGAAAGCCGCCAAGAAAGCCGCGGCGGAGGCGGCCGCGGAGGCCGCCAAGCCCGTGTTCTGCGGCGACTGCGGCGAACAAAACAGGGGGGACGACATCTTCTGTTCCGGCTGCGGCCTGACGCTGAAAATGAAATGCCCCGGCTGTGGGGCGGAGGTTACCGGGGACAAAAAGTTCTGCCAAAAATGCGGCGCGGACGTAAGCCGGGTAACGGGGAACCCAGGCGGAGCATCGGGTACCGCCGGGCCGAAGAAAATCGAAACCGTGTTCTGCGGTGAATGCGGTGAAAAAAACACGTCGGACGAAAGCTTTTGCGGCGAATGCGGCGCAAGGCTGGATTGATATTTTAGGAGGATTTGAAATGAAGTGTCCAAGTTGCCAAGCGGAAATTAACGAAGGCAAAAAGTTCTGCCCCAAGTGCGGCACCAACCTGGCGGAGTACGTAGAGAAAGCCGCAGCGAAAAAAGCTGCCGCAGAAAAGGCAGCCGCAGAGAAAGCGGCGGCGGAACAGGCCGCAGCAGAACAGGCCGAAGCGGAGAAGAAGGCGGCGGAGGAAAAAGCCATGGCGGCGAAAGCTGAAGCAGCCGAAAAAGCGTATAGGGTCGGCAGGGACTTTTACGACGTAAAGGATTATGACAGCGCGATCAGCCGGCTTTCGGAGTATATCTCTTTCGCCGCACCCGTTGTCGCGAACGATTCCCAAAACGCCGATGCGTACCGTTGCAGGGGCGATTCCTATTGGGCAAAGAAGCAGTATGACGAAGCGATTAAGGACTTTAACAGTGCGCTAAATATTGAGCCCAAAAGCGCATTCGCATACGAAAGAAGGGGCGATTGCCACTTCAACAAAGGCCAATACGACAAAGCAACCGGCGACTTCAACATCGCGCTCAATATCGATCCTGAAAGCGTTATCGCAAAGGGAGGGCTGAACGCCGCAAAAGTGGCAGCGGAGGAGGCCGCCGCCGCGAAGAAAGCCGCCAAGGAAAAAGCGGCGGCAGAAAAGGTGGCGGCGGAGAAGGCAGCTGTTAAGAAAGCCGCCGATGATAAAGCAGCCATGGAAAAAGCGATTGCTGACAGCTCTATGTATGCAGAATGCAATGGAAAGGTTCGCTACATTGTGAAACATGGTGAGCGTATTCAAAAATGGGATGTCGTGTTTGACATAAAAGCAGGCATATTAAACTCATTACTGGAGGAATCGAGATTGAGACATCATAAGGCAATAGTATCCGGAGAGGTGCAATATGTTATTCCCAACGGTAGCAACGTCAAGCAAGGTGAACTTGTCGCGCGTATTTTATAAAGGAGGCGCGATATCATAGGGGACGCGAAGTGACAGACACCATTTCTAAAACCCCTCCGCGCAAAGTGACTGTCACTTTCTTACTACCGCGAAAAACACATCGGACGAAAGCTTTTGCGGCGATTGTGGCACAAGGCTCGATTAATATTTTTAAGAAGGAGAGAAAACATGGCGAACGGAGCGGGCGGGAGCCCAACACAGGAAAGTTTTTACGGGACTTGGAAGGATGATGAGGGTTACCCGATCACCATTACCGCCGACACTTATCGTATCATTCACCAAACGATAAGGAGAGGCGAGGTAAAGAAGGAGGAGGAGATAACGGAACCCATTGTTTCGTGGAAGGCCGTAAAGAACGAGTACGACGACACTAAAGCGGAGTACCCGTCGGGTTTTGAGATCGTAACGGGTGGTCTGGCTATGGGGCCGCGTTATATCAATTCCGACTGCTCTGCTCTCTGCGGATATGATGCCGTGGACGAAGATGGTGAAAACCCTTTTATATTAAAGAAGGTACCCTCCTGCCCGTCGTGCGGCATGGAAGTGAAGCCTGGCGCAAAGTTCTGCTCCGGCTGCGGCGCAAAGACCGAGCGCATCTGCGCGTCATGCGGACAGAAGCTCGATCCCGGCCACGGCTTCTGCCCAAATTGCGGGACAAAGGCGTAACCAATTCAACGGATAGCCCTCACTACCCGGATGCGGAGTGCCGGGAGGGCTTTGGTCTTTGCCCGATTATGTAAACATAGTTAAGCGACCCTACCCAGATTAAAGACATCCGGAGCGACAAAGTCAATAGCCGAATGTGCGCGAACGCGGTTGTAATACGTCTCGATGTACATGAACAC
>Ga0209755_10004744_pt1 | contig 15892 bp, 10 predicted proteins | sample TergutCo191P1_FD_187301 | JGI IMG/M metagenome (GOLD analysis project Ga0209755, IMG submission 187301) | Cornitermes sp. P1 segment gut microbial communities from Petit-Saut dam, French Guiana - Co191P1 (SPAdes) (version 2) | ecosystem: Host-associated > Arthropoda: Insects > Digestive system... | reverse complement strand
CTTGAGCCCAGAAGCTTCCTTGGCAACGTGAACATCCGCGGCGCGCGCGAGCGCGTGGCGAGGCTTTCCGAGACGTACGGCCTTGAGGTTGATCCCGGCGTAAAAATCGAAAACATCACCGTGGGTATGCAGCAGCGGGTCGAGATTCTCAAGATACTCTACCGCGACGCGGACATACTCATTTTCGACGAGCCCACCGCGGTGCTCACCCCGCAGGAAATCGACGAGCTGCTTGCCGTTTTCCGCCGCCTTAAGGCCGAGGGCAAGACGATTCTTTTCATCACCCACAAGCTGAAGGAAATCAAGGCCGTCGCGGATCGCTGCACCGTGCTTAGGCACGGAAAGTACGTCGGCACCGTGGACACCGCCGACGTGAACGAGGAGGAGCTTGCCGAAAAGATGGTGGGCCGGGCGGTCTCGTTCCGCATGGAGAAAAAGCCCGCCGCGCCCGGCGGGGTGGTCCTGAAGGTGGAGGATCTTACGGTAATGGGCCCGAAGGGAACGCCGGCGGTAAGCGGGCTTTCGCTTGAGCTCAGGGCCGGCGAGGTGCTGGGCATTGCCGGCGTGGACGGCAACGGCCAGTCCGAGCTTGTGGGGGCCATAGCCGGCCTTGTTCCCGCGCGTTCCGGAAGGATACTGGTCGACGGGCGCGACGTTTCAAGGGAAAGCATAAGAAAGCGCAACGAGGCGGGGCAGGGCCTTGTTCCGGAGGACAGGCAGAAGCACGGCCTTGTCCTGGATTTTCGCGTGGACGAAAACCTTATCCTGCGGAGCTTCCGCGCGCCGCCGTTTGCCAACCGTCTGGGCTTCCTGGTGTTTTCGGCGGTTTACGAAAACGCCGCAAAGCTTATCCGCGACTTCGACATAAGGGCCGGCAAGGGGCCGGAAACCCCGGTAAAGGCGATGTCCGGCGGCAACCAGCAAAAGGTGATAGTCGCCCGCGAAATAGACCATTCGCCGAAGCTCCTTGTCGTTTCGCAGCCGACCCGGGGCCTTGACGTCGGGGCCATCGAGTACATCCACCGCCGCATAATCGAGGAGCGGGACAAGGGCTGCGCCGTCCTGCTCGTTTCCTTCGAGCTGGACGAGGTTCTGAACCTTTGCGACAGAATCGCCGTGATTTCCGCCGGGCGCATACTCGGCGTGCTTCCCGCGGCGGAGGCCGACGAGAGGCGCATAGGCGCGATGATGGGGGGTGTCCATGCCTAGCATATTTGGAAGAAAGCCCGCGGGCCGTGCCTCCGCCCGGCCGGGGGCGGAGCCGGAGACCCTGGGCGGCCGCTTTTTGGAGGCCTTTACCGGTTCCAACGCGATGGTTTCGGTCGCCGTGGTCGCGCTTGGGTTTTTGGTGGCGACGGTTATCCTTTTCGTCATGGGAAGGGATCCGGCCGGGATGTACCAGGCAATCGTGCAGGTGGTGACCGGTTTCGACATCCGCCCGGGCAGGGGAGGGTGGAACCCAAGGCACATCGGCGAATGGCTCGTGGTTTCCGGCCCGCTTATTTTGTGCGGGCTTTCCATGGCGTTTGCCGCCCGCACCGGCCTTTTCAACATCGGCATCGAGGGGCAGTACATCATGGGCCTTACCGCCGCGCAGATTATCGCCCTTTCGTTTCCGCCGATTCCGGTGCTTCACCTGGCCGTCTCCGTGGGCGGGGCAATCGCCGCCGGCGCGGCGTGGGGCGGCATAGTCGGCTTTTTCAAGGCCCGCTACAGGGTCTCGGAGGTCGTGGCCACCATCATGATGAACTTCATCGCGCTGTTCTTTCACAGGATAGTCACCTTGCGGCTTCCGGGCGCGCTTCCGCACCGCACGCCGGACTTTCCGGAAACGGCAAGCCTTGCAAGCCCGTTTCTGTCGTCGCTTACCGGCGGCTCAAGGCTCAACCTTGGCCTTTGGCTTACCCTTGCCGCCGTTTTCGTGTACTGGATCGTCATGGGAAAGACGCGGCTCGGCTATGCGCTGCGGGCCACCGGCCTTAACAGGGACGCCGCCCACTACGGCGGAATAAACGTGAAGGCAAGCATCACCGCCGCCATGGCCATAGCCGGGGGCTTTGCCGGGCTTGCCGGGGCCGTGGTGTCGCTTGGGGTGTTTCCCTTCGGGCGCGTTTTGCCGGCCTTTGAGGGCTTCGGGTTCGAGGGCATAGCGGTGGCGCTTGTCGGCAACAGCACCGCCTGGGGAACCGCGCTTTCCGGCCTGCTTTTCGGCATGTTAAGGTCTGCCCAGCCTATAATGCAGATGCGGCAGATACCAAGGGAGATAACCTCGATCATAGTCGGCATGGTGGTGATCTTCATTTCGCTTCGCGCCGGGCTTCGGCTTCTAATCGACTGGCGCATGAAGGAGAAGGCCAGGAGGTCGCTGGAGCTTGAGGCCGCGGGCGGGGCCGCCGCCGGCGGGGCAAAGGAGGACGCGCCGTGATCGAATTCCTGCAGCTTATATGGAACATGATGCCCTCCACCTTCATGATTACCTCGCCGATTCTTATTGCCGCGACCGGCGGGATGATCTGCGAGCGGGCCGGGGTGGTAAACATCGCCCTGGAGGGGCTTATGGTGATTGGGGCCATGACCGCGGCGGTGGCCGCCTTTTCCGGAAGCGGAGGGCTGGGCCTTCCGGTTCCAATGGCCCTTTTGCTTGCGGCCTTCGTGGGCGGGCTTTTCTCGCTGATCCACGCCTTCGCCTCGGTGACGCTTCGGGCCGACCAGGTGATTTCCGGCGCGGGCATAAACCTTCTTTCCCTCGGCCTTACGGTCTTCGTCTGCCAGCTTCTTTTCAACATGGACCGCTCCGAGCCGCACGGCAGCGGGATGACCCGCGGCTTCCTTGGGCTTTTCCCGACCGTGTGGATAGCTTTGGCGATTCTGGCCGTAAGCTGGTTTATGCTGTACAAAAGGCCGTGGGGCCTGCGCCTGCGGGCGGCCGGCGAGCACCCGCAGGCCCTTGCCTCGGCCGGCGTGAACGTGGTCCGCATCCGATACGCCGCCGTCGTCATATCGGGCCTTCTTGCCGGGCTTGCCGGCGGCAGCGTGGTCCTTACCCAGGACATCCAGTTTACCACCACCACGATCAACGGGACGGGCTTTATCGCCCTGGCCGCGGTTTCGTTTGGACGCTGGCTTCCGCTTGGCATACTCGGGTCCAGCTTCCTTTTTGGGATGTCGTCCGCCCTGGCGGTGCACATCGTGAACATCCGCAACCTCCGCATGCTTTTGCCGTCGGAGTTCTTCAGCGCCATACCGTATCTGATTACGCTCGTTACCCTGATACTTTTTAGCGGAAAGGATTACGCCCCAAGAGCGGTGGGCAAGCCCTTCGACAAGGGCAAAAGTTAGGGGGAAAATCCCGAAAATTGTGCGAAATCTTGACACCGCGCCGGAAACGGCCTAAACTTAATGTATACGAATACGGGAGGAACAGGGAATGACGGAAGTACTGTCCCAGGATGAAATAGACCAGCTGTTGACCGCCATAAACGCCGGGGACACGGAACCGGAAGACTTCAAGCCTGCGGCGGACAGCAGGAAAATCAAGATATACGATTTCAAGCGCCCCGACAAGTTCTCCAAGGAACAAATCAGGACGATTTCGATGATGCACGAGACGTTTGCCCGTCTTTCCACCACCAGCCTTTCCGCCCAGCTTCGTTCGGTGGTCCACGTCCACGTGGCTTCGGTGGATCAGCTTACCTACGAAGAGTTTATACGCTCGATTCCGACCCCCACTACGCTGGCGATCATAAACATGGATCCGCTGAAGGGCAACGCCATACTGGAAGTGGATCCGGCGATCACGTTTTCCATCATAGACCGCCTCTTCGGCGGCACCGGCGAGGGCACGAAGTCCCAGCACGAGCTTACCGACATCGAGCAGTCCGTAATGGAAGGGATAATCGTGCGCATCCTTGGGAACATGCGCGAGGCCTGGACCCAGGTAATAGATCTGCGCCCCAGGCTTGGACAGATAGACACAAACCCGCAGTTCGCCCAGATCGTGCCGCCCACGGACATGGTGGTTTTGGTTACGCTGGAAACCAAGGTCGGGGACGTCGAGGGCATGATCAACTTCTGCATACCCTACATTACCATCGAGCCGATTATCGGCAAGCTTTCCACGCAGTTCTGGTTTTCCACGGCCCACAGGGCCAGCACCTCAGAAAACCTTAACGTGCTCAAGGACAAGCTTGAAACCGTGGACATAGACGCGGTAGCCGAGATAGGCAGAATCAACCTTCCCGTGCGCGAGGTGCTTTCCCTGCGCATCGGCGACGTGGTGCGCCTGAACAACACGCGCATCGGGGATCCCTACTCGCTTAACATCGGCAGCTCCGGCAGCCACAAGCCCAAGTTTTTGTGCCGCCCCGGGGTGGTAGGCAAGAAGCTGGCCGTGCAGATTGTCGAGAAGCTTGCCGACTTCGGGCAGGAAGAGTTCGACGAGCTTTTCTCCGAAACCTCCGACCTTTAGGGGATCGCAAGGCCACGTCGTTTTCCGCAGCCGAGAAATCGGATTCGCCCGTCCCTAGCCGTTTGCCGCCGCCAGCCCCTCCGCGATCTTAAGCGCGCCTTTGAAGTCCGCCATCAGCACGCAGTCGGATACGTTTTCCAGCGTTTCCCTTGTCCCGGAATCGAGCCGTCTTTCGCCTAGGGCGTCCAGGATGCGGTCGGTTTCGGAAACGTTTTGCGACTTCAGGGCCTCGACCAGCCCGCGCAGAAGCTTCGGACGCTCGGCGTCGTCGGCCTGGGCTTCCGGCCCGGGCTCCGGCGGCGGACTTCCCCACGCTTCGTGAAGCTCCAGGGCGGCCCCTATGTTTTCGGCAAGCTCGGCAAGGTTTTGCGCAAACGCGCCAAGGTTTTCCAGTATAAACCCGAAGTCCCCCGCCTTGCCCGCGGCCTCGAGCCCGGCGGCCTCGGCGGAGAGCTCCCGCGCGCCAAGACTCGCGCACGCGCTTTTCAGGGCGTGCACCCCGGTGACAAACTCGGGCAGAGTCTGCGCGTCCGGCACGGCCTGCAGCAGGGGGAGCCTTTCTTTTGCGTCCCTGTGGAACACGGACAGCACCCGGCGGTAGCCGTCCGGGGTGCCGCCGGTTCCGGCCATGCCCTTTGCGGTATCCACCCCGGGAATTGCCGGAAGGGCGGGAACGCCCGCGCCGGCCTCGCGCCCCGGGCCGGCGTTTTCGTGCCCCTGCTCCTTGGCCCTTTCCCTTTTCTCCGCCGGAATCCACAGCTCAAGGATTTTGTCGAGCTTGGAAACGTCGATCGGCTTGGCCAGAAAATCGTTGAAGCCCTTTTCGATAAACAGCTCCCTCATGCCGGAGACCGCGTTTGCCGTAAGCGCCACTATGTTGACGGCCTTGCCGTTTCCGGCCTCCCTTTCCCGATCCCTTATTATTGCGGTGGCCTCTATGCCGTCCATTTCCGGCATCATGTGGTCCATGAAAACTATGTCGTAGTCCCGCTGTGCGGTCAGCTCGACGGCCTCGGCTCCGCCAAGGCAGGTGTCCACCGCGGCCTTGTAGGGAACGAGAAGGCCCTCCACCACTTTCAGGTTTGTTGAAATGTCGTCTACCACCAGCAGCCGCGCTTCGGGGTACGCGTACTGGATTGTGTCGGCGTTTTCGTAATATTCCTGGCGATCCTCGCGGCCGTTAAGAACGTTTGCTATGGACAGCGACTGCACGGGTATGGAAACGAAGCGCGAGTTGGGGATGCGCGCCTCCACGTCCCACTCGATCATCAGGGCAAGGGACGGCTTGCCGCCAGGGAAGGCGGAATCCGGCAGATCCATCGCCCGCTTTATTTCGCCGTAAAGGCCGTAGCCGGTGAACACGAAGTACCAGTCCTCGCGGAAGAGCGCGTCGGTAAAGGCCTCGGTGCTTTCCACTATTGTGTAGGGCACGTTCATGTTTTCCAGCGACCAGCAAATCGACTTCGCGTAGATTGCCCGGCGCTCGTACACAAGCACTTTTTTCTTTTCGGCGTTCTCCACCGCCGCGAAAGGCTCGGGCGAGCCGATTTCCTGGGGAAGCCGCACGGTAAAGGAGCTGCCCCTGCCGTACTCGCTTTCCACCTCGATGCTTCCGCCCATTGCGGTGCAAAGCTTTTTGACGATGGCAAGGCCAAGGCCGGTGCCCTCGGTGGCGCGGTTTTTCTTCGTGTCCACCTGCACGAATTCCCCGAAAAGTTTTTTTTGGTCTTCCGGCTTTATGCCGTGGCCGGTGTCCGTAACGGCAATCTTGAGCCGTACCCGTTCGTCGGTCCGCTCCTCCTGCGTGATTGAAAAACCGATAACGCCCCTGTCGGTAAACTTCACCGCGTTCGACAAAAGGTTCAGCAGTATCTGCCGCAGCCGCACCTCGTCGCCGACAAGGGTGTTGGGAATGGTGCCGTCGATGTTGCTGTAAAACCGGATGGGCTTTTCCACAAGCCGCATCCTGATGATGCTTACTACGTCGTGGATAAGGGAGGCCAGCATGTACTTTGCCGGGATTATTTCCAGCTTGCCGGCCTCGATTTTGGAGAAGTCCAGAAGGTCGTTGATGATGGAAAGAAGGTTTGCGCCGGCCTGTTTTATGTCCTGCGCGTAGCCCCTGGATTCGCCTGGCAGCTCGCCGCGAAGCAGAAGCTCCGCCATGCCGGTGATGGCGTTCATTGGTGTGCGGATTTCGTGGCTCATTATCGAAAGGAACGCGCTTTTTGCGCGGCTCGCGGAAAGGGCCTGTTCCAGCGCGTCCTCGAGCTGGTGGCTGGCCTCGGCGATCTTCGCCTCCGCCGCCTTTATCTCGCGCAGGTCCATGCTGTACGAGACAAGCATGACCCTGCCCTTGTGCGTAAACCGCTTGCAGATTGCCTCGCTTGGAAGCGGCTCGCCGTTCGCCGTCACGTGCATCCACTCGAATCTGGAGTAGCCCTCCCTGTACGCCCTGCCCACGTCCTCCAGCGCCTTTTCGCGCGAGGGCGTGCCGTCCGGCTGCAGCTCGGGCGAAAAATCGTAGAACCTTTTGGCAAGCTCCTGCGGGTCGGCGATTTCGAACATCTGCGCGGCTTTCTTGCTGGCGGTAAGGAGCCTGTAGCCGTCGTCCCACAGGCTTATTACGAAGGGGGCCGAGTCCAGGATTACCTGGTTCAGCTCGTTCGCCTCTTTCAGGCCGGTTATGTCCTTGCCGTAGGTTATCACGATTGTCGCGCCGTTGTAGTCGAGGCGTATGCCGTCCACCGCCGTGAAGACGAAATCGCCTTTCAGGTTTCGATCCATGAACTCGAATCTGCAAAAACCGTTTTCAAAAATCTCCCGCAGGCGCTCGTTCCAGTATTCCACCGAGGGAACGCCGTCGGGCTGGAAGGAGGGAACGGTGGCGTGGAAATCGTTTCGGTATTCATCCTTGCCGGCGAACCCGTAAAAGTCCAGCGTGTTTTTGTTGCAGTCGATTGCGTTGAAATCCCCGTCCCAGTACTGGATAAAGAGCGGGGCGGCGTCGAAGACGAGCTTTATGCGGTCGTTCATTTTTTGTTCGCTGAGCCGCGTTTCCAGCTCGCGCTCCCTTTCCATCGCCGCCTTGATCGGGCGCAGGTCGTGGCAGTACTTTACGATGATGGGCCCGTCGTCGCGCTCCATGCGCACGCCGGTCACTTCGACCGGCACAGGTTCGCCGTTCGGCATTTGGTACGTCCACTCGTAGCCGAAAACGCCTTCCCGCAGAATCCGCAGGGCGCACTCGTCGGCCATTTCCCGCGAGGGTTTGCCGCAGGGCTGGAGCTCCGGCCAGGTTTCCTCGTACCGGTCCATGTATTCCTCTTTGTCGGCAAAACCGAAAACGCCGAAGATTCTCCGGTTGCAGTCGATCATGTTGCGCCCGTCGTCCCAAACCTCGATAAACATCGGCGAGGTTTCAAGCATCTTTTGCGTGGTTTCGTGGGCCTCGCGCTCCCTTCCCATTGCCGTTTTAATGGCGTTTGCCATTTTCTGCGTGCCGGAAAGCAGAACGCCAAGCTCGTCCCCGGAGTGGCCCGCAAGGTCGGTCGCCCGCATGTCGCCTTCCGCAAGCCGGGTTACCGCGTCTATCGCGCGCTTTACCGGCTTCACGATTATCCTGTCGTTGGCAAACCTGCTTACCAAAAACACCAGCACGATTATCAGCGCGGAAAAGCCCAGGGCCGCAAGCACGGTCTGCCTTTCGATGTAGCGCACGGAGGTAAGGTTTTGCCCCGAAAAGACGAGGCCGAGCACCTCGCCGGTCGCGTCAAGAAACGGCTTGTAGTACGCAAGGAACAGCTCGCCTGGGCGCGGGGCGATTTCGGTTTCCATGTAAAAATCCCGGCGTTCGCCAAGAACCACCTCGGCGATGTGCGGCGCGATTGGAACGCCGTACAGCCTTTCGCCCGTCTGCGCCGAAACGATGGTGGTCATTATGGAAACGTCGTAGGCAAAAATCGTGATTTCCGTGTTCGTCATGAGCTGAAGGTAGTCCACGAAATCCGGCTGCCCCATGTCGTAGCCTACCGACACCGTGCCGATTACCCCGCCGTCGGCGAAAATAGGCACGGTGGAGACTATCGCCAGGGCCGATTCGCCGTCCGGCTCCATGTCGGACGTGTGCAGGCCGCCAAGCGCGCGGTACACCCCGCGCCTGTAGGCTATAAAGTCGCCGGCCTCTTCGCGGTGCCTGCGAAAAAGAACCGCGCCCCGCGAGTCCGTTATCGTTACGAACTGGGGATCCGAAAAGATTACCGTCTCCTCGAAGATGGAGGTTACGGTGTAGAGCAGCTTTGCGCCGTCGCCGTCCCGCAGCGCGGCGGCCACGTTCGCGTCCTGCGCCACAAGCACGGACACGCCCAGCGTGCTTCGCTTCATGCGGTAAAGCACGGCTTGGATTGTGTTCATCGACCGACGTATGTCTTCCCTTGCCGTGTCGTTGATTATCCGGGTTATGCCCACAAGGGTGGGAACCAGGATGACCGAGGCCGTCAGGATTATGCTGGCCAGCGAGATCATAAACAGCTTGGTGCTGATTTTTCGTGTCGCCAGTATTCCGGAAACCGCGGGCCGTTTTGCCCCAAAGATTTTTTGCAACCCCCACCCCTTAGCCATATCTTAACGGACTTGTCTTCTGCCGGCTCCCAAAACGGGAACCGTGCGCAGTTTCAAGCAAAACACGTTTTGCCCCGCGTTGTCAAGCCGGCCGGCGGGGGGATTTTCTCCGGGCGCGGAGGCCGTTTCCCGGGTTTGCCGCAGGGCGGCGCATTTTTTGGGGTTCAGGCTTTGGGCGGGCCGGGTTCGGGCCTGCGGAAGTCCGGCTATTCCGCCCTGGTAAGGACTATCTGGCCCTCGTGCAGCTCCTGGATTCCGGAGGCCCCGAGGCGCACCCGCGAAAGGGCAATCTGTTCCGGATGCGCGTCCGGGCGGCCCTGCGCGTTTCGGGTGATTCCCGTTACGCGGAAAACCTGCCTGCCGTCCGCAGGGGACTGAACGCCGGCGGAGTGCGCGGCAAAAAACCCCGCGTAGCTGGATTCAGGTCGCAGCTCAAGAAGGTCCTCGCCGCCGGAGCGGAAAAAGACGTGCCTTCCCCTGGAGAACGAGCCGTGCGCGCTGAGCTCGAAGGCTCCGTTCGGCATAAAGCGGAACCTTCCCATGGGGCTGTCGAAGACGGCGTCCTTGTGCGGATCCGGCGCGAGGTTTTCTGAGGCCATCGTTCTGAGCACCGGCGCGGCGCGTCGGTACGAGCCGCTCCACGGCGGGGGGATTCCTATCCTTTGCCTTCTGTTGTCGGTAACGGTGACGCGGATTCCGTCCATCGACTCGAACTCCACGTTCACGAGCCGGCGCATAGTCGTCACCGCGCTGTTGTGGCTGGAAATGAAGATGCCCTGCCTGGTGGTGTTGGAGTTCTGCCAGACGAAAACCTGCTGGCTTTCCTCGCCGAAAAAGATTATCTCGCGCTGCGCGGGGTCGAAGAAGATGAACTGGCTTCTGTCGATTGTTCCCTGCGGGGTAACGTGGTACCAGATGTCGCCGATGAAGTTCTCGAACACGCCGGGCGCGCCAGAAAGCACCTGGCGCACCCTGTCCTGCTCGATTCTGGCCCCGGGTATGCGGACCCTGCCGGTGCGCCGGTATACCCCGCCGGCCGGGTCGAACGAGTAGGTCAGCTCGATCCTGTCCAGGATGTTGTCGGACTCGGGATCGCGGCCGGAGGCGACTATCCTGAAGGGCTCGCCCCTGGCTATGCCCTGCTGGTAGGCGAGCGAGCGCTGCGACTCCTGCACGGCGACCGAGCCGTCTATCCTTATGTCGGCGATTACGTCGAACGGCCTTGTCCTGTCGGCCTGCGGGCCCCGGCGGAAAACGGTCATTACGTGCTCGTTCTTCTCGTTCATTCCGGTTACCACTATTACGTTGTTGCGGTCGCCAAGGAGGTCCATCGTGGTCATGGAAACGGTTCCGGGCACCGTCGCCGAGGTGGGAAGGTCCCAGACCCGCCTGTAGGCCCCGTCGCGCTCGTCGAAGGCGAAAAACGCTATGGCGACGGGCTTCTCGCCGCCGTTTTCCGGGGGGGAGCCGGCCTGGGACGCGCCGCCCCGGAAGGCCACCACCTGGTCCTCTATGCCGCTGTTGTCGAAGTCGAAGTTAAGAACGGATATGACGAGCTCGCCGGATTCCATCGGGGCCTTCAGGATGTACGCGCCGTCCCGCGCCGCGTGTTCCTGCAGCGAGGCCCCGCGCTCCTGCGGGCCCGTTCCGGAGGGAACCACCACCCTCATGCGGTGCCTTTCCGGCTTTTCCGTTTCGGCCGGCTGCCGAAGCAGGTACGCCGCGATTCCGGCGGCGCACAGCGCGAACACCGCCACCGTAAGAAGGGTTTTTTTCATTGTGCCTCCGTTTGCTCGGAGGCGCGCAGGGCCTCCTTCAGCCTGGCAAGCGTTTTGGCGACGGTGTCATCGACGGACGTGCCGCTCCTGAAGCCAGACGCGTTGAAGTGGCCGCCGCCGCCGAACTCGCCGGCAATCTTTGCGACGTTCAGCGCACCCTTTGAACGCAGGGAGCAGCTTACCTTGCCCTCCGGCGTTTCCTTTATCATGAACGAAATGCAGACGTCCCTTATTCGCAGCGGGAAGTTGACGAAGCCGTCGGTGTCCTCGGAAAACGCGCCCGTCTCGGCGAAATCCTCCCGGCGAAGCTTCTGTACGGCGACCCTGTTTCCGCAGTGCAGGGTAAGGCTTGCCACGGCCTTCTGCTGCAGGTACAGCGACCGCGCGGGGGAGTTTTCGCAAAGCCGCCTGTAGGCGTCGTTCGGGTCGGCCCCAAGCTTCACGAGCTCCTGCGCTGCGGCGAACGTCCGCCGGCTTACCTTGGGATACGCGAAGAAGCCCGTGTCGTACACTATGCCGACGTAGGCCGCGAAGGCGCTGTCGGGGTCTATCGGGGAGCCCGCCGCGAGGGCAAGCTCCACGGCAAGCTCGCAGGTGGAGGCGGCGCTCGGGTCGCAGATGCCTTCCAGCATGGCCCCGCCCGGCTTTGGCTCGTGGTGGTCAATGGCGAAAACCTCGCGCGCCCTGCCTATAAGCTCGCGCATCTGGCCCATCTGGCTTTCCTCGGCGGTGTCCACCACGATCAGGGCGGAGTGCTCCGGAAGCGAGCCGTAGCCCTCGCTGTCCCACTGCTCCACCACGCCCAGCCTGTCCATGAACCTGAAGTGGTCCGGCAGGGGGCTTGAGTTGATGACGCGGAAGCGTTTTCCCCGATCCTTGAGTATGCAGGCCACCACCATCTGCGCGCCTATCCCGTCGGCGTCGGCAGGGTCGTGAGTGGTGAGTATAAACGAGTCGCAGCGCCCAAGAAGCGCCAGTAACTTTTCAATCATAATCCATGTCCCAGGCCCCTAGAGTGTATCAGGTTTTCGCCGGATATGCTATACGGTCCGGAGCCGCCGGCCTTTACAATTCCCGGGAATATGGTAGTATTGGATTACGAAACGAGCGCAAGGGTCAAGGAGCCGACTGTGGGAACGATTGATTTGCCGAAAAATACTTCCGCGTTTCGCCGCGAAAAGCCGGGCCCCTCCTCCCTTCCGGCGGCCTCTTGCACGGAGGAGGGCCTGCGGTTCGCGGCCCGCGTGCTGGACGAGCAGACCGACGGGGCGCTTCGCCGCCTGGAAGCCGCCGCGGCGGCCATGCCCGGCGGGGAAAAGCCATTGGGCCGGGCGGCAAAAAAGGCCCTGCGCGAAAAGCTGCGCGCCTACCTTGAGCGAAACAGCCTTGCGCTGCTGGACGGCCTTTCCCGCTCTGGCGCGTGGGAAGCCGGGCGCACGCCGGAGGAGGTGGAAAACCTGCTCGGCTCCATGGGCGGCCGGGACGGCTTCAACTCAGGCGAAATCGAAAAATCCGCCCCGGGCTCGCCTTGGGGCCACCTTGAGGCCCACGCGAACGGCGTGCTCGAGCGGAAAAGCGGCGCTCCAGGGAAAAACGCCTGCGGCATTGTGCTGGGCTGCGTCTTCAGGGACGGGGCGTTCAAACCCAAAACGGTAACGGAGGCGAGGCTTTCCCTTAACGTGCCGGAATCCGGGTTTGTCCCCGCCGCCGCCCGCCAAAGGGCCGCCGCCCTGTACCTTGTGGGTGAAGTCGCCGTCGGGCATTTTCTGGAAAGGCTTGACGGGGAAGTCGCCGCCGGAGGAACCGCGGACGGGGCTTCGGCTTCCGGCCCCGCCGGGCGGCTGCTCGAGCTCTGCACGGCCGCCGACGTTCCCGCCCCCGACGCGCGTGAAGCCGTGGAAAACATCTCCCGCAGGGCCCTTTCCGACGGCGACCGCGACCTCGGTTTCGACCGCGTGGTGGACGTTTTCGTTTCCGCGCTTGCCGGTTTCGGTCTAGGCCACATGTCCGTCGAAAAGCTCGGCGACGGCCGCGACGTTTCAATCCGCGAGTACGAGGACGGCGAAGCCGCCGCGCTTCCGGACGAGCGCTTCTCGGCGCGGCTTCGCTACCTGGATCGCGCACGGCTGGAAGCCAGGCGCGCGGCCTACGACGAGGCGGCGGAAATCCTGGACGCGAAAATCGGCCATTTCTGGGGCCTTCTGGAAATCATATACCGCGACTCGAAGTCGGTCTTCAAGGTAAACGACTTTGAGGACCTTGCGCGGAAAAACGGAAGCCGGACAAAAAACGAGGCCGGCGACCGCTTCGCAAGGGAAGGCACGGACGCGAAGCTGGCGCGTATACGCGGTCGGCTTGATACCGTTAGCGCCTGGCTCAACCCCGCCGAGCTTCGCATCGCCCGGGAACGCCTGGCCCTTCTGGAAAGGGAACACGCGGCCCTGGAGCTCGCGCCCAACCCCCGGCTGATACGCCCCGGCCTTCTAGTGGACTTCGAGCTGAGCTCCATCAAGCGAAAAAGAACGACCCTGGACGCGGCTTCGGGGGCCCTCGGCGAATTCCTCAGGCGGCTTCCCTCGGCCTTTGAAGGGGCGGGGGAGTGGGGGTAGGCGCGGAGCTTTCCCGCTCTCCCCGACCCCCTCCTATTTAACCTGGGCCAGCGTTACCGCGCAGGTGGTTACGATGTCGTCCACCGAGGCCCCGCGCGAGAGGTCGCTTATCGGCTTGGCGAAGCCCTGCAGGAAGGGGCCGAACGCGTGGGCCTTGGCGAGGCGCTGCACCAGCTTGTAGCTTATGTTGCCGGAGCCGAGATCCGGGAAGACCAGCGTGTTCACCCTTCCCCGCACGGGGCTGCCAGGGGCCTTGGAGTCCGTCACCGAGGGCACCAGCGCGGCGTCCGCCTGGAGCTCGCCGTCGAAGTCGAAGTCCGGGCTGCGGGCCTTCAGAATCGACACGGCCTCCTGCACCTTGCCCACGTCGGCGTGCTGAGCCGAGCCCTTGGTGGAGAACGACAGCATCGCCACCACCGGCTCAACCCCGAGCATGGCCCTGCACGACTGCGCCGCGCTTTCGGCTATGTCGGCGAGCTGTTCCGGCGTGGGATCCGGAATCACCGCGCAGTCGGAAAAGATAAGGGAGCCGTTTACCCCCCACTTTGGGTCGAGGTCGCTCATCACGAAGCAGGACGACACGTTTTTAAGCCCCGGGAAGGTTCCGATTATGGAAAGCCCCGCCCGCAGAACGTCGCCGGTGGTGTTTATGGCGCCGGCCACCATCGCGTCGGCCTCGTCCCGTCGCACCATCATCGCGCCCCACCTTAGCGGGTCGGTGATGTCGGCCCTTGCCTGCTCCTCGGTCAGGCCCTTGTGCCTGCGGAGCCCGTAGTATTCGTGGGCGTAGTCGTTCAGGTGGGTGTCGGCGTGGGTGCACTGGATGTTTATGCCGCCAAGGCCTATCCCCTCCCTTTCCGCCACCGCCTGCACTTCCTCCACGCTGCCCAGCAGGGTCACGCTTGCCGCCAGCGACTCGTCCACGATAATCCTCGCCGCCTTGATAGTCCTGGAATCCGTTCCCTCCGGCAGGACCAGCGTCCGCTGCGCGGAATGGGCCCTGGCCTTCATTTGGCCTACAAAATCCATCGTTGCCTCCTTGCTCATATTATGGTACCATCATAAATCGATATCGGAAAATCCGCAAGCGCGAAGGCGACCCTCGGCCGGTTTTGGCTCCGCGCGGATTGGCGGATGGCTCTTTTTGGGCGGCCGTGTTATAATATAGGTGAAGGAAGTACGGGATGAGCAGTGTTCACGGCGACATTATATTCGAAGACGACGATTTCGACACCGTCCTCTCGCGGGACATCGATTTTTCCGGAACCATGAGCTTCGAGGAGCCGTTTCTTATTCGGGGAAACGTTTCCGGCGACATCGACGCCAAGGGGCTTTTGGTTGTTGACGAGGATGCCGTGGTAAACGCCGGCATAAGAACCTCGCGGGTGGTAATCCGGGGCCTTGTAAGGGGCGACGTGGTCGCCTCCGAAAAGGTGGAAATCGCGGCAAGCGGCAGGCTTGAGGGCGACGTTACCACCCCGGAGATCTCCATGGAAAACGGCTGCCTGTTCAGCGGCCGATGCACCATGACCGGCAAGGGAGCCACCCAATGAGGCGGCGCGTTTTTTGCCCCGCGGCCAGGCTTGCCGCCGTTTTTGTCCTGCTGCTGCTCTCGGCCTTTGCCGCGTCTGCCCAGGCAAGGCTGGACGCCTTCGCCGAGTTTCGGCAGGGTAACTACGAAAGGGCGGCGGAAATCGCCATGGGCGAAATCGCCCTCAACAACCGCAACATGGACGCCTACGTCGTGCTTTGCCGGGCGCTTATCGGCCTGGGCCGCTACGACGAGGCCATGCGCTTCGCCAACGTGGCAAGAACGATCAACCGCCACGACCCAAGGATAATCGAGGTGCTCGGCGAGGTGTACTTTTTCATGGGCAACAACGGCGAGGCCCTCAGGTATTTCCAGCAGTACATAAACATCGCGCCGGAAGGAAGCCGCATCCATCTTGTGTACTTCTTTATCGGGGAGATTTTCATACGGACGGGGATGTTCCGCCACGCCGACATAGCCCTTACCACCGCCGTCCACAAAAGGCCCGGAAACGCCGACTGGTGGACGCGCCTGGCCTTTGCCCGCGAGAACGCCGGCGAGCTGGCCCAGGCGGTGGTGGCCTACGAAAGGGCGCTTGCGCTCAACTCCAGGCTTCCGGACGCCCTGCGCGGCCTGGAGCGCGTGCGCGCGTCCCTTGCCGGCAGATAGCCGGACTAGGAAAAACCGGGTTTGTTCCCCGTAGCAATCCGCACCGTCGGCTGCAAGCTGAACCAGATCGAAAGCGAGGCGCTTGCCGATTCGTTCAGGAAAGCCGGCTTTTCCATAGTTCCCAAAGACGCGGACATCGACGGGCCGGGAATCGTGGTGGTGAACACCTGCACCGTAACCTCGAAGGCCGACCAGAAAACGCGCGCCCTCATACGCA
>Ga0209755_10004743_pt1 | contig 15893 bp, 7 predicted proteins | sample TergutCo191P1_FD_187301 | JGI IMG/M metagenome (GOLD analysis project Ga0209755, IMG submission 187301) | Cornitermes sp. P1 segment gut microbial communities from Petit-Saut dam, French Guiana - Co191P1 (SPAdes) (version 2) | ecosystem: Host-associated > Arthropoda: Insects > Digestive system >... | reverse complement strand
CACAGTGTCCTGTCATTTTGACTGATTTGCAGAAAGTGTGGCAAACAACTAACTAGATAAATACAGTAATCCATGTGACAATCATTAAAATAGTTGAGAATTCAGATGTTTCAGCCATGTAGCAACAACTGACGTAAATGCAGGAACAGTCTTTCTACATAAATTGAATCAATATGCTGAGTGATCATTTCAACTGAGACTGACCAGCACAAATGCCACACTGACACTTCAGTCAAATCTATACATTTGCTGACTGGTCATGTCTAACTACAACCTCAATTTTCAATGTTGGTCATGCTTAGGCACACAATCAATATTGAAAATTCAGGTGATCAAGCAAAGTAAACAAGAATTAATAAGTGCTGCTGTTTGAATGTGTTACTTGGCTTGTGTTGTGGCTGAGATGAGGGGTGAGCTTCTATCTTAGGGTGTTCTTTACAGGATTACTCCTACAAAACACTGTCACTACAGCTATTCTTGTAGTCCTCTGTAATAGGCATACATTTAGGATTCTTGCATCTCTCTTACCTCATCCCTCGCCTCACACATGAAGTAGCAGAGTGCATAAAGTGTGTGTCATATTGTTGAATTTTATTGCCCTAAGCCAATATCTGTATTACAGTGGTATTTGTTAAAGCAAAACATTTTTATATAAATATATATATTATGGTAATTTTTTTTGACCAAGGAAGTATGTCGTTTTACTGAAATTCATTATTCTGGTATTGGTTGAAATGATTCCACCCTAGTGTCATGCAAGTACAGTGTTAATAAAGTTACAATGGGCAAATCTTACTTCAAAAATTACATTGTACAAATTATTTCTCAGTAAAATGACATACGGCTCAACCTATGCTGCAATGCACAGAAGCATGCATTATTATTTCCTACTATGTTATATAGACAACATAATGAAACATGCTTCCAGTATACCTTACAAATCCTAAATGTGTATACACACATGCAGGAATTTCAACAAATGCCCACAGTACATGAACTGTCATCACCACAGACTCTGCAGGATTAGACTTAACTGCCTATTCCTAAACACTGCAGGTACAGTTAGCACAACTAACAACATTTTCTATCCTGAAGACGGAGGCAAAAGTTTGCTTCCAAATTATGCTAACTGCATACCAGAATTCCAAGCATCACCTCTCAGACTTTCGTACATTCAGTTCTTCTTTAGTTACCCAAATTATTTTTAAACACTTTCACATCCGTGCACAGTGCCCATTAATAACACTCTCTCTCCCTCTTTCTGTCTCTCACTTCATAAAAAATTTGAGCAACAGTGGACAGATTTTCATCAAACTTTATGTCAGAAAACTTCAATAAATACTGTCAAGCCATTCAATTTTAATTCATATTAGGCAGTTTTAAGGATCACTGTACATACATTTCTGGGCAAATGAGCAGTCACATCCCTGATCATGGTTGACCTGGCAATTTTCCTGCCACGCCTCACAAAATACCGAGTCACAAGTTTCCATGCCGTTTGTAGACAATCCCAGTAAGTTGCCATGCCTTTGGTAGATAGAATGTCTGCTAGAATGTTTTAAGCTAAAATCTGTGCCAGCATTCTGCTTGAATGAGAGACTTTGGTTCTTTTTGACTAAAATATGGACTGAAATTGTTTGCACCACCGTAAGGTGTCACATTCATTTTTCCTGTAGGAGCACTGGAGTTGGTACATTTAGGCACTGGAAACAGATGCAAGAACACTGTAAGTTCAAATATATCTATTTTTCCCCATTCCCTGCTTGCTTACTCTGGAGAACAGTTACAGGATTCCAGAATTGTAAAGTTACTCTTGATGTACCCTGCAATTCAGTAAAATTCTGTATTGTCAATTCTACATAGAAACTTGTCACAAATAGTCTTGTTTCATGAAGGTCTCACACCACTATAATTTATATGAAGTTCAGATCCAACTGATCAGTTTTCTCAGCAAAGGCTTATGAAGAACACTGGTGCGCTACATAAAATACACCGTATTTACTTGTATGTATGAAAAGAACTACTTCACACTTCATCATGAAAAATGTGATTAAGCACATTATGTCCAAATATTTTCCTGGAAACTGGAGGATGTGAAAGGGATCATTTTGCATGCAGGGTCATCTTATACTCCAGCAAATACAGTAGATGTCATCAAGATCGGTATGTTTTATCCAAATACATGTTCCAAATAAAATAAATGTTTAATGAAACACAAGATCATTAATTTATACCTCTGTGCCGTGTGGTTAAGTGCAATTTTATCAGTTCTGGAACAAAACATTTGTATCTGCAATAAATAAATACCATGGCAAATTCATGAAGTGTACATATTTCATATCAGAACACAAAGCAATCCATTAATCACTAGTTAACTGTAGGTAACTAACTCCATGGAGCAGAATCCTTGAGAAGCTAATAGGTCCTCAGCAAGTCAAGAAACTCCCCACAGTTCATGGAACCCGGAAGTTCATGATGATGGTCAACAGAGCGTACCACTTGTCCCTGTTACAGATTATCCAGTCCATGTCCTTGTAACTTAGTTCTTTAAGGTTAATTTTAATATCATCGTCCCTTCTACACTTAGGTCTTCCAAGTGGTTTCCCTCCAACAGTTTTGAAATTGATTATTCTGTGAATTTTAATCAACTTATTTTCTCTTATCAAACCAACTAAATGCACATACATTTTACATAATAATATTGTCTTTTATTATTCCAACATGTTTTGGCACTACTGTGCCATCTTCAGGGAGTTCTTACACAAAGTTTTAAAACTAGCTAAAATATGATAGACTACTGTCATAATATTTGTATATGTAGTATTTTGCTGGCAAGTTAAATTTGCCAAGTGGTGCATATGTACTCTACAGTTTGTGCACCACCTGGCAAATTGAACTTCACTGCAAAATACTTCTTCTTCTTTAGATGCTACAACTTCAATCTTTGAATGTTTTGGTCTTCTCAACATATGATTTCCACTTATTACGATCTTGGATGAAGCTAATCCAATTCTCTATTTTCAATTTCTTACTCGCCTTTGTCTACATCCATTAATCAGTCCAGCAATCCTCTGTTGAGATTTTTTAGCACAAAGTTTTAACCTTGGAGAGGTGGCTGGCCTCATGCAAAACTCCCAACCTGGATGGCCAGGGTTTGTATCAGGTTTGCTCCCCTAGAAAGGTTGCATTCACCACGGCTTTGGACACCTATCTAGCCCCCCTGTAACCCTAGGGATGGGACCCGTATATTAGCTAATTTTAAAACTTGGTGTAAGAACTCCCTGCAGATGGCACAGTAGTACCAAAATATGTAGCAGTGATAAAAGACTGCACTATTATGTATGTTATACAAGCATTTAGTTGGTTTAGTAAAAGAAAATACGTTCATTCATTCAGTTTTCCCCACAAGGACTTGGCATGCATTTCCCTTCTGTTATGTGAGGAAACTAATTCATAACACAGAATCTGAAAATTTTCTCCTTTCCTTCCACTATATCATTAACTGTGAGGTACACTCCACATTCCAAGAGGGTACACTCACCAATAAGACGAGGGCGAATGCAGTTGTTCCAGTCACAGTGACCAAGACAGCCGAATGTGCCATCACCACATGACATCATCATTCCTGAGTCACTGACAAATACGCTGTAGCCATCACCAGCCCCCACTCTGCCACCAGAGGAAAGTATCAGAGTTAAGCAACTGTAACTATTTTCATTCTGCAATAAAATGTGATATAATTTTTGTTGTCGGGAAGGAAATCTGTCAATCAATAAAAAAATATTTGCTCTACAATGGAACATTTTTAGGATTATGATTGGTTGTACAAATATATGTACACTCACCAACTAAAGTCTTTCATCACAAGTAAGATATGTTCTTGACAGATACAATTCAGTCCTATAGGATCATCATCTGTATCATCATAAAGCATTTACAATGACGAAAGGCTTGAGGTGATAAGTGTATATCCACATAACCAATATCAAAGCCACAAAGTATGTCAAATCACATGATTATGGTTGCTGCAAAACCTAGATAATCATGTAGATGTGTTGTGTCCAGACCAGATTGTCTCAGGGAGATGGGTAGGAATCTGTTAGGATGTTAGGCTCTGCTGTTACTAACAGCCCTTAACTTGGCTATATAAATATGTGTATTTGAATTAGTTTATAAAACAATCAATGTAAGTAATCAAATTAAACAGTTATCTCACAACACAAGATAAATAAGATCCTTGATCATTCCCTGCAATGACAGTTTACAATCTGACTCTTGTTGGCAGTTCAGATCAGTACAGAGTGAGGCAGTACTCACACAATAGAAGTCTGAAAATCAGTATTTTCATAGAAGTAAGACAGCTTTTATCTCTGGCAATGATAGCAACTGAATCCTCTGAATGGCTGAATTTAGACATCTTTATACAGGATACCCTCAATCTCGATTCCTATTGATCAAGGATTACATACTTTCTAAATATGTGTCACATCCAGCATTAGTTAATCCACATATCCTATGATTTAATGTGGTAGGAAGGGGGGGGCTGATGCAATGATGATATCAGTCTCCTTGTTCCGACTTCTCGTCTGGTGACCTCCATTATTCGTCAGCATCCAGTTTACCTTCCATGTCCTCCAGACTCATGAGGAAGGAAAGGGAAACAAGGGATGTAAGGGGTGCACAGCACAACAGATGCCTGTTTAAAACATCAGATACTTTACCTCTTCCACGTGCCACTAATGAACTTACAACAAACAAAGTAATCTTAATTTCAAGCAGATTCATCTACATACAGTATTAGTGAAAGGAATAAACACCATCTTCACAGAACAATTACAATCCTTTCATGTTTTCAGAAATATTTTCATCACTGTAACACACAGACTAACAAGCCTGAAGGGTGAGAAGATTCAGTTTAAAGCAGTATAAGAACATACTCAAATACATACTGCTTTCACTCTGTTGATGCATTTTTAATGTCTCAATATGACTCATAATCATCTTAGCTGCTGCATATAACATATTCAGTGTAACATTTGAATACTTTATATGAAATCCTTAAAATATTTTGTATTGTAATATTTCCATATGTTTTGTATTTTGCATGACTTATTCCACAGCCTATTGTGCCTCTGAATATATTCTGTTCCACCTCGTGGCAATATGGATGCCTACAGCTTGCTTGCCATCACAGCCCTCTACCATGTGAGAGTAGTATAATATAGTACAGCAGAGTACATCAGCTGTGATGATGCAGAGAAACACAAACACCACCATTTCATTTAACTACGAAGGCCTATCAAAACTCCACCCATCACAGCTCATCATTCTCCAAAGAAGCTGTGACAGACCCTGCACCTTAGCAGGAAAATTTCCAACTATGTAACTCCATAAAGCAGAGCCCTTCTTCAGAAGAAGATGGCCATCTGGCTGGAAAAGAACTCCCTGAAATTTATGGAACCTGACAATTCACAACTGTAGATAGAACACCTTACCATTTGACTGTATTCTGAGCCAGGGGTATCCAGACCATAACCCTCATACTAAATTTAAATCCACATCAACTCACTTGCTCATTATTATGTGCAAACAAGACAGGCAATGTATGCATAATGCAACACTGAGGTGCATTCACATAACCATTATATTATATTGTCACCTGTGGTCTGTATGACATTTTTTTCACACTACTTCATAAACCGCACAATTTTTGGAGAAAAAAGTTAATGAACAAAATTATGTGTTTTGATTTTCTCTACAATTTTTGTTTGAAATACTTCTCATTCTAAGAAGAATTCTATGAGAAATGATCATAAATGGAAATAGGTCTTCATGTAAATTACCCACTATTCTTGTCAGATTTCAATCAAGCATGAATTTTCTCGACAGATTTTCGAAAAATACTCAAATATCAAATTTCACGAAAATCCATCCTGTGGGAGCTAAGTTGTTGCGGACAGACACGACAAAGCTGATAGTCGTTTTTTGTAATTTTGCAAACGCACCCAAAAATCCACTAAATATTAATATGTTTAAAAAAAATATTCCGTAACTGCATAACATCTTTTTTGACAATCAATACTAAACACAATACGCACACTGCCTTCAAGTAACAATGCAAACTATGCTAGTCAGTCACTTGGCACTAAACACAACACATGTCAGCAATGTTCATCAAAGTCAAGCAATGGGTTAATATTACTCTTCACCTAAATCTAAATCTCCAAAGTGGTCTCTTTCTTGCAGGCTATCTCATTAAAATTTGTATGATTTCTTCTGTCTTCCATAAAAAGCCTCAATTCATCCTTGTCAATTTTATCACCTTAACATGAAGAAGAATACCATTTTTGCGACGCAATCTCTCCATGGTGTAGTTGTCTTATTACTTTGAAAAATGAACAAGTTCAGAAACAACGCAATGCATGGAAGTTTTCCAACACTTTTTCTGTTAATTTAGATGGGCCATTTGTTAATGGTAGTATTTTATGCCCCTTGTAAACAGCATCAAACTGGCTTAAAAGAGAACACCGTTAATGTCAGTATTTTAGACATCTTCCCAGTGCTTTTATACAACAAAAACATCATAATCAAAACCATGTAAATGAAAAACAAATAACTAAGACTATGATAAGCTCTGCCCTTACAGTTAAGAAACTATCAATTCACATCCAACTACTGACATTTTTTGGGTACACACTGAAACTGGTGAAGTTTAGAGCAACCTAAAAACTGAATGAATCAACAAACAGAACAATCAGTATTAAAGTTTGTCTCCTCCTTGTTACACATGCTAAGAGATAATTGTTTATGCGTGTGTGTGTGTGTGTGTGTGTGTGTGTAGAAAACACACACACAAGAAGCAGTCTTGATATGCATGATTCCATCAGATGAATAATACTTTTAGGAACAATTAAATCACACACATCAGAATCCAGGTCTGCCCCAGAGTGACAAGCCTGAGGATCATGCTTTCCATCACCCTGAGAAATGGTACAATGGAAACATGTTTCTGCATCATGACAGGGCTCCAACTAACTCTGCTTTGTCCATGCTGGAGTTTATGGTCAGCAACTGAATGAATCCAGCCAGTTTAAACCTGATACCTCCTGTATCTGAGTCCAGTGCCCTAGACTAGAATACCAGGCTCCTTCTTGTGTGTCAGTGATAGATCACATCTCATATTCTCACCTAATTTACTCACGCGTATTTTTGACCCTCTCTGACTTACCTGTTGATACTCTTCCCCCTTAGAGCCTCCACAACTTCAGGGTGCTGTCGCCAGGCTTCTGTCAAACCATGCCCCAGCTGGCCTCTCTTCCCCTCACCCCAACTGTATACTAGCATCTCTGTAAACACACACATTTTCAACACTATTTCACTGACTTCATGCAGCTAAGTACTTTTACAAACTTAATAACCACTTAACTAGTCAAGAAAATTCCTGCCATTTATGGAACCAATGAACCAAGCCCATCAAACAAATGTGGGTTACCAATTTCATAATGGCCATTTGGTGTGTGGGAAAACGAATTCCAACCATACCCCATGCCATGTAACAGGTTATAATATACAACAAAAGTTGTTCAGATAAGCATATTATAAAACATATAAAATGATGACTATATAATATTTCAACACACAAAACAAAATAATTTAATCTGACATTAAGGATTCCAAAACATAAAAACTTAGCCAGTCTTATAAGGCTGCTAGATTACAATTCAAATCACCATCACATCACTCATATGTTAGCCCTACACTTTAAAGGCCAAAATTAAATCACCAGTATTTGACTATGTTCTCCTCTGGACAACAAATCCATGTCCCATAAAGCAAACAGATACCACATATTACCTTGAATACCAACCTCTCAAAAGATATCACCACGAGAGGACACAAAACTTGTTGCTTAAAAGCTCGCTAGTGCAAGAGTGATTCCACACAGATGAATTCACAGTCACCTGGCATCAACAGCACCCTCTCTTCTCTCATCCATGATTATGTTATACCATGCATTATCACTACAGAACTGTGAAGTAGGAACAGTAATGATCACGTAATGCAATGCAACCCCTGCACAGGCCTGGAAAGATCCTTAGGGCTCCAGGAGGTTGAGGCTCCCAGAATTTCTATACAATCAGTACATGAGGGTGGTAAGTTCATCAGACCTATGCACTGGTTGCCTTTAGCCCCAGGAGATACCCTGGGCACTTATTTCTTTTGGGGGCTGAGTCAACCCCAGGGACATAGTGTGGCTGGAAGAAGTAAGTCTTTGAAATATACCAATGATCCCATCTAGAACTGAACCCGCAATCATGTGGTTTTTAGTGCAATGTCTCAAACAAATGCACCAATGTGTACCCCACTGATTGGTCTGTAGAACTCCCAATATTCCAAAAAGCAATTCAATGTCCACTTAGCTCAGGGTCACTACCATGTCCACAACATAATGCCAATGGCCCTTATCCTGGTTCATGGATCCAGTCCTTACTCTCACGCCCCACCTGCGTCTGAAGAATGTCCCCCGATTTGCACCTAGGTCTGCCAAGTGGCCTCATTCCTCAAGAATATGAGATAAATACTTTAAGTATCGTGCATTCTTCCCGAGTGTGCTACATACCGCAGAGTACACTATCATACTGATTGAACACAGCAGTGCACTGCATGTCTGAGGACTCAAGCTCCATATTCAATGTATCCGAGTTAATTCCTAAGGCTGCATATCTTAAATGGAGTTGTTCCATTAAATTTTCTTGGTCCATTAACACCTCTTCTTTTAGGTAAATGTTGGAAAAAAGTGATTTCAATTTGCCTGTTATGTCCTTACCCTATCAAAGTAATTTAATCATACACTAACAAACAATGGGGACTGCAAAAAAACAAAATACTCAAATTATGTGAGTCAGATTTGTCATTAGTATACAGACAATTAAAAAGTAACTTGAAAACATACAAACAGTGAATTAAGATTTGCTGTGCGTTGGAAATACTCAACAGAAAATAAGTCAGCAGTGTCTGAAAGTGCAAAGGTATTGTGCATGTAATGAGTGCAGTGTAAGTTCCCTCTCACATTAGGACTTTTCGTGGGACTCTTGTGTTGAAAGTTTTACATATGTCCTATGTGTTGACATGTCCCTTAAAAGCCATCAAAGTAATCACTACCATAAGTGTTCATTTTAGCTCAGGTGTGAGCACCTTCCACAAACATTCTGTTCAAACCTAATTATTCAGCCTCTAGCTACACTACAGTTTCCTGTATGCCTTTTAACATTTGTCCACTCTGCATCTCCCTAAGGGATATTTGCCTAAACTTTCCTGCACAGACTCTGAGGCTTTTAAGTCCTGTGAGAAGTGTCATGTAAATAAGGACTACGACACCTGTAGTCACAGCAATGATGTGTGTACTGCTGACAGCAACCTCCATCATTTTACTGCGTGGTGGCAACTGGATTGGTGTCAGTGCAATCGCTGACTCATAAGACTTCAGCTCATACAACACAGATCTAACAAAGATAAAATAACAACTGGAACTGCAGCAACGAGAGAACACATCAACTATTCCAATTCATATTCTGGATGTTAAATCAGAACTGCATGTGAGTAGCTAAATTAAGCTATTTTTCTGTGATAGGACCCACATCCAAGGTAACCATGATATAGCACAATTTGTATACTATTCTAAACCCTTTGGCCTTCTTGAAGAGGCATATAAACTCTCCTTGGATCCATAAGCATTGCTCAGAACAGTAAGACAAGTTATCAAATGTCAATAAAATGCAATCATTCAGTAACTTCTCGGTCTTGGGGTCTTTATTGGTAAAAAAGTATAACCTCTGAGTCACATGATTCATACAGAAGGATAATTTCTTCACTGAAGACTCAACACTTCTGTGAGAACCTCAGATCTTGCAACTCATGTCATCTTATTAGTATACAAGGATAACCTGTAACCTTGTTCCTGTCATCTTATTAGTATAGAAGGCTAACTTCTCACTCCTCTTACTGGTATAAAAGTATAAGTGCTTAGTCACCTTTTTGGTATACCAAGATATCTTCTGACACCTATTTGTATACAAGGAAATTTCAGTTACCTTATTAGCATAAAATGACAACTTTTATCACCTTCAATATATTAAACAACAAATGCACTTCATAAAATACAATAAATCACAAACCATAAAACACAATTTACAAGTATCAACCCCTACATGTTTTGGCACTAGAGTGCCATCTTCAGGGAATCTATGAACACAAGGAATGAAAAGTCCAACATTCCACTTCAGGCATTAAACACCCTCGCTTTCATCTTCGAAACATTAAAATGTTAAAATTCTAGAGTACATAAAGTTCAAAAGTACAAGTCCACATTGCTGTGACACCAAAAACATACAACAGTGAGCCCCTTCTAGGACAAGCTTGCAGCCGTTTATATCATTAGGCTAATTATTGTTTGCTTTTGGTGTCACAACAATGTGGGATTATAATGGTCAAGTTTATATATTATGGAATTTTAAGCTTTTAATATTTTAAAGATGACAGTGAGGGTGATTAATACTTGGAGTGTTGGACTTGTGATCCTTTGAGTTCGTAGATTCCCCAAAGATGGCACTCAGGTGCCGACACATGTACAGGTTGGTACTTATCATAAATTGTGTTTCATGATTTGTACTTCATTGTATTTCATTAAGGGCATTTGTTGGTCAATATAATGAATATAAGAATATTCATGGTATGAGTAACATAACATTTTGTCACCTTATGAGTTATACAAGAATAACTCATCTCCTTATTGGTATGCAAGGATAAATCTGTGCTGCCTTTACAGCATAAAAAGGCAACTTCTTTGACCCAATTAATATGCAAGGATAATTCTGTCCCAGTTTTGTTATACAAGGATAAATTCATCAGCTCTATTTATATAACTCAGTTCTAAACATCACCAATAGTAATAACCTATTCAATACATTTACAATTTTCATTTATTTAACATAGTTATCAATTTTGGTTTAGTGTGTATCCCCTCTTTATTAGTAACTAAAGAAATTCCCTGTTTGGACTGTGATGTAATGAACACCTTTAAAGTCAAAATACAGCATCAGGCAGACAAATAAATGGAGTAAGAATTCCTCAGTCAGCATGTGAAATGAAATATTCAGTGCCTTCCTTGACACCATTAGTTTTACTGGGAGGACTTGCTTTGGTATGTGCAAAGACCCCTCATATCTAATTTTATGCAGGTGAGTTGCTAATTATCCACAATGTAGGTATATTTCTTGTTATTGGTTATACTGCTGGTTGAGCAGGACACAATATACAAGGTCTCACCCTCTCCTAAAATTGTGGTGCAGGTTTGACCTTGACAGTGCATTTCTGTCATGAGTTTCATGCCATCCTGTCATCTGCACAAAAGAATAACAGCAAGCACCAAACCATATCTTATGGACTGAAGGTGTAGCAGGTGCTTCAATGCATAAGGGATATCAGTGCAGTATGGGAACAGTGTTGTGTCACAATGAAGTGTCTATGATGGATTGAGAGGTTTAAAAATAGTCACACAAGTATTAAGCATGAGGAAGGAGCCAAACCAGCAAGGAAATGGTGCATGCATGGACTGTCGCAGAGCCCAAAACTTTTCATTCTGGGGGCATAAAGAAGACTGTATGACAATGGACCCCATACATCAAAAAGCAAGGGGATTATATTGAAAAATGCTGTACTTGTAAGATCTATGCAACAGTCGTAATAAATGTTAAACCTACACTGCTGATAATTATTGACTCACCCTCGTAATATCAGTTCTGTACAAATTCAAGTACTGCCAACTGTTTTCAGATACTTACCTCAGTGGTTTGAAATTCCTGTTAAAGAAGCACAAAACAGAATGACAATGTTTAACTTCACACACATATCTTTCAGCAGCATAACAACATATTGATAACAACACTGAATGGCACTTTTTCAACTGCACAGGATAAATAAAACAAATTAACGAGAAGGGTGTCAACATACCCAAAGATATACAGTACTGTACTGCCATTTTCCTGGTAGAACTGGGATTAGAGAAATCTCAGCCTGTAGACAGCCTGCAGGCTTGGAAGATTTAGTAGCATTTATTTAATGGAAACTTATCGAGTAACTACACATAGCCTCAGATAACTTGATGATAGTAAATAATGACATGGAATGAAATGGTAGTAACCTAATATAAATACTATCCTGACATATGCACTGAGGAAGGAAGCAAGCCAGGCAAAACCTCAAGTGGATCAGGATTAAAGCTTTGTGGAATGTGACACTGTGTCTCTCAATGAGTGGTTCAACAAGTGTTTCAAAGGTCAAGCTATCCAAGAACTGACTGACCATGAACAATAAGGAACCATGATCATTTAAAACATCAGAAACCTCTCACCCAACAACAAAGTATCACGTGCAAGATGTGACTCCTCAGTGACATGCAGCATAAACTTTAAACCCATTAATCAGAGAATTCTGTGCCCAAGTTGATATTCACAAAATTATAATATAAATATATATGATATAGTCATACACAACTTTATATTTATTAGATTATATAGGTTATAATTCAGCGACATGTTTTGGCCTAATTACAAGGCCATCTTCAGGCTGATCTTTGAGTAGGTGTAGTGTACAATTGAATATGCTTCCAATCCACGAGATCCAAATTACAAGATTGGTTAAAATAATTGTGTATGTCATACAAAAAAACCTTAGGATTAAAATTAAAATGTGTTAATTATACAATAGGCATTAAAGGTATTAAAACAGATGGAGTAAAACTGATGGGGTGGTTATACAGTGGTTGGGATTCTTCCTTATTAAAATATGATGGTGAGGATTTTCTTGATGAAATGTCTTCTGTATGATTTCTTATTAAGAGGTGGTGGAGAAGTTCCTCTTGAAAGACTAAATATCTTCCTTACGGTCACTATTAACTTGCTGTAGAATTGGTTGTATTCAATTGGAAGTAGTTTGTAATCATGTGTGTCTGTGCATTAATGTTCTTACATGCAGAGAAAGGTAGTGGGTTATGTTCAAGTAGAATGTCACCATGCGTCTAGATGAAGGTAAAATTCCTCTTGTAAGACACAGAGTATGCCTGGGGGTGAAAGTATAGAGTATGCCACCTGCTAAGTACCAGTCACAAAGAGCAGCACTGGTTCAGTCAACATATTCAGTCACTTAGGATGTTACAGGGCTAAAATATGAGGGTGTGGAATGGATTCAATTGGCTTATGATGGGGTTGTGTGGTGGGGTCTTGTGAACATGGTAATATGCCGCTGTATTTCATAAAGAGCGGAAATTTTTTGACAAATTAAGAAAGTTTGAGTTTTTCATATGAGATATATGTAACATTCAACTACCTATTGCAGGAAGCATTTAAATTGGGCAAGGATCCAACGTGGTCCAGAACACATTGTCTTCCTTCTTCCCTCAGTGAGTCCAACAGCTTCGGTAACCGAGAATCAAGGATCTCTGCTGCTGAAGGCCTGAATACTGGATCCCTCTGCAGCAGGTCATGGATCAACTGCCGAAAGCCTGGTGAATAGCCACCAGGTACAGGCTGGAAGTGGCCCTGATAACATATGGTAATGACATGGGTCAGCTTCAGTATAGAAGACAGGTTGCTGCGCTAAAACACAGACAATCTGGAATCTAAGTGGATAATTCTGATACAAATGTTCCTTTAGGAGTTAACAGTTGAAAATCAATCTTCAGGAATATGAAGTTGTGTCATCTGGTTCAGGCTGCCTGATGTCCTGAAGGAATGTGACGTCTTCATCTTCAAAGTTTGAGGAATGCAAAGTGTAACAGCCCAGAAGATTTCAGTCCTCAACAATGCCACTGTGTAAACCTCCATCTTGCACAGATTATAGTTGTGTCTGAATTTTCAATGTGTGTGTTATGGTTCTGTATGAGGTGTCTACAATCTGATCAGTTTGAGTTCATGGTTCTTATTATGGTTTCGATGGTTTTAATTTGTGGTGTGTTTCAAATGCTACTCTTTGAGACTTGTGGTTGTTTTCCACTCTTTCTGTAGCATTTTTTCTGTTATAACCCTTGGACAAGTCCTGTTTTCAGGAGCTTCTCTAGACTAGTTGAGTATTTCAGTGGTACCTGCAAATAGCTGGATCTAATGGGTCCAACAGGTTAGGTGCTTCTTGCTTGAAAACGTGAGCAGAGTCAGCTTCCAAAACATACCATTTTAGTGTCTAATAGATGATAGACAAAGTCCAAGCAAAGAAGTTGACAGTTGTTTGGCTAATCAATAAGTTTTCTACAATTTGACTGAACTAGCAGATACATCACTATCACCACAAAAGCCACATTCTAAGGCCATGCAATGCATTCTACATGTTTACATTCAGTTCAGTAAAAACATTCTGACGTGCCTTCATCACCCATATGCTGTCTGCTTGGTTTAGTTTTTGTGCAGTAAATCATTTGCCTCGTCATTAAAGAATGGCTTTCTCAGAACATAAGGAACTATAGCATAAATATGGTTCATCATCAATATCACGACCAGATATCAGATCTTAACAACTGTCAAAATTAGACTGCCATCTTCTGGATTGATGACACATATTTTCATAAGTGGCTGAAAGTGTCTCAGAAAAAACTCTTACCTCCATCCTCAACTCATACGTAGTACTAAAATCTAGAAATTACATAGCTTCTTAAACTCTGTGTCCCCAGTATGTTTTAAGGTGTGATGTCCATGACCAGCAATGACTTCATGACTGCTGACATATAGCTGTTACATCATATTACCTTGCATTATGCTTCTAGGATACACTGGTAAAAAAAGAACACTTTATTTTATGGAAAATGTATGGTATGGCTACTTATTTAAATATTTTACAATGATGTACCGACTGCAGAATTTACATAACAATTATAAGCTTAAGAAATGTTAGGCCTACTCTCCTCATAAAACTGTTACGAATGTTTACATCTAGAAAAGGAAGAAGAGAAACACATGCCATACTTTAGCATTTCAGTGACTGGGACAATATTAATATAAACTCTCCAGAAAAATGTATAAAGAATGTGAACTGGCTAGAACACAGTGAGTTTGTGTCAGTGGTGTTAAACAAAGTTAATTTTGTTAGTTGTCAAATGAAACTACAGTCAGACACAGAGGTGTGGGGAACTGTAGGTCCAGACAGATACAGTAAATAAACTACAATCAGACAGTGCCCAAACCTTCATTATCTTGTTCACCAGTGCTGGTAAGTTAGAGCCTTCAAAGGTTTTCTGTAGACATGCCATTTCATACAGAATGCAGCCCAGGGCCCAGATATCTGATTTCTGGTCATACTGCTTGCCCTCACACTGAAAAATACACAGAACTAATGTATCAGTCCATTCATTAGATGAAACCTCACATTTTGTTTTCTTACAGCTAAGTCCAAGTACACTTCAATGGTTGGTAGAAATGGTGACAAAGAATTCAATGTAGGAACCAACACAAACATGAACAACAATAAACACTGAATTTCAAAAACACTTCACTTAATAAAAAGATTAGGACAAAATATAAAATAAAAATACTCATAAAGCTTATATCTACAAAAAAAAGAAATATTGTTAATGGACACAGTGTAATATATTGCAATGGAAGAGCAAACAGAGCTCCCACACATTTGGAAACTTAGAACTACATAACTTTTAATAAAAACAAAAATCAATGTAATCACTTGGACTTTAATGTAATGGAAGAAAATATGGCTTTAGTAACTGACTGACTGAGAAAGAATATGACACACAGCTTCTACAAAATAAGCTACTATGAAGGAGATTTTACAATTGACAAAAATTGTTATATAATGTAGATATACGTAAGTTCACACTTTTAAGTTTTTATGTATGA